>Ga0315555_1000670_pt1 | contig 24483 bp, 19 predicted proteins | sample SalMarSW160380MG_FD_202113 | JGI IMG/M metagenome (GOLD analysis project Ga0315555, IMG submission 202113) | Salt marsh sediment microbial communities from the Plum Island Ecosystem LTER, Massachusetts, United States - Salt Marsh Sediment SW1603-80 ... | reverse complement strand
GGTAGGCGCCGACCAGAAACAGCACATCGAAGTTACTCGCGACATCGCCATAAAATTCAATAATATCTACGGCGAAATCCTCACTATACCAAACGAGCACATCGTCGAATCCGTAGCCGTTGTTCCGGGCATCGACGGCCAAAAAATGAGCAAAAGCTACGGAAACACTATCGAGATTTTTGAGCCGGAAGAAAGCATCAGAAAAAAGATTATGCGTATTGTTACCGATTCGACACCGGTCGAAGAGAGCAAAGACCCCGAAAAATGTAATGTCTTTGCGCTTTTGAAATTAGTCGCCTTGCCGGACGAGTTAGCTGAGTGGGAAAAAAGATATCGCAGCAGCGGCATGGGCTATAGCGAGGTCAAAAAACGTCTTGCTGAGCTGATAATAGATTATTTCAAGCCATATAGACAAAAAAGAGCCGAGCTACAAGGCAATATAGAATATGTCAAAGAAGTTCTGGCAAACGGTGCCGAACGAGCAAGGGTCATAGCTGTCGAAACCCTTGCCCAAGTCCGTGAGGCAATGGGGCTGGTAGATTAACGATGGCTGATAAGCTTGTTACAATTGCGCAGTTTCCAAATTACATTGAGGCCGAGTTGGCGAAACAGCTTCTTGCCGATTACGGAATCAAAGCAATCGCCACCGGCGAGAACGCCTCAAACATATACTCGATACCTGCGATTGAAGGCCCGGAAATTCAAGTTCTCCAAAGCCAGGCGGAACAGGCAAAGGAAATCCTCAAATCTCATAGAACCTCCGGCGACGAAACGCCGGATGATACACAGGAGCAGTAATTGGCTGATTACCGTGTAGCTCTTGACATATTTGCAGGACCTATGGACCTGCTGTTATATCTGGTCCGCAAAGAGGAAGTGGATATATACGACATCTCAATTGCCAAAATAACCGACCAGTATATTCACTACATTGAGATGCTGAAAAGTCTTGATATCGATGTTGCCGGGGACTTTTTGGTAATGGCTGCAACGCTGATGCAGATAAAATCGTCGATGCTCCTGCCAAAAGTGGAAACTGAGCAGTTATTACAGGAAGATTCGACCGACCCGCGCGCAGAGCTAATCCGACAGCTTCTCGAGTATAAAAAATTCAAAGATGCCGCCAATCTGCTTGAAGCCGCCGCTGATGAGCGTCAAGAGCGCTTCACCCGTCCCGGCAGCATTATCGAACAATTAAAGCCCGATGCCGAACCGGAGATAGACATTGAGCAGGTGAACGTCTGGGACCTGCTGGAGGCCTTTGACTCTATATGCAAGGCCACGGGAACCCTGACTGATATAAGCCACATCAAAGACGACACTCCAATTGATTTATACCAAATAGAAATTTTGCATCGACTGCAGACAGAAGGCCCGATGAGCTTCGAAAGTGTCTTCGAGTCCGGGGCCAACCGAGCGGTGATGATTGGATTGTTCCTCGCACTGCTGGAACTGATTCGAGAGGAATTAGTTTGGGCCAAACAATCGAAATCTTCATCTGCTATATATTTACGGCCATTGACTGATGAGCCCGCCGAAGAAGCTGTGCAAAAAGCCATCTTGGCCCTGGCCGAATCCGAAAACAAAACTGAACGAAAAACGCCGACGATTCCAGTCGTCGAAGTATCTCAAGAAGGTAAAATCGAGGTCCTGGCTGATACGAAACAACAAACACCCATACCAATTGCCGAAATATCATCCAAAACGATATCTGCCACTTCACCTGATGAGCAAAAACAAGAAAAAACAGAACTAACAGAAGGTCATAAGTAAAATACAGCAGGGACAACAAAAACTTCGGATATGTCTCTTTACATTCAATGAAAGATATTTATCAGGTTCGAGATTCTTCTACAGTTGTTTCGGTTGGGCCGAGCAGTTTATAGCGTATCCCGCGCCAGCAAATAATTCTGCCGAAAGCCGAGGAGATAATAAAGACCAACAACAGTAACGACCACAGCCAAGAGAAAAATATATCAGCCGTCCGGGCCGCTCTCATAGCCCGCCACTGTTCACTTCCTTCCTGTATCTCGTAGCCAAGCAGTTTCTCAGCCATATCCTGGCGCAGTATTGCCCGTATCAATTGACCTGCAAAAAAAACAATCGGGACAGCAGCGAAAAGTGTCAGGTTTTTATCTGCGATAATTGCGGCGTAAATGGCCAGAGCCGCTGTCGCCCATATACCCAATACCGAGTATAAACTGCTGAATAATCCGAACCACCATGTTCCTGGCTTACTTACTCGGGTTATTAGAAATTGCCGCCGGCCAAATTCAAAAAGCTCGCCCCAGGTAGTGGATTCATACGAAGCCACCAGACAGGCAGGAACGAAAGCCACTTTCATACCGGCTTTTTTTACAGCGTAGGTTAACGATAAATCATCGCTTAGAGTTTTTGGCCAGATTTTATCAAGACCTACTTTGCGAAAGACATCGACGCGTATAGCCATAGACCCACCCCAGGCCACGTTGAAGCGGGTGTTGCCGAGCAGTTGAGCGACCTTGGCGTTTACCGCCGATAAAGCCAAGCTGGCCAGATTTTGCTTCGTCGGTATAAACCAACGGTAACCGCTGGTGGCACCATACCTGTACTGTCGAAGAGGCCAGACTATGTGTCTTAGCCAGTCGCTACGCACACAGACATCGGAATCAGCAAAGGCAAGGACTTCAACCTCATCTCCGATTTTCTCGTAGCAGTAGAGCAAATTATGGATCTTTTGGCTACATTTTTGTCGCTCGTCTATTTTTCCAGCAATTAATATTTGTATGTCTTTCGCCTTTGAAGTCTGGCTTATCTGGTCTTTCAGTTTACATAATTCGCCATAGGCCGGGTCTTGCTCGTCGGCTACTACAAACCACAGTAGATAATTTTCGTAGTCCTGATTAAAAAATGAGGTGATATTTTTTTGAAAAGCAGGGTCAAGACCCTTGCACGGCACAATCAACGCAACACGCAAATTATATAATAGCCGCCTCTTTTTGTATTTTTCCAGTGCGTAGCGGTAGTTTTTATACGCCTGATGCAAAAATAGTAATTGTGAGACAACCGCCGCCAGGGCTATATAATAATACCAATTCATCACAGAGAGTTTAAAATGAAAAGTGAAAAATGCAAAGTAAAATTGCAAAGCCCAAAACCCAAGCTGCTTTGTATTCAACTTTTATTCTACGATTTACATTCCGGTTTTGAGCTTTCCGTTTTAAGTTTTGGGTTATCAGGCTATCGATGCCAACGGCACTATGCAATCAATTAGCTTCTCTATAGTATAAGATTTAGTCAAATCGACCTGCATAAGACAGCCATGGCTATGGTCGGAGGCGATAATTATAAGATTTTTACCGGCCTGGCTCCATCCCTGCGGCTGTGCCTGATGACCCAGAACAAATATGTCAACATCGAAAAGTTCTGCCATTTTATCAAGCAGTGGCTGACTGTGATTTCTGCCCCACGTTAAGAGATAGGCGGAACCCGGTTTTTCCAGGTCTTCCACTTCAAGCGGCCTGTCAAAAATTCCCCTGTCAAATTTATCTGCCAAACGGTCAGCGGGAAGTGAGTGTGAAATCCATATTCTCGTGTCGCATCTGGCCGCCAAAGGCATCGATAGTAAAAATCGCTTCATCGCCGACATAATCTCGTGACTATCGTTTTTGAACTCCCTTTCGATAGCGTAGCGCATTGCACGATTCATCTCTTTGCCGTCTTTTAGGATTTCCCCGTCGGTGATAAAAGCCGTAGCGTGGTTTCCCATAACTATGTGCACACGGTCGGCAAAATCTAATTTATAGCGAACGATGTCAAACAATAATTTATAAGACAAGCACCCCCCCTGGATGTCTTCTTCGCCGCCGTGTATGATTTCCTGCAGAATAATGTGTCTGTCGGGATTATTTTCCAAATCGGCAAACGCTACTATTTTTTCAAAATTTCGCCGATGTCCATGGATATCACCTGATATTACCAAACTGCCCTCACAAGGCAGGCATATCAAATTGCCTTGTCGAAACTTATCTGCATTTTTGGCTTCTGCGGCCCTGTTTAGCAGGTCAATTATCGTCTGAGGCATTTTTATTTGCTCTTATTTTACCGCCGAATATGCTGTGAACCATCAGATCCAGTCTTGATATAACAGTCATCATATTAAGCGGGCGTTTGGAGGGGTCATCCTCGATACAATCCATCACAAGCTTTGATATTCCGGCCGGCAGCTGTTTTTTTATCTCGTTCGGCGCCAAACGAGGCTGTGTTATGGGCAGGCCGAATTCATCTTTTTTCGGTATTAGAGTGGGGATATTCTTGCCGGTAAGGGCCCAGTACATTGTCGCGCCCAGATTAAAGATATCGGTCTTAGGCACAAGCGGCCTACGCTTGACCTGCTCCGGCGCAATATAGTCGGGCGTGCCCTGAATCCTCGATTTTATCGTCCCAATTCTACAACTCTGACCGAGGTCTATTATTTTAATCGAGCCGGACTTGTTTATAAGGATGTTATTCGGCTTTATGTCACAATGGACAAATCCTTCTCTGTGCATAACCTGAAGACCACTTGCAACCATTCTGAATACCAGAAGCACATCGCCTAGGCTTAAAGTGGGGCTATCTTCAAGAGTTTTGCCGTCAAATAGCTCCATAGAAAGCAGAATCTCTTTTACCTTAAACATACTGCGGATTTTCTTTAGTTTATAGCACTTGCGGACGTACGGATGGTCTATCCGCCGGGCCACTTTATACTCGGTCTCGGTCTGCTCAAATACCCTTTCATCCTCCGGCCTTTCAAAAATGACCCGTTTTAGTGCAATCCTTGAATTGTCAATATTGTCGGTTGCCTCATAGATGGTACTGCGGGCGCCATTGCCAATCCTTCCTACTATGGTAAAACCGCCAACATTCAGTATATCTTTAGCCATATAAGTAATGACGCCCGGGATTTAACGATTTACTGATATTTTGCCATAAATATATATAGATGCGCAAAATAATAATCCTGTTCTGCCGATTCTACGTCCTATCGATAGATTTAATATCGTTATAAAAAGCAAAACAGCCCATAAAACTTACAAAATTTTCCTGAAATTGCCCCGAAATTATGTAAAAAACCTCTTTTCAAAATGGCAAAACGGGTTCATTTAAGTACTGTAAGTTTATAATATAACCGATGTTTTATCCAGATATTACTGCGATTTTTTTGCTTTATTCGCCCGAAAAAAAAGTGCATCTTGACAGAGCCATTAATATCGAGATAATGCTCTAAGAAATTTGGGCGAAAGTAACTTTGGGTAAAACAGGAATTGATTGATGTCCGATTGTTCCCCGATAGCTCAACTGGTAGAGCGAGCGGCTGTTAACCGCTAGGTTGTAGGTTCGAGTCCTACTCGGGGAGGTGTGGGAGAAGTAAATAACAACTTCTATGTTTATGTAGTTTCAAATCAGAAAGGCAGGATATACATAGGCCAAACGGATAATCTGGAACGAAGGCTTGCTGAACATAACTGCCGGGAGCATAATTTACACAAATATACTTCACGTCATGAAGGCCCGTGGCTCCTGGTTTATAGTGAAAGCTACGGCACTCGTAGCGAAGCAATGAGACGAGAAAGATATCTTAAATCCCGCACCGGCAGACGTTGGATTAGACTGAACATTTTGTGAGCGAGTCCGGCAGGAATGCCGGATTAACCGCTAGGTTGTTCGTCTTTGCCGAATCGAGTCCTACTCGGGGAGATGAGAACTATACGGGGGCATACCCCGAATCCTACGTGGTTCAGGATATGCTCTATCTATAAGAAGTGATTCGACCGATGAGAAAAATACTACATCCTGTATTCCTTATAATCTTAATGACCGCCATTCTGGCATCGACGAGCTGTGCCGCAACAACACAGGCAGAAACTACGGCACAAAAATTACCTTCTGGGGGCACGGATTCTGCGTCACATCCCTCCAAGCAAAAACTGGCTGAAGAACCGCAGCTTTGCCAGGGATACTATCAAAGCGAAGAGGCGGCCAAAGAACAGCTTGCGAGGTTTGCCGGCAGCTACCACAACCTGACTGAATGGCAGCAGCGGGCCAAAGGTATCCGTGAGGGGATACTTCGCGGAGCTGAGCTTTTGCCTCTGCCGGAGAAATGGCCGCTGAACCCAATCATCCATAGCAAGCGAAAATACAACGGCTACACGGTCGAAAACGCAGCGTTCGAAAGCCAGCCCGGGGTTTTTGTGACCGGAAGCTTATACCGACCTGCAACGGGCAAAGGGCCATTTGCCGCTATCCTTTGTCCCCACGGACACTTCCGCAGGCCTGATGACTATGGGCGGTTTCGACCAAATCAACAAAAACGCTGCGCGACACTGGCACGGATGGGAGCCGTAGTATTTTCCTATGATATGGTTGGCTGGGGGGACTGGTATAACGCTGGCTGGCGCCACAGAGGGCCGAAGCTTCTGAAATTGCAGCTTCTCAACAGCATCCGTGCAATAGACTTCCTCACCTCGCTTGAAGATGTTGACCCGAACCGCATCGGCGTAACAGGGGCATCCAGCGGGGGCACACAGGCATTTCTCGTTGCCGCGGTGGACGAGCGGATTTCAGTTTCGGTACCGGTCGTTATGGTCTCGGCGCACTTCTTCGGCGGCTGCGACTGCGAAAGCGGTATGCCCATCCACAAAAGCGCCACCCACGAAACAAACAACGCAGAGATTGCCGCATTAGCTGCACCCCGGCCGCTACTGCTCATCTCCTGCGGCAAAGACTGGACTAAAAACACGCCGGAAGTTGAATTTCCTTATATCAAAAATGTCTATCATCTCTACGACGCCGAGCATAACGTAGAGAATATCCATCTTCCCAATGAGGGTCACGATTACGGCCCTTCCAAGCGAATGGGCGCATACAGGTTTCTTGCCAAACATCTGGGGCTTTCGCTCGACAAAGTTACCAAGACGGACGGCTCGATTGATGAGGACTCTGTCGTTATTGAAGAACAGCAGGATATGCTTGTGTTCGATGCGAACCACCCAAGACCCGCAAACGCCGTCAATCCAAGGGCAAAGGAACTACCGTGGGATTAGCTTTTGTCTAATGTGGGCGTAAATTTGTGTTAGGGTTTTTCACTAAAAAATACTTTCAGAAGCCATAAAACAGGCAAGAAAGTGATTTCCTGACAAAGACATACAATTGTGGTTTCAGGATGAAGCCCGTATCGGCCAGCAAGGCACTATATCTCGGATATGGGCAGATACGGGAAGTTGCCCTCGTGCCATTCGCCAAACAAACTATCAGTGGACATATCTATTTGGCTCTGTCTGTCCGATTACCGGCGATAATCATGGTTGGCGTATGCCATACGCCAATACGCAGATCATGAATCTATATTTGAAAGATTTTGCAAAACAACTGGCCAATGATGTACATGCATTGCTGGTAATGGATGGTGCCGGCTGGCACAACTCAAAAGAACTTAAAAATACCGGCAAATGTTTCGATTTTACTTGTGCCTCCATATTCGCCTGAATTAAATCCTGCCGAGCTGATCTGGCGTCAATTGAGACAGAGAAAATTGAGTAACCGTCTATATCCAACAATAGACGACCTGGAGGCTGCTGTGGATGATGCTTGGTTGTGGATTTCAAGGCAACAAGATAAACTTTCAAATTTATGCTTGTTTGCCTGGATAAAATCGGCTCTTATTAACTAAATTTGATATGAAACCTCCGTTTAATTCTGTAAACATAAGGCAGAATTGGTAATATCTTGAATAAATATCTCCGTTGGGTTACAATATGTAATATGTGAAATATAAGGTTTAACCTAATAACAGGAATACGATAATGGCCAAGCAATCGGATAGTAAAAAAACTAAGGCGATTTGTAGTTTCTGCGGGCGGTCGTCGAGCAAGGATGATACGCTTATAGAGGGTCCGAACGGGGTCTTTATTTGTCCGGAATGTGTCGAGCTGTGCCATAATATCATTCGACAAAACCGCAAACGAATCGGCAGAGTAGGTCCTGGTCTCGATGAAATGCCCAGGCCCAGAGTAATAAAAGAATATCTGGACCAGTATGTAATCGGACAGGAGCATGCAAAAAAATATCTCTCGGTCGCGGTGCACAACCATTATAAACGACTTCTACACAGCGATAGTAACGACAGTGATATTGAGATAGACAAGTCCAATGTTCTGTTAATCGGCCCGACCGGCTGCGGTAAAACGCTGCTTGCCCGTACACTTGCCCGCAAATTGGAAGTGCCGTTCGCAATATGTGATGCAACCACCGTTACCGAGGCGGGCTACGTCGGCGAAGACGTTGAAAATTTTCTGCTTCGACTGCTGCAGGCCGCTGACTACGACATAGAAGCGGCACAGCGAGGTATCGTCTATGTCGATGAAATTGACAAAATTGGAAAGACATATCAAAATATTTCAATCACTCGTGACGTTTCAGGGGAGGGTGTGCAGCAGGCACTATTGAAGATGCTCGAAGGAACCATTGCCAACATACCGCCGCAGGGCGGAAGGAAACATCCGGAGCAATCCTACATACAAATGGATACCTCGCAGATACTGTTTATATGCGGTGGGACATTCGTGGGTCTGGAAAATATTGTCAAAAAACGCCTCGGCAAGAAGATGATAGGCTTCAATTCGGAACTTTCCGGTAAAACGGACAACAAAACCGAATACACCGATATAATTCGGCAGGTCATACCGGAAGATATCATTGAGTATGGGATGATACCTGAAATGGTGGGCCGGCTGCCCGTAATTACAACTCTTTCAGCCCTCGATGAAGATGCACTTATAGACATCCTGACAAAGCCAAAAAATGCGCTGGTCAAGCAGTATCAAAGATTTTTCGAGATGGAAAACGCAGAGCTTGAATTTACAGACGGTGCCTTACACGCGCTGGCGCAGAAAGCCCTCAAGCGCGATACCGGTGCCAGGGCGCTGCGTGCGATTGCTGAGGAGCTGATGGTTGACTTGATGTATCAGCTTCCGGAAGAGTCGAAGCCGGCAAAATATGTAATAACGCGCGCTATTGTTGAGGGCAAAGCCGACCTGTTCACGGCAAGACAAAATTTAAAAAAAGAATCAGCGTAAAACACTGAAAACTAAAAATCAAAAACTAAAACGCAAAACCTGAGGGTTTGAAATTTTGAATTATGGTTTTGCGTTTTTCATTTTAATCTTTTTGTTTATTTTCTATTCCACAACTTCCACCTGCGAGAAGCCCGGCTCCAGTAAGTTATAGACAAGTGTTACATCGCCATTGTGCAGTCTGATGCATCCTTGTGAGCCGGGAGTGCCAATTTCGTCGGGCTTTTTTGTGCCGTGAATGGCGAAGCCGGTCCTGTCTTTGGCCTGTCCGCTGATACCTTTCAGGCCTATCCATCTTGAACCCAGAGGATAGTCATCGCTTTCAGGATGGTATGTTTTGCCGGTAATCGGGTCGGTCCATACCGGCTTAATCAGCTTGCCGCCCTGCTTGACAATCCAAAGCCCTGTAGGCGTCTCCATACCCGGCTTGCCCAGACCCACGGGGAAACTACGGACATAAGTATTCTGAAGATACAAATCCATCGTATAAGTCGAGCGAAATACCCTGGCGTGGAACGGGCCGTTGATGACCTTTATCGTTTCTCCCGCCTGCAGGGCTTCCGGACGCGAAATATTATTAATCTGCATTAAAATCTCATACGGCACCTTATGTTGCTTTCCGATTGCTCTAAGCTGGTCGCCCTGCTTGACCGTGTAACTGCCGCAAAGTTTGTCCTCGGGGAAAACAGACCTGCTGAACAGCCATTTATCAGCGAGTGCAGATAGCTGGTTTTTGACAAACTCCCGCTGTTGGCTGCTCATTGGCATTGGCAGCGCCTCGTTCAAAATGTTGCGGGCTTCTATAATCCTGCCCGTATTTTCGTTAATCAACGCCATAGCTTCGGCTATAAGCTCACCCACTTCGGGATTAGACTCGGCAGTTGGCTCGGGTATTGTCAGTAGATTTGGTTCCAATGGCAGCGCCGGTGGCTCAAACAGGGTTGCCTGATTTACTTCCGACACATTGACGTCATTTGGGGGGACAGGTGCCTGCTTTTTGTTTTTGCCGAACGGATTAAAACCATAGACGAAGACAATTACCGCAACGATAATAACCAAAGGTAAAATAATGTTCATTCGGTTTAGTCGCCGGCTTCTTCGCCTGCTCAGCGGATAACGCGCCATCTTATTCTCCTTTCCGATTGTTGATATATATTATTTCCTCATCCGTCACCAGAAAATCCACCGGTTCATCACCATCTGTTACTGGTAACGAGTCGAGCACCTGCTCAGAAAAAGCAAAGCCGCATCTGGATGCCTTAAGTTTCTTATTAGCGAAGAATCTGTCGTAGTATGAGCCGCCGCGACCGAGCCGGTTACCCTTTCTGTCGAATCCAAGCGCCGGCGCAATCACCAAATCAATCTCTTCGAACGGCACCGGCACGCCCGTTGTCGGATTCCTCAAGCCGTTGGCACTGGTCGAAAAACCTGTTTCCAGTGAATTTATCTGCACCGGTATCATATGTCTCTGCTGCCAGGAAATCTTCGGCACCGACACTGTTTTTCCGAGCTGCCAGGCGTGAAGTATCGGCTCGGTGGTGTCCACCTCATGCGGAAGAGACAGATACATCATTATTACTGATGCATTTTGAAATTGCTCTGTAGAGATTAAATTGCGGCAGGCCTTGCGGTTTTTTTCGCTTCTTTGCTGTTCGCTCATCTCGAGCAGACGGTTCTGCAGCTCGTGACGCAACTGACTCTTATCCATTCAGCTATCCTTTTTCCCAGTGTTCTTTTTGACCGATTTGCTATTTTGTATCAGGGATTGCAGCTTTTGTAAATAAAGCTTGATATTTTTTTCGTATCCGTTTTCTTTCGGTATATAGTATTTCTTCGCCGGCTCCGGAAGATACTCCTGCGGCACAAAACCATCTTTGAAATTGTGCGGATATTTATAATCGACACCGTAGCCGTATTTTTTCGCGGCTGGATAATGGCTGTCTTTCAGATGTTTTGGCACGGCTTTGACTGGCTCCTGTTTTACATCTGTCATCGCCTGCCAAACAGCAGAAGCAGCAGCATTTGATTTTGGTGCACAGGCAACATATATAGCTGCCTGCCCCAGCGCCAGTTGGGCTTCCGGCAATCCGATAAACTCAGATATCTGAACGGCTGCGGCAGCTAAAACCGTCGCCGTTGGGTCAGCATTTCCAACGTCTTCGGCTGCGCAAACGGCAATCCGGCGGGCTATAAAACGCGTATCCTCTCCGCCGGTGAGCATCCTCGCAAGCCAGTAAACAGTGGCATCAGGGTCGCTGCCTCGCATACTCTTTTGAAAAGCGCTGGCCAAATCGTAATGCGTATCGCCTGTGCCGTCATAGACAAACGTCTTTTGTTGTATCGACTCCTTCGCAACTTCCAGATTAAATTTTATTACGCTCGGTTTTTCTTTTCGAGCTGCCTGTGATAACACGCCTATTTCCAGAGCAGTCAGGGCTTTTCGTGCATCGCCATCACACATAAAGGCCAGATATTTTAATGCCTCTTCATCCGCCTCAATATGAAATTTACCAAGGCCCCGCTCGGTATCATCTATTGCTGTTTTGAGTAATTGCAAAACCTCTTCCTGACGGAGCAGCTCGAAGTTAAATACAGTGCTTCGGGAAATTAGCGGCGAATTGATTGAAAAGAAAGGATTTTCCGTGGTAACACCTATCAGGATTAAAACTCCTGCTTCGACATCATTCAACAGGACATCCTGCTGGGCCCGGTTAAAGCGATGAATTTCATCGATACAAAGCACAGTCCTTGCTGCGCTGGCTGCAAGTCGGTCTTGGGCGCTGTTGATTATCTGACGAATTTCTTTAACACTGGCTGCAGGCGCACTGAGATAGTAAAATTTGGCCTTTGTGTAATTTGCGATCACCGTTGCCAGTGAGGTTTTGCCGACTCCCGGTGGCCCGTAAAATATCAGACTACTGAGCTTGTCGGCCTGGAGCATTCTCGTCAGCAGCTTATCCGGCCCAAGAATGTGCTTTTGCCCGATAAACTCATCGAGTTTTTTCGGCCTCATCCGGGCTGCCAGAGGCACTGCCGATGCCATATTGGCCTCTTCGGTCTGGAAAAACAATTTATTATCGGTCTTACCCTCATTCATCAAGTATTATTATACGTAAGATATGTAAAACTGTCGAAAATTTATTTCGCAATATTTGCATATGATAAAAGGTGTGTAGCCGTTGCTCGGAGGGTTTCAATATATGGGTGGATGCTCCGATTTTCTGCATTTTCCTCCATAAAAATTCCCCGGGAGCATTTTCTTTCATTTGATTTGCTGCTTAATACCGATGAACTTGTAAGTTGCAAAAGGCGTTTTAAGCAGGGAGTTGGAAATTTTATTTCATTTTATATAGAGGTGTTCGTTAGGTTGAAATTTGTTAAGCAAGGGCGGATATGAAATTTTGATTAACGGATAAATACCGTTGTCGATTACACCGACCTTGCCTCCTCGTTTAGGTAAACGCTTAATCTGACGCAGGGCTGCAAGCGGTTTTGTATATATCAGTCTTTACTAAACAGCCCTGTTGACCATAAATTTTGCTGTTTCAATCAAAGCATCTTTAGCATCACTATCTTTCAAGTTAGATAATGCTGCAATCGCCCTTGCAATGAATTCTTGCGCCCGGCCTTGTGCATATTCTAGACTGCCGCGGGAATGAAGCATCTCTGTGAGGGTGGCCGTATTTTCTCCAGCGGCGCTTAACTTATTTTGAATTGCGTTTTTTTCATTCTCATTCGCAGCTCTTAGCAGGTGTATTAACGCCAGAGTCAATTTGTTTTTATCAGCATCACTGCCGAGTGTTTTTCCTGTTTTTCTTTCGTCGCCGATTATATCCAGTAAATCGTCTGTGATTTGAAATGCAATACCGGCATTTAAGCCGAAACGTCTGAGTGATTGAAGCTGCATTTCAGTGCCTTCTGCCAGAAGACCGCCAAGATAGCAGCAGCTGCCAAAAATGTAGGCGCTTTTTTCAGTGATTATGTCGGTGTATTGCGATTCGCCGAGCTGCCAGTTCCGGCTTTCGCTCACCTGTCTCAGTTCGCCTTCGCAGATTCGCCCGGCGGTAGCGGTAATTTCTTTTGCTATGCGCGGCTCTAAGCCGGCACACATCTTAAATACCCGGCTTAGCAAAAAATCGCCGAACAACACCGCTGCTTCGTTACCCCATAGATTATTTATTGTGGGTTGTCCACGGCGTCTTTGTCCATCATCTATGACGTCATCGTGCAGGAGCGTGGCATTATGAATCATCTCAAAAATTGCTGCAATATGAAGGTGCTCATCAGTGATTTCATTGACGGCGCTGCCTGAGAGCAGGACTAATCCGGGTCGGAGCATTTTTCCGCTGCAGGTGTTCATATATTCCAGCAACTGATTAATAATCCCTGTTTTTTCTGAGATGTTCAGTTGCTCTTTGATGAGTTTTTTTACTTTGCGTAACTGTCCGTCAATAAGCTTAAAAGCAGGGACATCATTCCGTTGAATGTCGCTGGATGTGCCTGCTCTTAAGCGCAGCAAATGGTCAATATATGCCGATGACTCCATTACTTTTGTGTATAGCGCTCACAGCAGATAAGAAGTTTGATATTTGCCCGGTGATAGCCAAGAGTCGAGGTTTGTGCCTGTACGGTAAACGCTATTTCTCCTTTCCGTGGATGTATTTGAAGAATTTTTTTCTTAGCTGTTTTGTAATTGGTCCGGGACTGCCGTCACCGATAACTCTGCCGTCTATCTCGATGATGCCGATAATTTCGGCAGCCGTGCCGGTAAGGAAGAGTTCATCACAGATATATAAATCAAATCTCGTAAGGTTCTTTTCAGTCACCTCGATTTTTTCTCCCTTGGCCAGTTTGATAACAAGAGCCCGTGTTATCCCGTCCAACGTTCCAGCTTCAATCGGTGGTGTGAAAATACAGGAGTCTTTCACAATGAAAACATTATCGCCTGTCGCTTCGGCAACGTATCCCTCATGGTTATACATAATTGCCTCTGGCACATCTTTGTCCAGCGCTTCGATCTTGGCCAGAATGTTATTGAGGTAGTTTAAGCTCTTAATCTGAGGTGGAAGTGTCAGCGGATGATTGCGCACTGTGGTTGCACTGATTACCTTCATCCCTTTTTCGTAAAGCTCTTCTGGGTAAAGCTGGATGCTGTCCGCTATGATAATCAATTTGCTGTTTTCGCAAATAAAAGGATTGATACCCAGAGTTCCCACTCCACGCGTGACCACAAGCCGAATATAACCGTCAACAATGTCATTTGCTTCAATGGTTTTTTCAATCGCATCGATAAGCTTTTGTTGGTTTATCGGAATTTCAAGACGAATCGCTTTCGCAGATTCATAAAGCCGTTTGATATGGGCCTGGAGCTCAAAAGTTGTGCCGTTGTAGATACGAATACCCTCGAAAACTCCGTCGCCATAAAGAAGACCATGGTCAAAGACAGATATTTTAGCATCTGCTTTGTCAACGAGTTTGTCATCGAGCCAGATTTTCAATGCCATAAAATCTCCCGTTAATAAGTATACAATATTGCACAGGACGCAGATTTGTCGGATTCTTATGCTATTGTGCTTTTATGCTCTATTTTACCATCAGCTAACGTTATAATTCTGCCGGCCCTTTCCGCGATTCTCTCATCGTGGGTTACCATTACAATTGTTTGTCCTGCCCGGTTTAACTTTTCAAAGATGTCTAAAATACCATTTCCTGTTGCAGAGTCAAGATTTCCTGTCGGCTCATCAGCCAGAAGTAATCTCGGCTCATTCATCAACGCCCTGCCGATAGCCACTCTCTGCCTCTCGCCGCCCGATAACTGATATGGCTTGTGGTTGGCTCTTTCGCCGAGTCCGAGCTGGTCGAGCAGCTCTTTTGCCCTGTTTTTGGCCCAGTTGCGGCATGCTAACCATCCGATTGTGCTCTTCATCGCCATCGCCGGCAGATAAACATTTTCCAACACATCTAATTCGTCCAATAAATGATAAAACTGAAAAACAAATCCCACCATTTTATTGCGGAACCTGTTTAATTCGCCGCTGCTGAACCGGCTTAGCTGCCGGCCCTGGAAGCTGACGATGCCTTTATCGGGCTTATCCAGCGCACCTAATATATGCAGGAGCGTGCTTTTTCCGCTGCCTGAGGCCCCGACTATTGCCACGAACTCGCCTTGTCCGACAGCCAGTTCGATGCCTTTGAGCACCTTAACCTCAGTCGCACCCATCTGATAAGATTTATAAAGTCCTTCAGCTTTCAACATAATACTGTTCTTACTCATAGCTGGCGCACCTGTAATGTTTCAACCGGTTTTAGTTTCGCCGCCTGCCAGCTTGGAACAAGCGCACCGACCAGGCAGGAAGCTATCGCCATGAGAATTATAACCGTCAGAACGCTTAATTCTACCCGATTGGGAATGTCACCTATAGCAAAAATTGTCCTGTCCCACAACTGGAATCCGAAATGTTTGAAAAGCCAGCCCTCTATCTTGTTTATATGCACCAGGAATCTCCATCCACCCACAGCACCTATGGCAGAGCCCAAAAGTCCCACCAAAAAGGCAAACGCCAAAAATAGCTGGATGATGTTGCTGTTCGAAACACCTATGCTTTTCAAAATACCTATGTCCTTGCTTTTATGGCTGATAATCATATAAAAGACAACAATAACAATAAAAACAGTCGTAATTCCCACAAGGCCAAACATCGCAATCATCATTGTCTGTTCCTTTTCCATTGCTGCGATGTGTGCCCGTCTGTAATCTTTCCATCCCTGCACAGTTACGGAATCAAGCAATTCTGTCTGGTTTTCCCCGGCCTTTTCTTGTTTGAAATTTTGCCATAGCGAAGCTGTCTTTTCACATCCGTCCCGTGGCTGGACATTCGGCTTGAACTTTATATGGATAGCATTAGCTCTTTTGACCGGACCGGCCATACCACAAAGTAACTGCGCCTGTTCGAACGGCAGATAAATCATCGAGCTGTCCACCTGTGCCAATCCGCTCTGCAGGGTGTCGCTGTAATAGAAAATTTGCGTGTTGACCAGGTCTGTTCCCGCTTTGGCCAGCGCACCCTTTGCAGTCAATGGAAAGCAGCTGATTGAAAGGGCTGTCTGGGACGGGCTGACTTCGTGATAATACCTGCTGTTCGCATCGCGCTCTATCGCCAGGTCAATTCCCAGAACACAACCCGCAAGATTCGGGTCATATATCGGCTCAAACGCCTTCGATACATTGTTTTTTCGGTAATACAGCATCTGCGCAAAAGTGGTAACTTTGTTGTGTCTAACCGGCTCTATGCCCATAATTTCGGCGGCAATATTTCGCTCTGTAGCAACCGGGTTTATCATTGCATAGCTCTTTATCACCGGCGAAGCTCCGTCAATAAAATCTTTTTCGTCCAGCTCTTTTATAAAGTCTTCATAATAAGGAAAGCCCACCAGTGATTCGGTGCCGACAACGCAGTCACCCACAAAGTTATGATTTTTCTGTTTGTATTCGCTTACCAGGCCAGTCATCACTGTCATCACTACTACGACGATAAACACGCAAAGCGCAACTGCCGCCACGGCAAAATATGTTATCCGCCGTTTTACCAAATACCTTGTTGCAAGAATAATCTTATACATAGCTCAGAAAATAAAGTAATTGGTTAAATGATAAATTCTATTACTAATTACCGGCTTATTCATATCGCAAAATCTCAACCGGCCTTGTTCTTGCTGCGACAATCGCCGGTATCAGCGCCCCGATTGCTGCGGCTGCAACAGCCAGCAATACAATCTGTAAAGCCGAGGGCCAGTTGACATCGTTTGGTATCCTGCTGAACATATACACACTGCTTTTCCACAGCTTCAAACCAAATATCACCCGTATCCACTGTTCAATTGTATTTATATTTTTTGTGATAATGTATCCCAGAGCGGTGCCCAGGGCTGCACCAATCACTCCCACAAAAACTCCAAAACCGACAAAGACAAAAATTACTGAGCTGCTTGCTGTCCCGCAGCTCTTTATTATTGCGATGTCTTTTCGCCGTGTCATCACAATCATATAGAATATGCAAAATATCAGCACGATTACACTGCAATCCACAACGCCGAATATCAGCAGCAAAACTCCCATTTGCTTTCGCAGTTCAGCGATATACCGGCTCTGCATCTGCCTTGCTGTCTCTATATCGGTATATTTTATAAGATACGGGGCCCATTCGAGCTGCTCTTCGGCGAAAACCTGCCACACGCCCCGAATCTGTGCAAGGGCATTATCTATTTGTATGCCGTCTGCGAGTTTAATTTGAATCTGGTCAACGAGCGGCTCCTGCTCGTTCGGATACAAAGCCCTTTGTAACTCTTCGAGCGGAAGATATACGAATCTTTTGTCGAGCTCATAGACTCCGGTCTCGACGATGTCTGTAATTATAAATTTTACAGTCCTTCTCTTAACCTGTGCTGTTGTGTTTTTGGACTCCTCGGTTTGTGATATTGCCGCCGTTGTAAGAACGGCATCCTGGCCAAATATGGCTTTAACGGCATTTTTATCATACTCATCGGTTTTTTCATCCGGCTCTGTTACCACGGCGATTCCTACAAATCCTCCGAATGTGGCAGAGGCCTGCTGATTGGGAACATCAAAGTTGGGCTCACCCGGCAGGTCTCTTTGTCGATGCAGGAACTGTTTGTAATTGGTTACTTTTGCCCGTCGCCCGGGCTCAATCCCCCAGATGTTCACTGCACGCACATTACCTTTGCCAAGATGTAAAAGCCCCTGGGCCGATAGTGTAGCGGTCGCAGCATCTACCGCCCCTGTCTGTTCCAGACGTTTAATAAACAAAGGGTATTTTGCGAATTTAATCGGTGCTGAAAGAACGACGTCGCCCATTGTCTCAACAGCGCTTTGTTCAAATGCTTTGATAAAACCGGTGAACAAGCTTGCAACGACGAACAGCAGCGATACGGACAGGGCAACTGCGGCGATACTCATATATACAATCTTTTTTTTACGCAGATACCGCAGCCATAAAAATAATTTCAGCATCCTTTACCCACTCAATTTATTTTAGCCACAGAGATAAACCACATAATTTTTTAGCCACAGAGGACACAGAGCACACAGAGAAATCAAACAAATTATATTATATCAGTGATAGTCAAATCCATTCAAACTTCAAATGGTCTGTTCTCTCAAAACCTGGTATCAACCTGCAGAACTCTATTGCAGAGAGTAACTTTCTGTCTAAAGGATTAATTGGGTTGGGATGAAGTAATCCATATACCCTGGGTGGATTTAGCCCAAAGGCACAAAGTAAAACGGCCGAAATCGGGTTGCGAGCGCATTCTATGGCTCCATCAGCTCTCTTTGAAAAGCGAAGAAATGCCGAATCACTCAAAGCCGTAGTTTGATAAGGAACACCTGCCGCACGCCCTTCTTGCACATTATCCATGGTTATCTGTGTGGTACCAGTCAGAATATTTTCAACAGCGCGTTTTCTAAAACAGTGAGCCCCTGCATGAGTATGCAAAGTCGCAACTGCAACGATACATGGCAAGTCCAGCCCGGCACATTGCTTGGTTTTTTTGCGAAGCTCGCCAAGAATATGTTTGGTCAAAAATCTATAAAACTGCGCGTCAACCTTCTCAGGATATGAAGGGGACAGAGTCGTTTTCTTAGTGGCTACATCTTGAGTTATACAGGTTACTTCGACATAGAATCTTTTATCGTCTTTGGTACATAAAAAATCAGGCCCGCCATGAGATAAATCCTCGTAAGGTCGGACATCAACATTGTGGTCTGATAGAAGTTTTCCGGTCTCGGCTTCGCAAATAGCCGCTTCTGGATTATTCTTGAGTAAATCCTCCCATTCCTTCAATCGCTGCTTGTCAAACTGCTGAAGCCACACTCGATGTCCTGCGATGACATCTGCATACGCAACTATTAAATCATCTGGTGTGTCCATTCCCATTTTTATCTCTGTGTCCTCTGTGGCTAAAAAAATACTTTTGACCTCTGTGGCTATCACAGAGCCACTCGTTTGATGCCATCGATAAGTCGTTTCTCACCAAAATTTACTATCAGCCCTCGTCTGATGTTTGTCGCCTTCAGATAAGAGAGGGTCTGAGCCAATGCAACTTCAGGCATTTTAGACAGCGATTTTATTTCTACAACTACTTCATCCTCAACAAGGAGGTCGATTTTCTGTCCTTTGATAATTTTACCCTTGTAAATGATATCCGCTGGCACTTGTCTTTTATATTTTATCTCTTGAAGTTCAAATTCATAGCACAGAGCTTCTTCATAAATCGACTCAAGAAGCCCAGGGCCAAGGTCTCGATGAACTTCGATAGTTGCACCGATAATTTTTTCTGTCAATTCGTCTTGCATTAAAATTCTTTTTTATCTCTGTGTCCTCTGTGTCCTCTGTGGCTAAATAATTTTTATTTTCTCTGTGGCTGAATAAAAAGTTTTACCCTCTGTGGCTAAAGCATCGGTTTTAGAAGTGGAAACAGCACCACATCCCGAATGCTCGCGGCACCGGTCAGCACCATTACCAGCCGGTCGATTCCGATACCCAAGCCTCCTGCCGGCGGCATACCATATTTCAATGCCGTGATATAATCAGTATCCATCTTCGTCAGTGATTCTTCCTGGCCGCGCAACTGGGTAAGAAAATTCTCGTATTGCTCAGCCGGGTCGTTCAATTCGGTGTATGCATTGGCCAGCTCCATTTTGGCGACGAACAGCTCAAACCTCTCGGCCAGTTTGGGATTATCTTTTTTACGCCTGGCTAACGGACACAGTGCCGCCGGATAATCGAGCACAAATGTCGGAGCGATGAGGTTCTCCTCAACGGTCGCCTCAAATACCTCGTTGATAACCACCGCATCGTCCATATCCGCTTCTTCTATTTCCAGATGCCTTGCCTTTGTCCTTACGGATTCTATATCATCAATATCGCAGCCGCTATATTCCTTTAGCAGCTCCGCGTAACCGGCCCGCCGCCAGGGCCGGGTATAGTCAATTGTCATATCTGCAAAGTTAATCTGCTCCGCAGAGTGTTTTTCAGCGCACCTGAAGATAATCTCCTCGGTTAGGTCCATCATCACGTCGTAGTCGGCATAGGCTTGGTATATTTCAAGCATCGTGAATTCAGGGTTATGCCGTCTGCTGAGTCCCTCGTTGCGAAAATTCCGGTTTAGCTCAAAGACTTTTTCCATTCCGCCGACAAGTAATCTCTTTAGAAACAGCTCCGGTGAAATACGCAAAAATAAATCCAGATTGAGACTGTTGTGATGCGTTGTAAACGGTTTTGCAGCGGCACCTCCGGCTATCGTCTGCATCATCGGCGTCTCAACCTCCAGAAACCCCTTCGATTCGAGAAGCTGCCGAATAGTAGCGATGATTGCACTGCGTTGTAAAAAAAGTTCCATTACTTCAGGATTAGCCCACAGGTCCACGAATCTGTGTCTGTAACGCAGGTCGATGTCTGCAAGGCCGTGAAATTTCTCCGGCGGCTGACAAAGACATTTGCTTAAGATACAAAGCATATCTGCCCATATTGTAATCTCGCCGGTTTTGGTCTTGCCTAACTGGCCGGCGGTGCCTATTATGTCACCGAGTTCGAGCAGCTTGGCAAGCGGCCATCCTGATGCTTCCTCGCCCAGCAGCTTTTTGCTCAGCCCAACTTGGATAGTTCCGCTGCGGTCTCGCAGTGTTAAAAAGATGAGCTTGCCGATATCTCTCAATAATACAATTCTGCCGGCGCATTTGGCCCGTTGTGTCTCGTCGCCGTCTTTGAATCTATCTTTGACTGTAACTGTCGGCTCGGCACCGTCGAATCTCGTCCCGTATGGGTCGATGCCCGATTCCTTAATGGACAACAGCTTTTCCTGCCTTTGCCGTTCAAACCGGCTCTGTCGTTCTAAATTCTCCGCATCGCTCGGAGATGGGCCTTGCGAAGGGGCTTTTCCTTTATCGTTTGTGTTTGTCAAATCTGCAATCCTCAAAAGTTTTAATATCTGACAAAGCCAAAAATGTGCTCAGTGTTAGAAATCCGTCTCCCGTCTCCCGTCGCATGGGTCACGAGTGACGAACGACGAACCCGCCCCACGTCAGGCGGATAAAAACCGAAAGCCGAAACCACCGAATTTAAAGCTTCACAGTTTCCCGTTCTATGGTTTCTGCATTTTCCTGAATCAATTTGCTTTTAATAACCAAAACCCCGACCGCCAACTGTGGGTCAGCCGCCAGCGTTTCTTCGGCAGTATGTTTTTTCGTGTGGTTTTTGGTTTTGTCATGGCCGGCTCTGACCAGCACGTCGTTATCCCGCTGCACGTCTATCATTTTTTTAAGCTCATTGCTTCTCAATTCAACTTCGACATCCGGCCCGACTCCCCAGTCTTTTCTGCCCTGTTTTTTCATTGCCTCCTGGCTTTCGACTTTTTGGCCGGAAGGCAAATGATAATACGCCATCGTATATTTTAACTGGGCTCCTCCACCGGGATAGTGCGTTACTCCTTGGACGCTGCCTTTACCGTGAGTCCTTTCGCCCACTAAAGTTGCCCGGTTGTACTGCGGGTCTGCCAGGGCTCCACCGACAATCTCAGAGGCGCTGGCTGAGCCGTAATTCAGCAGTATAACGAAGGGGTAATTTGGATGCGTATTTTCCTCGTGTGCTGTCTCAAAGACTAATCCTCTGCCAAAGCCGCGTTCCGTTCTGACTATCGGGCCTTCTTTAATAAATTTGTCCACTACCGCAACTGCACTATCTAAGAGTCCGCCGGTATTGAATCGCAGGTCCAGAATCAATCCCTTTAATCCATCTGCCTCAAGCTCACCTAATATTTTTTCCAGGTCTGAAGAAGTTCTCTCAGTAAAGCTTGTGATGCGGACATACCCGATTTTGTTCCGGTCATCAATCGTGTACAGCCATTTGCCCTCTTCGGTCCTTTGCCAGCCCCGAATTGTCGTAACAGTTATTTTGGCCCTTGTTATTGTAATATCTTTGGTTTTTTCCTCACCGGGGCGTTTTATTGTCAATGTCACTTTGGTCCCCTTGGGGCCTGTAATTTTCTGGACCGCGCAGGTAAGAGACATATCCTTCGTTTCAATACCATCGACTTTTTCTATCACATCACCCGCATCAAGGCCGGAGTTGTATGCCGGTGTGTCGGTCAGCAGGCTTGCTACGGTCAACCACCCTTTTTGTTTTGTAATTTCTATGCCGATGCCTGTAAACTCATTAGTCATCGTCTTTTCAAAATTTTGCACCTGCTTTGGCCAGATCATAACCGTATAAGGGTCGAGCGTTGACAATGCTGCGTCCGCGAACTGTGCAACAAGCACAGACTCCGGCAGCTGGACAGTAGCAGAATTTAGAGCCAGCACCTTCTCAAAAATATCGATAAACTTGTCATTATCGAACTCTGTTGGCGATTGTTCGACTTCATCCCAAAGAATTGCTGCCAGAGCTGCTAACCAGGCCGAAAGTTTTTTACTGTCGGGTGGGGAAAAGGATTCCCTGATAGTGTCGTCTGAAGATATACCAATAAAATCATTTGACAGCTGTGAAGATGATAATTTCAAAACCTCCCCGAGCAGCTGACAGCGCTTGACGGCCTTGATTGCTATTTGTCGATAGTCAATAATATCCACATAATTCACTTTCAGGTAATCAATCGCCCGGATAAACATATCTTTCTCGATGCCCCGGAAACGCTCAATGGAAGTCTCACAGGGGCTGTCCTGGAAAGATGCTACGATATTTGCCTTCTCAACAAGCTGGTCGGCATAATCCGAATATGCCTCATTGTCCGGTTCGATGGCCTGTAACCAGCTATAGCAGGTTATATATGCGTCAAGCCATTTGCCTTCAGATTCATATTTTGCTGCCCGGTCTATTGCTTTCTGAATAGTTTTCTTTACAAACGGATTCGACAGGAGCTCCTGCTTTTGCTGCTCATCTGCAAACTCGCATGCCTGGGCGATGGTTAAGAGCGCCTTTGGAATATCATTCGCGTCGCTCACAACGCTGATGTTATTTGCATCGTTTGCATCGCAGGATTCCAATTTGGTTTGTAACTTTTCCAGCTCGGCTAATTGCTCCTGATATGCAGCTTCACGGGCTGACTGTCTGCTTTTCTCTATCGCTTCATACTCGGAAATAATGTTTGTAAGCTGGGCGATAGCCGGGCTTTTGACCTGTCCGCTTTCTGCGAGAAATTCTCGGGCATTTGCGAACTTGCCTTTATATATTGCAGAGCAAATATTATCGATTTGTGCAACTGGTTCACCGGCAGCATCTATAGAAATGTCATTGGCTTCTACTGCTAGGGCTATCGGTGAAAAACCGAAAGCATAGAATAATAGAGCCAAACTTATAATGATATGAGTTTCGAATCTTGAAAAGCTTTTTTTCACTTGTCGCCTTAATCTTAATGCTTTATTGTGACTCCATTTTGAAATTTACTGGGAAACTCCTTATTTACAGGCACTCACCTGCCTTTCCGGCACACCCCAGGACGTGCAGCTTGTGCTTGACCATATCTTTGATAGCATCCCTGCCCGGGCCGAGATATTTGCGGGGGTCAAACTCGCTTGGTTTCTCGGCAAAGACCTGCCTGATTTTGGCCGTCAGTGCCAGCCGAAGGTCCGTATCGATATTAACCTTGCAGATTGCCATCTTTGACGCCTTGCTTACCGCTTCTTCCGGCACACCCATTGCGTTGGGCATATTGCCGCCGTATTTGTTAATAAGGTCAACGAATTCTTTTAGCACGCTGCTTGAGCCGTGCATAACCAGCGGAAATCCGGGCAGTTTATCTGCAATCTCTTGTATTACGTCGAAAGCCAGTGTCGGTTCGCTCTTGAATTTATAGGCACCGTGACTGGTTCCACAAGCCACAGCTAACGAGTCACAGCCGCTCTTTTCAACGAACTCTACCGCCTGGGCCGGATTGGTCAGATGTTTCCTGACATCATCGACCCCGACAACATCTTCTTCGATACCACCTAACTGGCCCAGTTCGGCTTCAACAACAACATCCCGCTGATGGGCATATTCGACTACCTTCCTGGTTACTGCGATATTCTCCTCAAACGGAAGATGTGAAGCGTCTATCATAACCGAAGTAAAGCCGTCGTCCACAAATTGCTTGCAGGTCTCGAAGCTATCGCCATGGTCTAAATTTGTTACTATCGGGATGTCCGGGTTTTCCTCAACGACCACATTGATAATCGCATTCAAATAGCTGATTTTCGCATATTTGCGTGCACCTCTGGACACCTGCAGAATAAGAGGTGCTTTTTCTTCCGCTGCGGCGTCTATAATGCCCTGTGTAATTTCCATATTGTTGACATTAAAAGCGCCAACCGCATAACCATTTTTATACGCCATTTCAAACA
>Ga0315555_1000659_pt1 | contig 24731 bp, 29 predicted proteins | sample SalMarSW160380MG_FD_202113 | JGI IMG/M metagenome (GOLD analysis project Ga0315555, IMG submission 202113) | Salt marsh sediment microbial communities from the Plum Island Ecosystem LTER, Massachusetts, United States - Salt Marsh Sediment SW1603-80 ... | reverse complement strand
GGTGTCGGGGGGTAAACGTCTCAGCTTTAGTGCTCTGGTGGTGACCGGTGATGGTCATGGTCATGTCGGCGTTGGCATCGGTAAGGCTAACGAAGTACCGCTGGCGATTAACAAGGCCAATGCAACTGCGAGGAAGCAACTCATCAAGGTCAACCTATCGGGGTCGACCATTCCTCATGAGATAACGGTTAAGTATGGGGCAGCCCGGGTTATGCTGAAACCGGCGGCACCGGGTACCGGTATCATCGCTGGCGGTAGTGCTCGCGCTGTGCTGGAGGTAGCTGGGGTCAGGGATATCCTGACAAAGTCATTAGGCAGTGCTAATAAGGCTAACGTGGCCAGGGCAACGATTCTCGCCCTGAGCAAACTGAGGGACCCGGCCAGAGAGGTGGCCAGACGAAAGGGGCTGCCTGAGCCTGAGGAGACTGTGACTGATGACTAAACTAAGGGTTACCTGGGTCAAGAGCGATATTGGTTACAGTCGGAACCAGCGGCGGACATTGCGGGCCCTGGGTTTCCGTCGACTTAACCAGAGTGTTGTTCACGAAGACTCCGGTTCCATCAGGGGTATGATTGTGAAAGTCAGGCATTTGCTTAAAGTGGAGGAAGCGAAGTGAGATTGGATGCGCTTTCCCCGTCGCCTGGCTCGCGAAAAGCGAAGAAACGCGTTGGCCGGGGGAATGGCAGTGGACATGGGACCTATTCGGGACGGGGTAGCAAAGGTCAGAAATCTCGCGCCGGTCATCGGATGATACCCGGCTTTGAAGGCGGGCAATTGCGGCTTATCGAGCGTTTGCCGCACAAGCGTGGCTTCACCAATATCTTCCGTACCGAATACTGCGTCGTCAAACTGGCAAGACTGAATTCGTTTGAGGCGGGTAGTGAGATTGACCCGGAAAAGTTGGTGGCTGCCGGGATAGTCAAGTCCCTGCGCAAGCCAATTAAAATACTGGCGGATGGTGATGTTGACCATCCCCTTTCGGTAAAGGCACACAAATTCTCGGCTGCTGCCAGGGCCAAGATTGAGGCGGCTGGGGGTAAAGCGGAGGAGGTGGTAAATGCGGCCGCGGCAGACTAGGCCCCGTTTAATACAGGCGATGCTCGATGCCTTCCGGCTGCCTGACCTGAGGAAGCGACTCCTCTTCACCTTTGCTATGCTGGTGATCTTCCGCTTCGTGGCTCATGTACCGCTCCCCGGAGTGAACCCAGATGCCCTCAAGAGCTTCTTTGAGAGCAACGCTATGCTGGGCTTTCTCGATATGTTCAGTGGCGGTGCCATGAAGAATTTCAGCGTGGCGGCGATGGGCGTTTATCCCTATATAACGGCATCGATTATAATGACGCTGATGACTCCGGTGATTCCGCGGTTGCAGATGCTCTCTCAGGAGGGAGAAGCTGGTCGGGACAAGATTAACCGGATTACTCACTGGCTGACGATTCCCCTGGCCGGTGTCGCCGGTTTCGGGCAAATACAATTGCTGAGAGCTAACGGGGCAATTGACGTCACCGGCGGACTGCCGATGGTGGCAATGATTTTTTCCATCATTGCCGGCACGGTTTTCCTGGTCTGGCTGGGTGAACTGATTACGGAGTACGGTATCGGTAATGGGGTATCGATAATAATCTTTGGTGGGATTGTGGCCGGATACTGGCAGACCTTTGGGACGGGCATGCTTGCGGGGCAGCAGGGGGAGCTTGTGGGGCTGGTAGCCTATGCACTTATTATGCTGGCCACAGTAGTGTTGATAGTCATTTTCACCGAGGCCCACCGGCGGGTGCCGGTGCAGTATGCCCGCACCACCTTTCGTGGTGGCCGCATGTACCGGCAATCGGGGGGAACCCATATCCCGCTACGGGTAAACAGTGCCGGGATGATTCCCCTTATCTTCGCGATGTCACTGGTAATCTTCCCGGGTATGATTGCCAGCTATTTCGCCAATGCACCGGGGCAGCCGGAGAACTTTGCCAACCACATCGCCAATATATTTAATGCCAATGCAGCTTTGCCGGAAGCCCTGATTTACTGGGGGCTGTACTTTCTGCTGGTGATTGGCTTTGCCTTCTTCTATACGATGGTCATGTTTCAGCAGCAGGACCTGCCGGGGACCTTGCAGAGGCAGGGAGGTTTCATTCCCGGAATCAGGCCGGGCAAGAATACGTCTACTTATCTTAACCATGTTATCAACCGTATTACGACAGTCGGTGCCCTTTTCTTGGCATTCGTAGCCATAATACCGTTCCTCGCCCGGACAGTCACTGATGTCCAGGCGATACAGCTGTCAAGCATGGGACTATTGATTGTGGTCGGTGTGGTGCTGGACACGATGAAGCAGGTGGAAGCACAATTGACAATGAGGCGCTATGAAGGCTTTATCAAGTAGGAGCAAAGGTGTATATTATTTTTCTCGGTGCCCCCGGGGCAGGGAAGGGAACACAGGCCGCAACTGTGGCTGAGAAGCTTAAGTTGGCCCATATCGCCACCGGCGATATGTTCCGGGAGGCTCAGAAGCAGGAAACCGAGCTGGCGAAGCAGGCCAAGGGTTATATGGAGAAGGGGATGCTCGTCCCTGACGAGATTACAATACAGATGGTTCTGGAGCGTATCACAGCGCCGGACTGTGAGCGGGGGGTGATTTTTGATGGTTTCCCCAGGACCCTGGAACAGGCCAAAGCACTGGACGAGGCCCTGGAGAGGCAGAGTAAAATGATAGACAGTGTGGTTTACATAAAAGTTACTGATGCCGAGTTGCTGGAGCGGCTAGGCGGACGCTGGATTTGCCGCCAGTGCCAGACACCGTATCATATGGTGAATTCGCCTCCCCGGACGCCGGGCAGGTGCGACCGGTGCGGTGGCGAGCTCTATCAGCGCCCTGACGATACGCCAGAGACGGTCAAGAAGCGGTTGCGTGTCTATTTTGCTGAGACGGCACCCCTGATTGACTATTATGCCCGGGCGGGCAAGCTGCTTGAGGTAGGCGGGGAAGGCAGCGTCGACGAGGTGCGAGAGAGGATACTAACGTCACTGGAGAAGAGGTCTGTTAAATAACAGGAATAGGGATGAGTATTATTATAAAGTCTGACCATGAAATTGAGTTGATGCGTCAGGCTGGTAGGATTGTAGCGACGGTTCTGGAGGTGCTGAGGGCACGAGTAAAACCGGGAATGCGTACCGAAGAATTGGACGTAATTGCTGCCGAAGAGGCGCAGAAGCTGGGCGGCCAGCCTTCGTTTAAAGGTTATCGGGGATTCCCCGCCAACCTTTGTGTATCGGTAAATGACGAGATTGTGCATGGTATCCCGGGAAAGAAGGTGCTCTGCCAGGGTGATATCGTTTCACTGGATTTCGGGGTTATCTATCAGGACTTCCAGGGTGATGCTGCCATTACTGTCGGTGTAGGTGATGTCAGTCCGGAAGCTAAACGACTTATGGAGGTGACCGAGGGTGCCCTGAAGGCTGGCATCGCGACAGCCCGACCAGGAGCGAGGTTAGGGGATATCTCGGCGGCGATTGAGCAATATGTGGAATCGAGAGGTTATTCGGTAGTGCGTGAATATACCGGCCACGGCATCGGTCGGAATATGCATGAGGACCCGCAGGTGCCTAACTGTACCACGCCAGCATTCGGGCTTATGCCGGGGACCGGGCCGGAGTTGAAGAAGGGGATGACACTGGCTCTTGAGCCGATGGTGAATGTGGGTGATTGGACAACTAAACGGGATGATGACAACTGGACAGTGCGTACCAGAGATGGCAGTCTTTCGGCGCACTTTGAGAACACTATTGCTATCACTGATGGAGAACCTGAAGTCCTCACCAGGGTGTGAGTGCGAAGCCTATGCCAAAGAAGGAAAGTATCGAGGTAGAGGGGGTGGTCACTGAGGCATTGCCGAACGCCATGTTTCGGGTCGAGTTGCCAAATGGACATCAGGTACTGGCCCATATCTCAGGCAGAATAAGGGTGCACTACATCAGAATCCTGCCCGGTGATAGGGTATTAATTGAGTTGTCTCCCTATGACCTGAGTCGGGGTCGGATAACTTGCCGGTTCAAGTGAGAGGAAATTAATATGAAGGTCAGAGCTTCAGTTAAAGCCAGATGTGAGAAGTGCAAGATAATAAGGCGGCGGGGAGTAGTCCGGGTGATTTGCTCCAAGCCCAGCCATAAACAGAGACAGGGCTGATATCCTGCTGGGGAAGGAGGTAGTCTGATGCCGCGTATCGCTGGGGTTGACATACCGAGAGACAAGCAAATCTGGGTGTCACTGCAATATATCCATGGGATTGGCTCCGCACTGAGCCACAAGGTTCTGGAGCATACCAGTATCAATGCCGAGACCAAGGCGGATGACCTCACCGAAGAAGAGGTCAACAGGCTCCGAGAGTATATTGACCGGGAGTATCGGGTTGAGGGCGAGCTCAGGAAGGAAGTGAGCTTCAACATCAAGCGCCTTACTGAGATTGGCAGCTACCGGGGCCACAGGCATCGCTATAGCCTGCCGGTCAGGGGGCAACGGACCCGCACTAATGCTCGTACTCACCGTGGTTCGCGAAAGACTGTGGCCGGCAGAGGTAAGAAGCGCGGTGCCACCAAGAAGTAATCGGACTTAGCTTAGACAGGAGGGCCGGATGCCAGCAAAGAAACGGACCAGGGCAAGGAGAAGAGAACGCAGGGTCGTTCCTGCAGGGAGGGCCTATATTCAGTCCACCTTTAACAATACTCTAGTGACGCTGACTGACCCCGAGGGGAACGTTATTGCCTGGGGCAGTTCCGGGACGGCCGGATTCAAGGGTTCGCGTAAGGGCACACCCTATGCTGCCCAACTGGCTGCACAGGATGCGGCGCGCAAGGGGATGGCCCAGGGCTTGCGACAGGTGGATGTTTATGTTAAAGGGCCGGGTAGCGGGCGTGAGGCAGCCCTCCGTGCTCTGCAGAGTTCTGGCTTGAATATTACCAGTATCAGGGATGTAACCCCGATACCACACAACGGGTGTCGACCACCTAAGAGGAGAAGGGTGTAAAATATTACTGATGACAACAGTAGCAAAAAAGGCTCGGTGCCGTGTAATGGGCACTTAGTTACTGAGAGGAGATAGAAGTAGGATAGAAAATGGCAAGATATATTGGCTCTGTCTGTCATTTATGTCGGCGATGTGGTGATAAGCTGATGCTCAAGGGTAGTCGCTGCTACACGCCGAAGTGTGCCATGGAGCGGAGGCGGCGGCCTACCGGGCAGCGGTTCCGTCGGCGTCGGGTTTCCGAGCGTGCTCTGCAACTGGCGGAGAAGCAGAAGGCTCGTTACACCTACGGCGTGCTGGAGAGGCAGTTCCGGAGGACTTTCGCTCAAGCTGAGCGGCAGCCTGGCATTACTGGCGACAATCTTATCGCATTGCTGGAGAGGCGGCTGGATAATGTGGTCTACCGTCTCGGATTTGCCGATTCCAGAAATCAGGCCCGCCAGATTGTGTTGCATGGGCATATCGTTTTGAACGGTCGCCGGACGAGTATCCCGTCCTGTCTGGTAAAAGAAGGGGACACCATCTCCTGGCGGGAAGGCAGTACCAGGACCGAGTATTTCAAACAGGTTGCGGGAGAAATCGGGTCAAAGTCTATCCCGAACTGGCTCGGACTTGACAGGGATAGTCTTGTCGGGCAGGTTATATCCATGCCGACGCCTGAAGACGCCGGGGCTAAGTTTGAGGGACAGAGTATCGTTGAGTACTACTCGCGGTAAGGCCGTGTGGTAGGCACGATAAGGAGGTAGGAGTTTGTCTCTATCGGCAATAACTAAGATTGAGTGCGTCGAAACTAGGGACAACTACGGACGCTTTGTGGCTGAGCCACTGGACAAAGGCTTTGGTATGACCCTGGGGAATGCCCTGAGGCGAATACTGCTTGGTCATCTCACGGGAGCGGCCATCACCCGGGTCAGGATTGAGGGGATTCAGCACGAGTTCTCTCCCATTCCTCACGTGAGGGAGGATGTCATCGAGTTCCTCCTTAACGTGAAGGCAATACGGCTGAAGCCAATCGCAGACCATCCTGGAAGATTGGTCCTGGATATGGCGGGGGAGGGACGTGTCTGTGCAGCTGACATTAACCCTTCATCTGACTTCGAGATAGCCAACCCTGAGCTATACCTGGCGACGATGGACTCTCCGGAGGCCAGGCTTTTTGTTGAGTTTGATGTGGAGATAGGTGAGGGCTACAGGGAAGCAGAGTCCGGTGATAGTCTGTCAGTAGGGGTAATTCCGGTAGACGCCATCTTCACCCCGGTACGTAAGGTTAACTACACAATCGAACCGCTACACGTTGGTCGTGAGACCAGCCATGAGCGGTTGTATCTTGAGATATGGACTGACGGCACTATCGAGCCAGGTGAGGCCATGAGCAAGAGTGCCAGTATTCTAATCAGTATGTTGAACGCATTTGTCAACTATGGCATTGCCGCCCCGGTCGAGGCTGAGAAGGAGTTCGCTGAGCTGGCCATGACCGAAGAGCAGTACAACATGCCGGTGGAGCAGCTTGCCCTTTCCGTCCGGACGATGAATTGTCTGAGGCGTGGTAACATTACTACCGTGGGGGAGTTGATTAGCCGTGGTGAGAAGGGACTCCTGGCGCTGCGGAATTTCGGGCAGAAATCTAGGCAGGAGATTGAGGAACGGCTCAATGAGATAGGGCTCTCACTCAGTCCCAAACCTGAAGAAGCAGAAGAGCCCGCAGAAGGGGAGGCTGAGGACCTGGTGCCCAGCGCCGCTGAAGCGGCTGCAACCTCCGGGGCCGAGGGTGAAGCTGGAGAAGATGAGAACCGTAACGACGAGTGATAGAAACGGGTAAATAGCATGGGGCATAAAATATCCGGCAGGAAACTGGCCAGGTCTTCAGGTTACCAGAGGGCGATGCACCGCAACCTGGTGACTGACCTTTTGAACTATGAAAAGATTACAACCACCGAGGCCAGGGCCAAGCAGGTGCGCGGCCTGGCGGAGAAGATGGTCACGCTGGGTAAAGAGGGCAGCTTACACTCCCGCCGCCAGGCGCTGACGTTTATCCTCAGCAAAAAGGTGACCGATAAAGTGTTTGATGAGCTGGCGGCACGTTATGCGGAGCGACCCGGTGGTTATACAAGGATTATCAAGCTGGGTCCCAGGCAGGGTGATGGGGCCGCAATGGTCCAGCTTGAGCTGGTGAAATGATGTTATCTACCGTGGCTGATTCTGAAGTAGAGAGGGGCAACCTGGTGACGACCACGAGGATGGCGCTGGTTGTGGAGTATGATGGCACCAACTACTACGGCTCCCAGTGGCAGGCCGCTCTGCCTACCATTCAGAGTGAGATAGAGAGGGCGTTGCTGGGACTGACCGGAGAGACAATCCGGGTAGCAATGGCCAGTCGCACTGATGCCGGGGTACATGCCCAGGGACAGGCTGTCAGCTTCCTGACCGGCTCGGCGCTGCCCCGGGAGACATTTGTCAGTGGGCTGAACCACTACCTGCCACGGGACATTGCCGTAAAGTCAGCGCATACTGTGGAGGGCTCCTTTGAGGTCCGGCGCGCTTCTGTGAGCCGGCAGTACCGCTATAGTATATTAAATACCCAGGCCCGCTCGCCACTCCGGGAAGCCTTCACCTACCGCGTTGTCGGTGCTCTGGATGTTGATATGATGAATCGGGCATGCCGGGCCCTTGTCGGTGAGCACGACTTCGCCTCGTTTGCCAGCGGCATCGGTGGCGAGGAGAAGAGTACGGTGCGGCGAGTCTATCAGGCTGAAGTTACCAGGAAGGGGGACCTTGTGGTTCTTGACATGGTAGCCAATGCCTTTGTGCGCCACCAGGTGCGCAGTACCGCCGGCTGTCTCGTCACCATTGGCCTGGGCAGGATGAGTCTGGGCGAGTTTTACAGTATAATCGAGGCAAAGCAGCCGGGGCTGGCCGGGCCGACACTACCGGCATGCGGGCTTTGCCTGGTGCGGGTGGACTACCTCCATCCTTTTGAGGAAGGGAACAATGACTAAGACCTATAGTGTTAAGGCCTCTGACATTGAGCGGCAGTGGCACACAATTGATGCCTCTGACGAAGTCCTGGGCAGGCTGGCAACAAGGATTGCCACACTGCTTATGGGCAAGCACAAGCCGATGTTCTGCCGTAACCTGGACGTGGGTGATTTCGTGGTTGTTATTAACGCCGATAAAGTAAGGTTTACAGGTGACAAGGCCAGGCAGAAGATGTACTACCGGCATTCTGGATACCCTGGTGGGCTGAAGAGTACCAGTCTGGAGAAGATGATGCAGACCCACCCCACCAGGGTGATTGAGCACGCTGTTAAGGGCATGCTGCCGCGAAATAAACTGAGTGCGGGTATGATGAAGCGTCTCAAGGTGTATGTCGGTGATAGTCATCCTCATCAGGGACAGGTCAGTTCGCCAGAGGTGAATGCATAAATAATGGCTATTGTTGAAGGGCAGGCAACAGTCATTGGGCTTTAACTTACAGCGAAGCGAAAAGAGGAAGATTTAGTTGGCGGAACAGAACTACTTTTATGGGACTGGCCGGCGCAAGACGGCAGTCGCTCGAGTGAAACTGACACCGGGCGGTGGTGGTGCCATTATTGTCAATGGTATTCCTTATGAGGAACTGTTTCCCCGTATCGAGCAACGGAACACGGTGGCGAAGCCTCTTATGGTTACCGGTACCCTTGACAAGTATAACGCCGTCGTCAAGGTTACCGGGGGTGGCGTCAATGGCCAGAGCGGGGCTGTCTGTCACGGTATCGCCCGGGCATTACTGAAGGCGGACGAAGGTCACCGGTCAGTGCTGCGCCAGCACGGACTACTCACTCGTGATGCCCGGGTTAAAGAGAGGAAAAAGCCCGGTCTCAAGCGGGCCCGTAAGGCGCCGCAATACACCAAGCGTTAGTTGTCCTGAAAGCTCTGCCTTTGGCAGGCCCCTCACTCAGTTCCGCTGCTGAAGTCATGCTGATGTTACTGGTTGGACTGGGGTGCCAGCATGGTTGACGAGATGCCTGAGATGTCTTTGAAGGCCATCGGCGTGGTGCATAATGGGCTTAGTACACCGCCGACGCCGCGCAGTGACTGGGAGAAAATGACCTCCGAGATTGTGATTGATAGCCGCCTGACCGAGGCACTCGACGGTATTGAGGGGTTCTCCCACATTATCGTCCTCTTCTGGATGCACCGCCTCCCCAAAGGTGATACTCCTCTCATGCAGCGTCCTATGGGCAATCCCGCCCGTCCGCTCAAAGGACTTTTTGCCCTGCGGACGCCGAACCGGCCAAATCCCATCGGTAAAACGACGGCCAGGCTGCTGGAGCGCCGGGGCAACATACTGAGGGTTGAGGGACTTGACGCTCTCGATGGCTCTCCTGTAATAGATATTAAACCGTATCTGCCGGGGTATGACGCAGCAATTGATGCTACAGTCCCTGCCTGGATAATCCATGATTAAGGAGAAGTTGCTGAATATTTATCATCGTCTTCTGGAATACTACGGACCACAGCACTGGTGGCCGGGGGAGGAGCCGTTTGAGGTGATGGTCGGTGCTGTCCTTACTCAGTCAGCCGCCTGGACTAACGTGGAGAAGGCAATCAGAAATCTGAGGGAAGCCGGGGCGCTTTCGCCGGAGGCTTTACGCCGGCTGCCCGTATCTGAACTGGCTGCCCTCATCTTCCCCAGCGGTTACTACAATGCCAAAGCCATCAAGCTAAAGGCCCTGGCTGACTATCTGGGTAAATATCAGGACGACCTTGAGCGGATGTTTGCGGTCGATACCTGCCAGCTCCGTCGTGAGCTTCTGGGAGTGCATGGTATCGGTGAGGAGACCGCCGATTCGATATTGCTCTATGCCGCTGACCATCCTGTTTTTGTGGTTGATGCTTATACCCGCCGCATTTTCGGTCGCGCTGGTCTGGCACCGGCCGGGGGCCGCTATAGCGATTATCAAGGTCTCTTCATGGAGAACCTGCCGGCGGATGTAGGTCTTTTCAACGAATATCATGCCCTGCTGGTCTGCCTCGGGAAAAACGTCTGCCGCAGACGCCCTTTCTGCCAGCAGTGCTGTCTCAATGGTGATTTCTGTCACTTTGGTGAGGCTAGTTAGGAGGATATATGCTCATTGGCCTGCTCTCGGACACTCACATCGCCTTTCCCAGTCAACCACTTCCTCCGCAGGTGCTGACTGCCTTCAAGGGTGTTGACCTGATTCTGCACATGGGGGATGTCTGGATTCCCTCGGTGCTGGATACACTGGAGTCCGTGGCCCCGGTGCTTGCTGCCAGGGGTGATGACGATATGGATGAAGATTTCGGTGAAGATAGCCGGATGAAAAGGACACAGGTACTGGAGGTAGAGGGGATTACACTCTGGGCAACCCATATCAAACCGCGCTATGGACAGATTGTCCCTCAGGAGCAGACCAATTCGTACTCCGCGATTTTTGGTCAGCGGACGACTGATGACCTCGTAGACCCTCCTGACGTGGTCGTCTTCGGGCACACCCATTTTGCTGAAATTGATGAATACAAGGGGGTTTTGCTGGTAAATCCTGGCAGCCCCACTATGCCGAGTTATATCCCCAAGCTGGGCAGCGTCGGTCTGTTGACCGTGAAAAACGGCGAGGTAGAGGCACGCCTGGTGGACCTTGAGTGAGGCCTGGGGCCTATTTGACGCCACCAGCGATGTTGGTTAAGATAGGCTTTGCTGTTAGCAGGGGCCGTCGTTACGGTTTGCAAGAGAGAAGCCATGTCCTATTCGGTGATTAACTACAGCAAGAGACAATACGTCGCAGTCATCACTCTCCACCGGCCTCAGGCGGGTAACGTTATTAATCAACAACTCGCTCAGGAGATGGCAGAGGTTTGCCAGGAGATAAACCAGGATGATGAAGTTCGTGTTATCGTTGTTACTGGTGCCGGGGAAGTTTTCTGTGGTGGTAGTGAGTTAGCCGTACCCTGTGGGGTTGCGGCTGCGGTGGCCGGCCTGGAACAACCGGTGATTGCGGCTATCAATGGGGATGCCCTGGGGCAGGGATTAGAGCTGGCGTTGAGCTGTGATATCAGGATAGCCGTGAAAGAAGCAAAGATGGGCTTCCCCCAGGTGACTACGGGTCTTCCCCCGATGGATGGCGGGACACAGCGGTTGTCCCGTATCGTTGGCAGAGGCAAGGCCCTGGAGATGCTCTTCACCGGAGAAACAATCAGTGCTGAGGAGGCACTTTCTATTGGGCTGGTCAACAAAGTAGTCGAGCGGAAGGCACTGGCTTCCGAAGCGGAAACACTGGCCGAGAGCCTGGCGTCTAAGGCACCGCTTGCCCTCAGGTATGTCAAGGAAGCTGTCAATAAGGGACTCGACCTGACACTTGACCAGGGTCTCCGCCTTGAGGCAGACCTCTATTTCCTGCTACACACAACGGCTGACCGTACCGAAGGTATCAGGGCATTTCAGGAAAAGAGGTCGCCCGAGTTTAAGGGTCAGTAGTAGAAATCCATGAGCGATTTCGAGACAATCATCTACGAAAAGCAAGATAGCGTCGGTTATATCACGCTCAACCGACCCAGGGTGCTTAACGTATATAATATGCAGATGCGCGATGAGCTGTTTCAGGTGCTGGGTGCTGTCAAGGATGACCCTGAGGTGAAGGTTGGGGTGCTCAGGGGTGCCGGGGAGAGGGCCTTTTGTGCCGGGGCTGACCTGACCGAGTTCCTCACGGCACCTTCACCGATAATTGCCCGCCGGGTACGCTGGCAACGAGATGTCTGGGGCCTTTTCCTGAGTATCGACAAGCCGATGATTGCTGCCCTGCACGGCTACGTGTTCGGGTCCGGGATTGAGATGGCGCTGTGCTGTGATATCAGGGTGGCTTCGGATGATGTCCAGCTTGGTGTTCCCGAAACAGGACTGGGCATAATACCAGCCGCCGGCGGCACCCAGACATTGCCTCGGACAATAGGCAGGGGGTATGCTCTGGATTTGCTGCTGACCGGCCGCTGGATTAAAGCAGAAGAGGCGCTCCAAATGAAGCTGGTCAACCGGGTAGTGCCCCGGCAAGACTTGTGGCCGGAGGTTGACCAGCTAGCCAGGAAGATTGGGGTGCACGATGCAAATATGCTAAGCTATGCCAAGCAGGCGGTGACCCGGGGGCTTGACCTGACTCTGGAACAGGGACTTGAGCTTGAGTCAAGGCTGGGAGCCAGGCTGCTTGAAGAAATGATACAGGAGGAAGCGATATGAATACCGCGGAGTTTCTTACCATTGCTACGGCAATCTGTCCAGACAAGGAGGCGATAGTCTTCGAAGGTGAACGGTTTACCTTTAGCCAGCTAAATGAGCGGGTGAATCGGCTGGCGAATGCCCTGGCTACCCTCGGAGTGGAGAAGGGCGAACGGGCGGCACTGCTCCATGTTAACTGCAACCAGTGTATTGAGACCTACTTCGCCGTCGCCAAGCTGGGTGCCATCTACGTACCACTCAACTTCAGGGCGAAGCAGCATGAGCTGTCCTATATGATTAATACCGCCGAGGTGCATACGGTACTGGTCGGCGAGCGTTACCTTGAATTGATAGACTCAATCAGGACGGAAATGCCGAGTGTGAAGAACTTCATCTCGATTGATGTTCCCCACGATGGCATGGTTTACTATGAAGATATCTTATCGGCAGCAAGTGATGATGAGGTATTCACTGAGATAGATGATGATGACATCACGATACTGATGTACACCGCCGGCACTACCGGTTTTCCCAAAGGTGTCATGCTGTCCCACAACAGCTTTTCCATCTATGTGCTGGAGAACGTCACGCCAGCCGACCCGGCGGTGGATGAGAACAATATCCTGACAGTCCCCCTATATCACGTTGCTGGTATTCAAGCAATGATGGCGGCAATCTACGGCGGCCGGACGCTGGTGATGGAGAGGCAGTTCGAGCCGGCGGAATGGATGGGGCTGGTACAGAAAGAGAAGGTAGGCAGGGCGATGATGGTGCCCACCATGCTGAAGCAACTGATGGACAATCCTGATTTCGAGAAATACGACCTGAGCAGTCTCAAGGTAATTACCTATGGTGCCGCTCCGATGCCGCTGCCGGTAATTAAAAAGGCGATGGAGGTCTTTCCGGGGGTCAGTTTCATAAATGCCTTCGGGCAGACGGAGACCGCCTCGACCATTACCACCCTGAATCCGGAGGACCATATGATAACCGGTACCGAGGAGGAGAAGGAGAAGAAACTGAAGAGGCTTACCTCAATTGGCCGGCCGATGTCGGATGTTGAGATGAAGATAATGGATGAGGAGGGCAATGAGCTACCTCCGGGAGACGTTGGTGAGATTGTTGCCCGGGGTCCCAGGGTTATGAGCGGCTACTGGAAGGAAGAGGAGAAGACGGCCAAGACAATCGATAAAGACGGCTGGGTCCACACTGGCGATATGGGTTACGTGGATGAGGACGGCTATTTCTTCCTGGCAGGAAGGAACACCGATATGATTATCCGGGGAGGGGAGAACATCTCTCCGGAGGAAGTTGAGGCGGTGCTCCACCAGTATCCTAAAATCGAAGAAGCCGCTGTAATTGGAGTCCCGGACGAAGATTGGGGTGAAGTACCTATCTGTGTGGTTGTTCTCAAGGAAGGGGAAAAAGCCACGGCTGACGAGATAATGGAGCACTGCCGCCAGGCGTTGGCCAGCTACAAGCGGCCGAGGTCGGTAGTCTTCACCGAAGAGCTTCCGCGGAACCCGATGGGTAAGGTTCTGAAACGGGTGCTGCGTGAGCAGCATGGCGGTGCCAGCGGTTCGGGGGACAAGAAGTAGGGTGCAGGGCGCGGTTTGAGGAGACTATGGACTTTGCTCTAACTGAAGACCAGAAAATGCTCCGGACAATGGTCCGGGACTTTGCCGAGAGGGAGCTGGAGCCGATTGCTGCCGAGATAGACGAGGAGTCCAGGTTCCCTGCCGAGAGTATTAGGAAAGCAGCCGAGCTCGGGCTTATGGGTATCGGCTATCCCGAGAAGTATGGCGGCAGTGGTGGTGGGGCAATTGAGCAGGTAATTACCTTTGAGGAAGTGGCACGGGTCTGTGCTGCCACTGCGGTAGTAATTATTGCCAGTAATGAGCTTGCTGGCCACCCGATTTACGTTCATGGTAACGAGGAACAGCGGCAGCAGTATTTAACGCCACTACTCAGGGGTGAGAAGCTGGGGGCCTTCGGACTGACTGAGGCTGGTGCTGGTAGCGATGTTGCCTCGATGGAGATGACAGCGAAGTGGCAGAACGGCGGTTATGTCCTCAATGGCAATAAGCTGTTCATTACCAACGGTGCCGAGGCTGATATCATAGTCACTTTTGCCACGGTTGACCGGTCTCAGGGATACCGGGGCGTTACCGCTTTCATCGTGGAGAAGAGCACACCTGGTTTTTCGGTGGGCAAGCACGAGCGAAAGCTGGGGATACGGGCTTCATCGACGGCTGAGCTGGTGTTTGAAGACTGCTTTGTCCCTGAGGTAAACCGGCTTGGGGACGAGGGGCGCGGTTTCCGGATAGCCCTTGAGAGCATCGATTCCAGCCGTATCGGTATTGCCGCCCAGGCGGTCGGTATTGCCCAGGGGGCATTTGACAAGTCCCTGGCCTATTCTAAGGAGCGCCAGCAGTTCGGTGAGCCAATTGCCAACTTCCAGGCGATACAGTGGATGCTGGCCGATATGGCGACCCAGATTGATGCGGCAAGGCTGCTGACATGTCGGGCGGCCTATCTGAAGGACCAGGGTCTGGAATTTGTTAAAGAGGCCTCGATGGCCAAGGTATTTGCTGCTGAGACCGCCATGTCTGTCACCACCAGGGCTGTCCAAATACATGGCGGCTATGGCTATACCAAGGACTACCCTGTAGAGCGCTATTTCCGTGATGCCAAGATAACGGAGATATACGAAGGTACCTCGGAGATGCAGCGGATGACTATCGCCCGACAGCTTTTGAGGGAGAATTGAGCTTGTGTTGCTTCTGAGGAGGCGCGGGTAGATTTGAGCAAAGAATCCAGAGGCAAGGGAAACATCCGTTATGACGATGTTTACCGGCATTCCGTAGCTGACCCTGAGGACTTCTGGGGCAGGATTGCCCAGGAGCTTCACTGGTACCAGAAGTGGGAGAGGGTCCTTGATGAGTCAAATCCTCCCTTTTTCCGCTGGTTCGTTGGAGGCAGGACAAACCTGTGCTATAATGCTGTAGACAGACATATCCTGAACGGTCTCGCTGAAAAAACGGCTCTTGTCTGGGAGAGTACTGCCCAGGGGAAATCTGAGAAGATTACCTATGGTGAGCTGTACCGGCGTGTCAACCAATTTGCCAGCGTCCTCAAGAGTTTCGGGGTGGAGAAGGGGGACCGGGTTGCTATCTACCTGCCCATGATACCGGAGACTGTCGTTGCCATGCTTGCCTGTGTGCGTATCGGGGCGATTCATGTGGTTGTCTTCACCGGGTATGGTGTTGATGCCCTGGCTAACCGACTGGCGGATTCAGGGTCGAAGGTCCTGGTAACGGCGGATGCCGGACTGCGGAGGAACCAGACGGTCCTTCTCAAGGATACTGTCGATGAGGCCCTGAAAAAGATACCGATGGAGAGGGTGGTTGTGCTGAACAGGGGTCTGGCAGAAGTTAACCTGACGGAAGGCCGGGACTTTTACTGGGATAGCCTGGCTGGCGATAAGGGCGATGGGTATGTGGAGCCGGTACCAGTGGAAAGTGGCGAGCCGTCCTATATACTCTATACGGCGGGTACTACGGGTAAGACCTACGGCGTGGTGAGGGATACCGGGGGCTACATGGTGGCCATGTACAACTCTATGAGACAGATTTACGACGTCAGGGCTGATGATGTCTTCTGGGCGGCTTCTGATTTTGGCTGGGTCGTCGGGCACAGCTACACGGTATATGCCCCGCTTCTCTTCGGGGTGACATCGGTAATATATGAGGGGACTCCTGACTACCCCGACCACGGCGTCATGTGGCGCGTTGTTGAGAAGCACCGCGTTAACATCATGTTAGCCGCCCCGACGACGATGAGGATGTTACACCGGTTCGGGATTGAGCATGCCAGAAAGTGCGATACCAGTTCCCTGCGCTATCTCTTCCTTGCCGGTGAGATACTGGACGTGCCCACCTGGCAGTGGTGCCTTGAGGCGATGGAAGGGCGTCCGGTAATAGACCATTACTGGACGACTGAGTCGGGCTGGCCAATGGTCGGTAACCTTGCCGGCATAGAGCTCCTGCCGATGAAGCCGGGGTTTACCACCAGGCCGGTGGTTGGCTTCGACCTGGCTATCGTTGATGATGAAGGCAGGCCGGTGCCGGCGAATACCACAGGCTATCTGGTGGCAAGACCCCCGCTACCACCGGGGAATATCTTCACCCTGTGGGGTGATGACGAACGGTACCGGCGAGAATACTGGCAGCAGTTTCCGGGAATGTTCGCCACCGGTGACTATGCCGTGGCCGATGACGACGGCTATGTGAGGCTGCTTGGCCGGGCCGACGAAGTACTGAATGTAGCTGCCCATCGACTCTCCATGCGGGAGATAGAGGCGGTAGCGGAGTCTCATCCGGCGGTAGCCGGGGCATGCGTAATCGGCGTCACCGATGTTATCAAAGGTGAAGAACCTGTTGCCCTGATTGTCCTTAAATCGGGTCGAAAACCATCGAGCCGCCTCAAGGTAGAAATTAAGAACCTCGTCAGGGAAAGTATCGGAGCTATAGCGACACCTCGCGGCATTCACTTCGTGCCAGTGCTACCAAAGACCAGGGACGGACGCTATATGAAGAAGGTGCTCAGGGCAGTCTGGGAAAAACAGAACCTGTCAGCCTTGAGTATCACCGAAGATGGCGCCAGCGCTGACGAGGTGCAAGAAGCCTTCCGGGAAGCGAAAGCGATGCTCGAGACGGCGGCAGGCTAGACCAGTCGACTGTCCCTATTTTTCCTGCTCGTCTGTGGGTGGGGTGGTTGTATCCTTTGATGATGAAGAACGGTATATCCACACTTTACGGTCGGAGATGTCGCGGTCGAAAAGCAATCGATTGATAATCAGTACGCCGAGTGGTATAGGCTTACTGAGGTCGGTTCTCGGGACCAGCAACCGCTTGAAGAGCCCGAGAGTTATTATCACCACCAGACCCAGTGTAATCGGTAGCGCATCTTCTATGCCCAGAGGTTTGCTGAGGAACCAGGCCAGGGTTGGCACTGAGATATAGGCAAAGAACACGCCGAGGGCTACCAGCCGGAACGGGGCAAACAGGTACGGCATCACCAGGGTGTATAGTCCCAGTAGCGGGGATAACATGGTGATAACCCCCAGTGATGCAAAGACGCCACGTCCGCCACGGAAGCTAAGAAAAACCGGCCAATTATGGCCGATAACAACAAAGATACCAGCCGTAACCTGCTGGGCAGCACCAAGTCCGAGTAGCTGTGCTACCCAGACACATAAGGCCCCCTTGCCGATATCGAAAAGGGCTACCGGGATAGCCAGCCATTTGGGTCCTGTACTGAGCACATTGGCGGCCCCAACATTACCCGTGCCCTGTTTACGGATATCGACACCGCGAGACCATTTAACGGCCAGATAGGCAGCAGGCACTGAACCGAGAAGATAGGGACCTATTATCAGTAGTATGAACTGGACATTCACGAAATTCCCTCTTAATTATGGGCTGGCTTCAGCCTCGATTGTCGTGCCAGAGACAGAAGATTCTTCAGAGATTCTTCAGGGATATCCACTCCGCCAATCGATGTCTCGGCATCAAGGCCATGGTAGTCAGTGCCGCCGGTGGTAATCAGATTGTGCCGGTCGGCGATACTGACCAGCCTCTCAACGTCCTCAGCGGTGTAGCCAGCGTAGTAGGCTTCGATGCCGACCAGACCGACGGCTTTCAGTTCAGCAGCCATCTGTTCCGGCTCGGGCACCGTCAGCGGGTGTGCCAACACCGGTAGTCCTTTAGCCTGGATTACCAGTTCTACGGCTCCGGCAGGAGTTACTTTCTCTCGCTCGACATAGGCTGGCCCGTCACGGCCAATGTACTTCGTAAAGGCCTCTTTGAACGACTCGATGTAACCTCTTTCCAGCATGGCCTGGGCGATATGGGGGCGACCGATGACACCGCTCCCGGCAATCTCCTGGACCCGTTCCCACTCAAGCGGATAACCCATTTCCTCCAGCCTGGTCACCATTCTTTTGGCACGCTCCAACCGGGAATTGCGCATATGCTCAAGGGCAGCTTGCAGACTACCGTCGACGTGGTCTATAAAATACCCCAGGATGTGTGCTTCGCCCCCGGAGATATCGGTACTGATTTCAATACCTGGTATCAGCCTGAGTTGAGGGAATGCCCGCGCGGCTGCCAGTGCCGGGGCAATACCGTCTACGGTATCATGGTCGGTCAGGGAAATCACGGTCAGGCCCTCGTCCACGGCTTTGCGGACGAGCTCGGCCGGGCTGAGGCGTCCATCAGATGCAGTAGAATGCAGGTGGAGGTCTACGCGGAGCATCAGTACACCTCCCGGCTGATTCGCTCAATTCCAATTGCTTTGCCGCTGGCATCATCAACTGTTACCAGGACTGCATCTAGTACTGTCTTCCCCTTACCCACCGATAGGTGGTTAGGTATCATTGTCAGAAAGCGCTCCAGCACCGCCTCAATATCGTCACCGATAATAGAATCTACTGGCCCCGTCATACCGATGTCAGTGACATAGGCGGTCCCTCCGGGCAGTATCCGGGCATCAATCGTCCCGACATGCGTGTGCGTGCCAAGCACAGCGCTGACCCGGCCGTCAAGGTATCGCCCCATTGCCATCTTTTCCGAAGTCGCTTCCGCGTGGAAATCGACGATAACCACTGGTGGCCTGTCCTCGGACTCGTTGAGTAACTGGTCCATCGCCTGGAACGGGCAATCGTAGTTGCCCATGAATGTCCTGCCTATCAGGTTGACCACCATAGCCTGATTAATGAGGTATCCGCGACCGGGAACACCTGGCGGGTAGTTCAGGGGTCGTAGAATAGGCATGTCACTATCAAGGTAGGGGACTATCTCCTTGTGTGTCCATATGTGATTGCCCGAAGTGAGAACATCAGCACCGGCATCAAGTAACTCCTGGGCCGTACTCGATGTTGTGCCCAGTCCCCCGGCAACATTCTCGGCGTTAACGATAGCCAGGTCTACGTGGTATGTTTCACGCAGTTCGGGGAGGAGGGCACTTACTGCTCGCCTCCCTGGCTTACCAATCACGTCACCAATTGCCAGTATTATCATTACCTCTTAAATCCAGGCGGAGAGAGATTACCCGAAAGGCTTATCTTCTTCACCCGTCAGAACCCTCCATTTACTTGGCGTAGTCTACCGCCCGGGTCTCCCGGAGCACAGTCACCTTAATCTGGCCGGGGTATTCGAGTCCTTCCTCTATCTTCTTGACGATGTCCCGGGCAAGTCTCATGCCGCCCAGGTCATCGATCTCTTCCGGTTTAACCAGGATGCGGATTTCCCGACCTGCCTGAATTGCATAGGACTTATCGACACCCGGGAAACTGTTAGCGATGTCCTCCAGTGCCTTAAGGCGTTTGAGGTAGCTCTCCAGCGATTCTCGCCTGGCCCCTGGCCGGGCACTACTGATAGCATCAGCGGCAGCGACAATGAATCCCCAGACACTTATGTTGGATGTCTCAAGGTGGTGTTCGGCGATGCCCTGGACTACTTCGGGGGACTTCTCCCATTGTTTAACGAGGTCGGCCCCGATGGCAGCGTGGGTTCCCTCCACCTCACGGTCAACCGCTTTGCCGATGTCATGAAGCAGGCCGGCCTTCTTGGCAATGGTCGGGTTGGCTCCAAGTTCTGAGGCAATCATTCCTGACATAAAGGCCACTTCAATACTGTGTGCCAGTACGTTCTGTCCGTAACTGGTACGGTACTTGAGACGACCGAGCAGTTTTATTAGCTCGGGGCGCAGCCCGTGCACCCCAACCTGGTAGGCTGCCTGCTCCCCAGCATTGATGATTTCGGCTTCAACTTCTTCTTCAGCCTTTTTCACCACCTCTTCAATACGGGCGGGATGGATACGGCCATCAAGAATAAGCTTGGTCAGGGCATTGCGAGCGACCTCTCTCCGTACCGGGTCAAAGCTGGAGAGGGTTACCGCTTCCGGAGTGTCGTCAACAATCAGGTCCACACCGGTGGCCTGCTCCAGAGCCCGGATGTTACGTCCTTCTCGCCCGATAAGGCGGCCCTTCATTTCGTCGCTGGGGAGAGGAACACTGACTGCCGTAGCCTCCGATACCACCTCGGAGGCACTACGCTGGATTGTCTGGGTCAGGATTTCCTGTGCTTTGAGGTCAGCTTCTGCTTTTAGTTTAGTTTCCCACTCCCGGAGGCGTCGTGAGGCTTCCTCGCCCATCTCCGCCTCCATCCTTTCGAGCAGGACGTCCTTTGCCTCGGTACTTGACATCCCCGAGATAAGTTCAAGTTGCTTTAATTGTTTGTCTCTGGCCTCCTCGATTTGGGCCTTTGTGGTCTCCAGTGCTTTTTCCTTGTTGGCCAAACCACGCTCACGTTGCGCAACACTTTCCGTCTTGCGCTCCAGGTTCTCTGTCTTGGATTGCAGGCGGTTCTCCTGTCGCTGCAATTCCGAGCGACGCTCCCGGTATTCTGCTTCAGCAGATGCTTTGGCCTTCTCTGCATCTTCCTTGGCCTGGTCGAGCAGCTCCTTGCTCTCGGCTCTGGCTTCCGCCACCGTTCTGGCTGCCTTCCGCTGGGCTGCCCGGAGCTGGCGATTAATAGCCATGCGTCTCCAGAAAAAGACGATGGCACCGCCCAGTACTGTGCCTATAATAAAGCTAGAAATATAGATTAGTACGGTTTCACCCATATCCTCACCTCACTTTCCTTACTGTTTTTTGGTTATTACTTTGTTTCGGTTTCTTGGGAGGCGCTGTCTGCTGTCCTCGCCCAGTTCCTGCCAGAGGCGCCTCACAGTATCAGCGATTACCCCGTAGCTGAAGCCGCGTCTCTTAAGATAGTCACCCAGGCGTCGGCGGAAGGCCTGGTAGTCCGACAACGGCAGCCGTCTCGCCCGGCTGGCAGCCGCTCGATAGGCACTATCACTATCATCGATGTCGTCAACCGCTGCATTTATAATGTCGGCAGCAACCCCGTGTCTCCTCAATTCCAGTCCGGTTAGCCACCGGCTACGTGGGCTGAAGGTGTCCCGGTTCTCCTTCCAGAACTGCGCAAAGGCGACATCATCCACAAAGCCCTGCTCCTTCAGGCGGGCGATTACCGCATCGATATTGTCGCTCTCAAAACCGCGTTGACGGAGGCGCTCTCTCAGTTCGGACTCGCTCCTGGGCCGATAGCTCAGGTAGCGCGTGGCGGCATTCAGACAGTGGTAAAAATGCCCCTCCCTGGTCAGTGTCTCAATCTGGTTGGCCGATAACTCCTGTCCAACCTGTAACCCCTGCTCGGCCACTTCCTCTGTTTCCAGGGTAAAGGCCAACTGGCCATCAAGGAATATCCTTGTCCTTTTACCGCTATTCTGGCCTGAACGGCTCAATACTCGAATCGCCGTAATCCTACCCATCGAATCACATCCATTCAATAAACAGAGCTGAGACTCAGGCCTCAGCTCTGCCGTATTATCAGCTATTCAATTGTCTGGTGTCTGGGGTTCTACGAGACCTCGTCCGGAATAAGCTCCTTGACCGGACCAGGTATGGTAATAGCTGAGGCTCTGACCTGCTGCTCAATCTCCTGGGCAATTCCGGGATTGTGCCCAAGGAACTGCTTGGCATTCTCCCTGCCTTGCCCCAGACGAGTATCACCCCAGGAGAAAAAGGCACCAGTCTTTTTCACCAGCCCCAGCTCAACGCCAAGGTCAATAAGGTCGGCTTCACGGCTTATCCCGTGGTCAAACATGATATCGAATCCGGCAGTCCGAAACGGCGGCGCAACCTTGTTCTTGACTATGCGGGCACGGACACGATTGCCGATGGCTTTGTCACCCTGCTTGATGGTTTCCACGCGCCTCAGTTCTATCCTTATCGAGCTGTAGAACTTGAGGGCTCTGCCACCTGGTGTGACCTCAGGGTTACCAAAGAAGACGCCAACCTTTTCCCTCAGTTGATTGATGAATATCACCGCACTCCCCGACTTCCCGATAGCCGCTGCCAGCTTCCTCAAAGCCTGTGACATCAGGCGAGCCTGCAAGGCTACCTGGGTATCCCCCATCTCTCCCTCAATCTCGGCCCGGGGTACCAGGGCGGCAACACTGTCTATCACGATAACGTCGACAGCACCGCTGCGGACCAGTGCTTCAGCAATTTCCAGGGCCTGCTCACCGGTATCGGGTTGGGAGATGAGCATATCATCGAGGTTGACACCGCAGTGGGCGGAGTAGGCGGGGTCCAGGGCATGCTCCACGTCGATATAAGCCGCGATTCCTCCCTTTTTTTGTGCCTCGGCGATGATGTGTAAACCTAATGTGGTCTTTCCTGATGACTCAGGGCCGAAGATTTCTATAATCCGCCCGCGGGGGATACCACCTAGACCCAGGGCCAGGTCAAGCGAAATTGAGCCACTGGGAATCACCGGTATCGCCGATGTCCCAGCTGACTCTCCCAGTTTCATGATTGAGCCTTTGCCAAACCGCTTTTCGATCTGGCCGATGGCTAGTTCTAGTGCCTTTTCTTTCTCTGTGGTCATATTCGCCTGACATAAGAATAACATAAACATCAGGGGATGGCAAGGAAAAATTGGGAGTGTGCAGTATTCCGGTCATGTCAGGCTTGTGAGGGTTCTTATTCGGCTAGAAGTCGGGCAGTGCCGCAGGCTGGCGTTTGTGGCGGCCTGTGGCCATCCTGGCTTCAATTTTCTCACGGACTTCATCACTGGCTTTGCCACTGAGCAGGTAGCGGTCAATCTCCACGTAGCTAAGCCCTAGCTCGGCCTCGTCGGTCTGTCCCGGCCAGAGACCGGCCGATGGCGGCTTGTCAATAATTTCATGGGGGATACCGAGGAATTGAGCCATGTCCCTGACCTGGGTCTTGACCAAGTTTCCCAGAGGGACAATGTCGACCCCGCCATCACCGTACTTGGTGAAATAGCCAACAGCGAGTTCACTTCGATTGCTTGAGCCGACAACCAGGTACCGGAGCTGGTTGGCGAGGTAGTAGAGGATAATCATGCGGAGGCGGGTCTTGAGATTAGACCTGGCGAGATGCATCGCCTCCGGTGCTTGCTTTTCATCGGGCAGGAGTTCACTCAAGGCATCGTAAACACTGTCCAGGACAACCAATCGCGTTGGTATGGAGAACTTATCCGCCACCAGTCTAGCATGCTCCTCGTCCTGAGAAATGCTATGGCAGGGCATCATTACTGCCAGTGTGCTCTCGGGAAGGGCGCGCTTGCACAGGACTGCCACCACAGCGGAATCAATCCCACCACTCAGGCCGAGTACTGCCCCGCGGCGGCCTGCGGCGATAACTTTGTCCTTAATCCAGCCGACCAGCCTCTCAACGAGTTGCGCCGTATCCATCTCTCCTTTGCCCCGGTACGCTGTCGGTAGTATACTATCCTGTAGCCACAACGTCAAAGGAGCAGGTTGTGCCATGCCATCCGCAGACCTTGTTTTCAGAAACGCCAATGTAATAACTATGGACCCCGTGCAGCCCCGGTCTGAACTGGTGGCTGTCAGGGACGGGAAAGTCTGGCTGGTTGGCAGTAACGACCTGTTGGGGGATGTACGGGGTAGCGGTACAAAGGTGATTGATTGCCAGGGCAAGACACTCGTGCCCGGTTTTAACGATGCTCACTGCCACATCTTCTCATTTATCAGGAAACTGCTCAGCATCGACCTCAGTTCGCCGTCCATCAGGTCGATTGCTGATATCAAGGAAGTAGTTGCTCGGCAGGTGCAGAAGACCCCTCCCGGCCAGTGGATTGTGGCCACCGATTACAACGAGTTCTACCTTGCAGAGAAGCGCCATCCCAACCGCCGGGATATTGATGAGGTAGCGCCGGAGCACCCGGTAGTGATTTCCCATCGGTCCCTCCATGCCTGCGTACTCAACAGCCGGGCGCTGACACTGGCCGGTATCAACCGAGAGACCCCGGAGCCTCCCGGTACGCTCATCGAGCGGGACCTGACTGACGGGGAGCCAAATGGAGTTCTCTACGAGATGTTGGGTTTTATCAGGGAGAAGGTGATGCCTCCCTGGTCTGAGGAGGAGTTGAGCGAGGGCATGAAGCTGGCGAACCAGCAGTATCTCTCCCAGGGTCTCACCTCTCTGCAGGATGCCACCGTGGTCAATGATTACCGGCGGTGGCAGACCTTCCGCCGCTTTATTGATTCTGGCAAGTTTAAGAGCCGGGTATACATGATGTTTGGCCCTGAATCCGCCAGCCAGTTTCGGGAGGCGGGTCTGGCTTACGGTGCCGGTGATAGCCGATTACGCCTGGGAGGACTGAAGATTGTGCCCAGCAGTCCCGGAGGACAATTATATCCACCCCAGCCGGAGCTAAACAGGTTGGTTCTGGAGACCCACCGGGATGGCTTTCAGGTAGCGATACATGCCATTAGGGAGAGTACCGTTGAGGCGGTGGCTACCGCCTACGAATATGCCCAGGCTCAGTTGCCGGAATCTGGCTGTCGGCATCGTGTCGAACACTGTGCCGAGTGTCCATCACCTCTGCTG
>Ga0315555_1000657_pt1 | contig 24766 bp, 21 predicted proteins | sample SalMarSW160380MG_FD_202113 | JGI IMG/M metagenome (GOLD analysis project Ga0315555, IMG submission 202113) | Salt marsh sediment microbial communities from the Plum Island Ecosystem LTER, Massachusetts, United States - Salt Marsh Sediment SW1603-80 ... | reverse complement strand
GAAGGCAAGAAAGGTAACTTATTTTTACCGAACAGCCAGATACGTTTCATTAAATTTGATGAAATATTCATGTATAAAGATGGATTACTTGTAATCTTTTACGAGTTCAGGTATTCATTATTGTGAAAAGCCTCTAAAACAAGCAAATAGGAAACAATTAATTCTACCGTTCGGTGTGCAGGATAGAGCTGTTGGTTTAAAATTATTTTAGGCGATCTACAGGATTTAAATTACTATTGAATCCTATCACATAGTGATGCCTATGGCATTAATCCTGTCTAAAATTTATGTCATTGTATTTATGAATCGCTCTATTCAGTGAAAATTTTTCTTTCAGGTTTAAGATCCGGGGCTTTCCACGGTTCTTAATTCTCATAAGGTGGAATGGTACCGGCATCCTTTTCCGCGGCCGGTCGCAGGCGGACGGCCTGTCCGCCTCCCGGGGCCAGGCGTAGTTTCAGAACCGTGCTGTTATCCACCAGCACCTGATGAATATCGATGGCCAGTGGATTGTTCTGCCAGTCAGCATCGGCGGCATCGGCATAAATCTCGGCCACGTATTTTCTGTCCGCATCCAGGAAGTTGAGGGGTACCTCCAGGGTTCGTCCGTTTTCATCGGTAATGCTCCCGATATACCAGTCATCGCTGTGACGGTCCTTGCGAACCGTGGTGATGTAATCACCAATTTTACCATGGGGTACCAGGGTGGTATCCCAGTCCACCGCCACATCCTCGATAAATTTGAAGGCCGGCTGGTTTTCATAATTCTCCGGGAGGTCGGCCGCCATCTGCAGCGGGCTGTAGATGACCACATAAATGGCCAATTCTTTGGCCAGTGTACCTTTTACCCGGTTTTCGGGATGTTCGGTATTACCGATTTTGAGATTAAAAATTCCCGGTGTATAGTCCATGGGTCCGGCCAGCATGCGGGTAAAAGGCAGGATGGTCAGGTAGTCCACCGGATTGCCCCCGTTTTCGCCCCAGGCATTGTATTCCTGGCCGCGGGCGCCTTCACGGGTCATCATATTGGGCCAGGTGCGCCGGATACCGGTATCCTTGATGGGTTCATGCACGTCCAGCATAATCTTGTATTGAGCAGCCAGTTTCACCACCCGGCGGTAATGTTCCACCATGTACTGGCCGTGATGCCATTCACTGGTTCCGCTGGCACTGACCACATGATCACCCACGTAGCCGGTTTTAACAGCGTCGATGCCGTACTTCTTGCAGAACCTGAAGGCATCTTCCATCTGCTCCTCGTAATTGCCGATATCCGCCCCGGTTTCATGATGACCAATGATCTTTACGCCCTTAGAGTGGGCGTAACGGGTCACTTCCCCGATGTCAAAATCCGGGTGTGGCTCGGTAAAGTGGAATAGGCTGCCGTTCTGCCACCAGGTACCGTCCCAGCCGATATTCCATCCTTCAATTAAAACTCCATAAAAACCGTGTTTGGCGGCAAAATCGATGTATTTTTTGGCATTGGCGGTGGTGGCCCCGTGTTTTGATCCGGATCCCCAGGTATACTTTCCCATGTGCATGCCCCACCAGATACCGATGTACTTGGCCGGTTTTATCCAGGAGACATCCTGCAGCAGGTTGGGTTCATTCAGGTTCATAACCAGCCAGGAGGTGACCAGATCACCCGGCTTTTCGGCAATCTGGATGGTACGCCAGGGCGTCCGGGTGGGCGCAGTTGTTTTCACCTTCACGCCATCCGACCAGGGTACCAGGTCGCAGCGCAGCTTATGGCCGGCTGAACCGATCAGGGTCATGCTGGCATAATCGGTGAGATCGGCTTCATGGATGCAGAGGTAGAGGCCGTCGCCGGTCTCTATGGTCAGCGGCGTATGCACTGTATCCAGCTGGCTGATAGGGGAGCGCTGCGGAATATATTCATAGCGGTGATAGCGGTAGACCGGAATCCACCAGGCGTCATAATCACCGGCCAGGGCAAATTCGGTCTGTTCGTCCATGATTTGGAAATCCTTCAGGTGTTCTTGTTCCGGGAATTCATAGCGGAATCCCACCCCGTCGTCAAACAGCCTGAAAACGATGACCAGTTGCCGTGCCTCCGGATCGTTTTGGCGCAGCTCAATGCGGAGCTGGTTATAATGATTGCGGATCTGTTTGACTTCACCCCACACCTGTGTCCAGGTTTGATCATAACTGCTTTCCTGCGAATTTACAACCTTGAAATTTCTGTTGAAGGGTGGGCCGTTCTTAAGCAAAAAACCCAGCTTCGAGGCGGTAATGATATCCTTCCCGTCCCTGGAGACGGTGTAAAATGGGACGCCGTCTTTTAACTGAAAGGTTAGGTGAATTCGCCCATCCGGAGAGGCTATTGCAGGACTGTTTTCGGCAGAGCTGCAACCGGTAAACCAGCTCATGAACATTCCCAGCAGAATAGAGCTGCAAAGCGTGAACAGTTTCATAAGTACTCCTTAAAACCATATATTATTGTTAGAATATTTTATCCGGTATCGGGTAAACAGGGCGCAAGGCACAAGGCCCAGGGCTGCGGGCTTCAAGAAGCAGGATTCAGTGAAATACAAAATACAAAGTACAAAGTACAAAGTATAAAATAGAGGATACAGCCTTTGTCCTTTATCGTCTTTTCCCTGATTCCTGGTACCTGAATCCTGGAACCTACCTTTCACTTAATCCTTCATCCTTCATCCTTAATCCTTCATCCTCGTCCTTTGCCCTTTACCCTTCTGCCTTCATCTCAAAACTTTTCATCGTATCTGGTCCACAATTCATCGCCCAGTTTCCAGGCACGCTCCACCACTTTATTTCCCCACTCCATGGTGTAACCGGTCAGGAATTGGCGGGCTTTTTTCCTGTTTTTCTTCAGCAACTGCTGGGCCTGTTCTTCCACCTGTGCCTGGTTTGCCAGTAACTCGGCCTGCAGCGGCCGCCAGACGGCGGTTACATCATGCCGCATGTCCCCCCAGCGCTGAGCGGTGAGGGTTCCCAGCCGGTTAAAGGCCCACCAGGCACTCTGGCGGGTAAAGCCGTTGACCCGGCCGGGCGTTTTATAGGATTGGGGCAGGTCGGTAACACCGCAGTAAATGGGCACATAAATGGAGGTAGCCACATTATCAAATGCCAACCAGGTGACACCGCCCACTTCATCCGGCAGCCAGGCACGGGACTGGGTAATAGTGGCATACATGGTATACCAGCGGGCAATGGTGCGTTCGCCCAGCTTTCCCCATCCACCGTTTATTTTGAACAGCGTAAGCATATCATAGGGCATGAAGGGATTGGCCAGCGGCGAAATTTCGCACTGACCTTCCGGATGTTCCCATTTGATGTTTTTAACCGGATTGAAATCGGTATCTTCAAAGTAATCATGGAATATACTGATCAGTTTTGCCATGGTGACCTGTGAATCGGGCTTAACTGAAAAGGGAAAATTTTCGGCATTGCCATCCAGACCCAGGGAGGGAGCCAGCAGGTCAAATACCCGCCATTCCCGGCGCCGGGCCGCAAAGGAGGTGCGTCCTTCCGGATCGTAGGCATAACAGAATTCAAATACTCCCTGCTTCGGATTCCACCAGCCGCTGTCCTGTGCCACCCGGTAGATATTATCTGAGGCCATGAAAAAATCCGGATTGTTCAGATCGATCTGGCGGATGCGGCTGCCGTTAGCGTTAACAGTCACGTGATCATCGGGAACCCGTTGCGCTGCCCAGATTGAGCCCACCCGGTTCTTGCCCGGTCCAAGGATCTCGAAAACCCAGGCTTCGTTCTTATCGGCAATGGTAAGACATTCGCCTTCATCTATCCAGCCGTATTTAGCGGTGAGTTCACCTCCCAGCTTAACGGCTTCCCGGGCGGTGGTGCAGCGTTCCAGCATCAGCTGAACCAGCTGTTCGCAATCGATCATACCCGAATCGGAGTGAAGTGATTCGTGACCGCCGAAAGTCGATTCTCCAATGGCTAACTGATGATCGTTCATACATGGATAGGCGGTATTGATATACCCAAAGGTATACTCTACCTGCGGTATCTCCCCGCTGGGGACATATTTGTAGGCGGGCATGGCCAGTGAATCCTCATTGGCACGCCGCACCAGGGTTACCATGGATCCCCCGGCATGTTTCTGAGGTGCTTTGATATCCAGCCAGGACTGGGTGCGGTGGCTGTCGCAGGTGTGCGAGGTAGTAACCGAACCGTCGGCTGAAGCCTTTTTCCCCACCATGATGGTGGTGCAGCCATCCGGACGACCTCCTTCCCAGTCGGGTTTGGAGGAATCTGACGCCGGGAGTGCAACGAACAATAAAAATACCAGGGCGATTGATAAATAAACAATCAATAATTTACTTTTTTGGGTGAAAAACCTGCTCATGAATATATCCTCTCTTTATCTGCAAGGGTTAAAAGTTTAGCAATAAAGGTAAGGAATTCATGGTTTAGGCGCAACTGCTTTAAGATAACAGTGAAGGGGGTGTAAAGTTGATAGCATAGCGCAGAGCGCAAAGAAAGGTGTCAGGAATCAGGTACCAGGAATCAGGAAAATTACAAAGTACAAAGTACAAAATACAAAGTACAAAATAACTTAAGAGGAAGGTCCTTTAGCCTTTAGCCTTTGTCCTTTACCTTTCGTGGGAAGGAATTTATCCAATTTTAGACAATTCCAGAGGCGAGTCGGATGGATTACTTACACCATCATCAAATTCAATACGCCATCTTTCCGGCTGATTTTTTCTCATTATCTCATCAGCCAGGGAGAGATATGCCACTGCGCCGGGTGCCAGGGCATCCACCAGGATAACGGGTTTCTTCTCGAAGGCGGCATATCCGATAGCGGTATTTTTGGGGATGACGGTGTTAAATATCAGTTCCCCGAACATTTTGCGGGCTTCTTCAACCGTTCGCAATGAGGCTTTGGTATTTTTTTCATAAAAATTGAGCAGAATCCCCTCAATCTTTAATTCAGGATTAACTCCGTTTTTGATACGCTGAATCATATGCAGCAGCTTTTCCACAACTTTCAGTGAAAAATATCCGGTCTGCATGGGAATAAGCACTGAGTTGGCAGCATACAGAGCGGCTATGGTTAAATCATTGACTGCTGGCGGCGTGTCAATGATGATGTAGTCATAATCGATCTTACCCTTGGTAGCCAGATCGGCCAGTTTCCGTTTCAAAAGGATACGGTTCTTGGACATCTGCTCCAGACGGACTTCCTGTTCATGGGTAAAAATATTAGAGGGGATCAGGTCAAGATTGGGGATATCCGAATGATGGATAGCATCAATACAGTCATATGTACCCAGGAATATTTCGTAGATGCCGACCTTTATTTCTTGCTCCGTTAATCCCCAGGCTGCGGAGAGGGAACCGTTGGGATCCATTCCCACCGTTAACACCGATTTTTCGGCAATAGCCAGGCTGGCCGCCAGATTTATGGCGGTTGTGGTTTTGCCCACCCCTCCCTTGGGATTTGCGATGGTAATTATTTTTGCCACGTGACCCGGATCTGTTTTATCCATCATGCAATTTATAAAAACAAATTGCCGTTTACAAAACTATTATCGTTTTTTATTAGGAATAATTTAGAATAATTTGAGAAATAGGGCATGTTTTTTTATAAAAAATGCGTGAGAGTTATAAACCTGGAATGATTTTGCGTCCCGTTCGGGACATTGAAATAAGAACCAAATTATCTTCTCTAACTATTTCTTTAGAACAACTTGATGTAAAAGTATATAGTTAAACAAATCTCTCACCCGGTGAACATTGCTTAAGTAATGTCCACTACGTACTTCTTTGGCTGATAGTCTGCAAAGACGTCCTGAGGGATGGCCCAATAGTGTCCGGCCAATGTGATAAAAACTTTGTCAAATTTACTGGCAAGTAACCCGCGAGAAACATTTTTCAGGAAATACCTTATTTTTGCCTTTACCTGAAAGGTGAAATGTACGTTTAATGTGAAAGATATGGATCAAAAACATTTTGTGTAAAATTGACTAAATCCCTAAGATTCGAGATCACCAAATTTCTGAATACTTGTTCTTTTGCCTTGATGCAAAAGAACCAAAAAACCCGTCTGGCCGCCGGACAGGTCAAGACTGTCAGGAAAAATCTGGAAATTCAACGGTGCACCTCACTAAAATTCTTAAACTCCCCCGCACTCGACACAAAAATAGCTATTAAGTTTTTTTTTTGCATATGTTGAGTGCGGGGTCAGACAGAAAGAATTATTACGTTCGGTGCACCGGAATTTGTGGCGATTTTTCCTGAAGGTCTATCTTAACTGCAGCATATTTTTTAACTGGGCAGTAACGGACGGGTGGCCAGATGGGGGGGGAAATTAGGGGGGATAGAACAACGAAATCAGGTTGAAGGAAAATTAGCTCGAGGTTAAGGTTAGTTATAGGATGATAAATATGAAAACGATATGTCAAAACAGACGACAGATGTTATCATGACACCCTATTCATCTAGATAAAGAGGAAGGAGAAGGGCTCCCAGCATTACCAGGATCGCCAGGGAAAAGAACAGGTACCCCACCTGTTCCGCCTCGGGCAGAACGTTCAGTTGTCCCAACATATAAAACCAGTCGTGTTTGCCATTTCCCAGCAGCGGCAGTTTCCTGACCTGTGCATCGGCAGCGTATATACTGATGTTGATCAGGTTCTGTCCCAGCCAGAATATAAAAATCTGAACCCCGGTTCGATAACCGCTCCTGAAAAAATAGGCAGCCAGAAACAGGGGAAAGGTGATCTGCATAAAGGTTCCACCGGCTGCATGAATAAAATTTCCCAGAAACCCGAAGAAAAAATGTCCCGCTTCATGAATAATCAAATCCGCATTGTCAATAAGACTATAATGTCCCCGCGTAAAAACGAAATAGACAGCAAAGGGCAGCAGAAAGCCGGATGCGATCCATTTTTTTAAGGGCTTTGCTCCGGAATATGATAATAATAGGTAGCTCATTCTTTTGACTCTGTTGCCTGATTCTTTACTTTTAGTATCGAGAAAAAAATCCAAAAATCAAGGGTGCAGTTACCTGCGCTTTTCCAATGATCCGGAAAATATATTATTTTGGACAGCAATGATCCTGCATAAATCAAAACCACAGAGACACAATTAGCTCACATAACAAATTATTGTTTCAGAAAACTATTCCTTTCGTATTGTTATTAATCACTTCCCGGATAACAAATAAACTGCAAGTCAAATATGCCATCTTTCTATAGTGATACAAAATAGTAAGCATCAAAACGCAACACTATTTTACCTGTTCAATCATCTTAATATTTGGAAACTTATACCTTATGTGAATTCAGGAATTTTAAGACAGCAACGTGGGGAATTTAGTATCCATAAGATTTCTTCCATAAAATAATGTTTTGTGAATTAATCTGCTTAATAAAGATGACATCCTTCCGAGAATATAAAAATCGGTTATTAAATCTTTTCATGAATAAATATTCAAGGAAGGTTGATGAAAGCGATAAGGAACGGTTATTTAAGCGCCCAAGGACGGGGAAGCCGCTGTTTCGTAGTAAACAGGGATATCATTTATATTATAATTGCATCATTTTTGCTTTCTCTGTTGTGTGTGATTACATCGGCCAGGGGAGATGTTCCCCACCCGGATCTGAAGCAGAAAATTGAGCAGGGTGAGATTGAGGTTCCCTATTATCTCAAACACCAGGCGCAGCTGCTGCAGGAGGGCGTTAACTCACCTGCTATTCTGCCAGACGGCTCGCGTCCCTACGGACCGGAAAAAATTCCTGAAGCCAACTTTAATGCCATAGCCATCCTGATTGATTTCTCGGACAATACGGCACAGGTGAATCCGACTTATTTTGATAATCTTCTCTATGGAACCAGAGCAGGGACTGTGAGGCATTATTATAACGAGGTGACCTATGGTAATCTGACCATTGTCACTGTGCATATGCCCGGTTCCCTGGGCTGGATGAGCGCTCCCCAGACCTACGCCTACTACGTCAATAATAATAACGGATTCGGTTCCTATCCCCAGAATGCCCAGAAACTGGCCGAAGATGCAGTGGCTCTGGCCGATCCGTTAGTGGATTTTTCGCAATATGATAATGATCATGATGGGTATGTGGATGCACTTTTTGTTATTCATTCCGGACCCGGCGCGGAGTTCACCGGCAGCAACAGCGATATCTGGTCGCACAAATGGGCTACCCGCACCCCGCAAGTGGTGGATGGAGTTTTGGTGTATACCTACTCCATGGAACCGGAATACTGGCAGAATCCCGGGGATATGACCTGTGGTGTGTATGCTCATGAAATGGGGCATGCCGTATTCGGACTTCCCGATGTATATGACCGTGACGGAAGTTCCAGCGGCCTGGGCCGCTGGAGCCTGATGGCCGGTGGCAGCTGGAATGGGCCTCTGGGAAGCTCACCCGCCCATCCCGATGCCTGGAACCGCCTGCAGATGGGCTATGTTACTCCTGTCAATATTACCAGGGATACTGTCGGCTGTAATATACCCAATATTGAAAATAACATGGTGATGTATCGCCTGTGGAGGCAGGGAGCCACCGGAAATCAGTATTTCCTGGTGGAAAACCGTCAGAAAACCGGTTATGATGCCGCTCTTCCCGCTGCCGGTCTGTGCATTTATCATGTGGATGAATCGGTGGGTACCCAGAATGATAATGAGTGGTATCCCGGTCATACCGGTTCAGGCCACTACCTTGTGGCCCTGGAGCAGGCGGATGGTAACTGGAATCTGGAGAAAAATATCGACAGCGGAAATTTGGGTGATCCCTTTCCCGGATCCACAAACAAGACTTTCCTTGATTCTGTGACAATACCGGATACCCGGGATTACAGTTTTCAAACCACGCGGGTGGCTGTCCGAAACATCTCTGCCCCGGCAGCGGTGATGCAGGCGGATTTCGAGGTGAATGTGCCGCCGGCAGATCCTGACATACAGGTGCTGCCCGCCTCGTTATCCTTCACTTTGAGTGAAAATGATACGGCCAGCCAGCTTCTCACTATTTCCAATACCGGCGGCTTGCCCCTTAACTGGAGCATTTCGGAATCCAATCTGACTTCCCTTGGCAGACCCTTTGCGGAGGCTGACTGGCTGTCGGAAAATCCGGCATCCGGTACCATACCTCCCGGAGAATCCCGGAATGTTCGTGTAGCGGTGAATAGTGCCGGATTAACGGACGGCGGCTATTCCAGCGATCTGATTATTTCCAGCAATGATCCCGACAACAATCCGGTTACTGTGCTGGTATCGCTCAGCGTGCAAACCACGGTTATGAATGAGCCGCCGCTGGCGGCAGATGATGATGCCCAGCTGCGGGAAGATATGTCTTTGATCATTCCGGTACTGGCTAATGATCACGATCCTGACGGAAGTCTGGATGTCTCTTCGGTTCAGGTTGCATCGGATCCGGTACATGGAACAGCAGGTGTTAACAGCAGCGGAGAAATTGAGTATGCTCCCGACCCGGATTATTTCGGTACGGATCAGTTCACTTATACGGTTGATGATGACAGCGGTGCCACATCTAATGTGGCGGCAGTTCATATCACCGTGCTGTCTGTGAATGATCCGCCGGTTCTGGCGAATATTCCTGACGTTCGCTTTGATGAAGACGGACAATTCACCCTCCCCCTGAATCCCTATGTGTGGGATGCGGATGACGATACCCTGAATATTCAATTTAGCGGACAGGTAATTGAGGTGCTGAGCAGTTCAAATAAACCGGGGTTTGTGTCCCTGCCGGCACAACCCGGAGATCTTGAAATAACCATTGATCCCCAGACGCATGTAGCCCGGCTTTCTGCCAGCACCGATTCGTCCGGTGTTTTCCAGGTCGTTTTCTCTGCCATGGATGACAGCTCCTCGTCTGATACAGACACTATCCAGGTTACGGTTGATTCAATTAATGACCCGCCGCTGCTCTCGGCAATCCCCGATATGCAGACTGCGGAAGATGAGACCCTGACCGTTCCTGTGACCTACTGGTATCCGTTTGTGAACGATCCCGATACACCCGATGAAGAGCTGCAGTATACGGTTTTGTGCGGGAGTTGCCTGAATGTGATCGCCGGCGCCGGAGAATTTGAGATATCTGCAGAAGCAAACTGGTTCGGCCGGGACACCCTGTGGCTGGTGGTCAGCGATTCGGTGGCGAGCGATACCGCCGAATTTTATCTGAATGTTGAGCCACGAAATGATCCGCCACTCATTTCCGGACTGCCCGATTCATTGCATATGAAAGCAGATTCCTCCTGCACGCTTTGCGTGTGGGACTATGTGAAGGATCCGGAAACAGCGGTCTCCGCCCTGCAGTATCAGTTCACATACGAAACCGCACCCCTGCTGTTGTCATTCGGAGCAGCTTCCGGTATTCTGACTATCTCCGGCCAGTCCGGATGGAGCGGGGTGGCAGCGGTTTACATGACGGTGGAAGATGACAGCGGTGCGGCGGACCGGGACACCTTCCGGGTGTCGGTTGATGCCATAGTGGGCAGGGGCCATCTGGTGCTGGAAAACCTGCCGGATCATTATTTCCTTGAGCAGAATTATCCCAATCCCTTCAATCCGGCAACCACCATCCGGTTCGGACTGCCGCAGCCGAGCCATGTCCTGATTGAGGTGTACAATGTCAGCGGTCAGATTGTCGCGAAACTATTGGATGAATCTAAAGCAGCGGGTGTTCATGAAGTTACCTGCAATGCTGCACGGCAGGCCAGTGGCATTTATTTTTACCGTCTTTCTGCCACTCAGGCAGGCTTTGCTGGCAAATCTTTTGTCCACATGAAAAAAATGATTCTGCTGAAATAAGCATAAGGACCAAGGCTCAAGGCTAAAGGCTAAAGGCTGCTTCCTCTTAATGGAATTTCTATTTGGTATTTTGTGGCTTTCCCTTCATCTTTAATCTTTGTTCTCTCACATGGTGACCACTATGTGGTGATCTTGTTTTTATGCCAACTGCCAACTGTTTTTTTGTCCACGAATTACACGCTTGCCCGGCCTGCCCGCCTGCCTGCTGCCCGCCTGGCGTCGGACCAGGCAGGCAGGGCTTTAGACGGGCTTTAGACGGGAATTGCACAAATAATTATAAACCTATTTCAGAACGCCACACTGGATCCTGAAACCTGGTACCTTTAGCCTTTAGCCTTGAGCCTTTAGCATTGCACCTTTATCGTTTTTCCAGCATTCCCGATTCCCTGTCAACCTCCGGTTGACTCGGCCGGACTAAATCTTCCAGGATTTAGCCAGCAGCATAAATTTTTAAATCCGTTTTTTGTAATCTGAATCAAGGGGTGTAGGAAGCCTGTATCTTAATATGTCTGCAGATGGAAAGGACCACCATGCATGCTGCAGGTATAAAAATCAGAGGGTTTAAATCTCTTTTTGTCTTCCTTGTTCTTACCGTATCATGGCTGGGTTGCGACAGAAATGTAATCAGCCCGGTGGAAGAATTTGCGGTGCAGGGTACCATGACGGTGAGTACAGTGGATTTATCCGGTAATCCGGTGCAGGCCCCGGTATCCTTCAAGATCAGCCGGGAGGGGACATCCGGCACCGTTCAGGAAACATTCCCGGAAGTGTCGACCGTTTATTCTGACTTTGATGGTCATGCCACCCTATCCCGTACTTTTCATCTGAAATCCGGCGAATCTTTTAGTATCATTGCTGATGTATCCTCGGAAACCCATGAAAGCCTCACTTACTGGACGGCCTATTTCCGGTCGACGGATGCCCCCGCCAAAGAGGTAGAGGTACAGTTATCGGTTGTCAGCAGATGAATCAGTTGACGTTAACCGTAATATCTGTCTGAAACTTGTAACATTTCAGGATATTTTTAATGGGGTAGAGGGTTCGCGGGGTTTTCTGCCTGCGTCATGTTCATCATGGAATTTGCCACGATTTCAAAGTTATTCGTTCCGCTCATCAGATTTTCCAGCTCTTCGATGGTTACCGGCTTGCTGAACAGAAAACCCTGGTATTTATAGCATTGCTGAGTGTAGAGGACATACAGATGCTCCAGGTTCTCCACCCCTTCGGCAATGATATCCTTGTTCATATTTTTACCCAGCACAATGATGGATTCCACCAGTTTTTTGTGGACATGACTGAGGTTGATATTTTTAATAAATGAGCGGTCGATTTTGATGATTGACACCGGAAATTTCTGCAGATATTTCAGGGAGGCAAATCCCACCCCGAAATCATCAATGGCTATTTTCAGGCCTAATTTTTCGATATCGGTAATATTCTGCAAAACCTGAATACCTTCATCCAGGAAGCTGGTTTCGGTGAGTTCCAGATGAAGATCTTCAGGATCAATGTGGGTGTTTTTCATAATCTGCTCAATTTTTGGCACAATATCCGGTGATTTCATCTGCTTGGCAGAAAAATTGACAGAGATAAAAAGAGGTTTGTCAATCCTCTTCACCATGGCTTTAAAATCCTTCAGGGCTTTGAACAGAACCCAGTCTCCCAGGGGACAAATCAGATCGGTTTCTTCGGCAATGGGAATGAATATATCGGGCGAGACATTTCCCAGATCCGGATTATGCCACCTCAGCAGGGCCTCGCAGCCGATTATACGGTATTCCTCATCCATCCGTTTTTCCACAATCGGCTGGTAGAGAATTTTAAACTGCTCATCATAATGGTTTTCCTGAATGATGAAACGCAAACTATTTTCCATATCCAGTCTTTTCTGATACTTTTCGGTCAGATCTTCCGAGAAGAACTGGAAGCCGCTACTTTTTGTTTTTTTTGCATTTTTAAGAGCATTGGTGGCCCGTTTAAACAGTGTCTCCCGGTCATTTCCATCCTTGGGGGAAAGGACAATACCGATACTGACGGTCAGATAGTTGCTCTTTTCATCATTCATTTGATAGGGCTGGGAAAGTTCATTGATAATTTTTTCAGCGATGCGGCTGGCATCGTACTCATAATTCAGATTTTTCAGTATAACGGCAAATTCTTCACCGGTCATTCGGTAAACATGATCGGATTTACGGATCACTTTGTTAATCCTTTTAGCTACTTCCATCAGACAGAAATCAGCCCATCGGTGTCCGTACGAATCGGAAAACACTTTAAAATTGTTGACATCACAAAGTAAAATGGCGTTGATGGCGGGGTCCTTTTCCGTGTAATCGAGTAATTGATCAACGCTTTCGAAAAATGCTTCCCGGTTTTTCAGTCCGGTCAATTTATCATGATACACCAGGTATTTCAATTCCTTCTGAGCATGAATCACCGAGGTCAGGCTGTTCCCAAACAGGCATACGGCCGCCAGCTGGTCGCTGTTTTTCGAGGAGAATAAAGGCTGAAAAATTCTCCTATAGTATAATGTTTGATTTTTACCGGGAAAATAGAGTTTTTCAGTGAACTGTACAACGGTTTTTTTCTCCAGCACTTCCGTGAAATGTTCTTTTCGTTTCTGAAATGAATCATGCTGAATTCCAAGCAACTGGCTGTAGAACAGGTCGTCCTTACCGATTATTTCTCGGGAAATTTTCGAATCAGCTGTATATCGATCGTTAACAAACTCATAATTCCCTTCCAGGTCATATACGGCCACCTCAATGGGCATGTTCTTATAAATATCATACGAATCCTGAAATATCAGTTCTTTCAGACGGGGAAGATTGGCTCTGAGCTTTTGGAATTTATTGCGGAAGGGGTGAGAATTGTCTCGCATATATTCTAATCACAATCCAAATGGTTTAATTCACTGTCCTTGTTTAAAAAGAATCTGTTATCCTAATAATCGACAGATTTTCTCAGACTTGACCCGGAAGTTCGAGAATCTATGTTTATACAAACCAATTATTACCTTTCTTTGCCGGATAGGCAGAAGAGTATCAATTCTCCCTGCTTCCAACGATCTGATATACCGTTTGAAATGAAAGTGTCAATGGTCTATATTTACGGATAAATACCGGAATTACGTTCGATAAAGTTAATTACTGAATTAAATTGAAAAGGTTTATTCATGAAAATTCGTGATTTACTGAAATTTAAAGACGCTAAAATTCACCAGACCACCCGGGATACCAGACTGTCTCTGGCCATAGACTCGCTGAATTATTATAATATCGGAGCGCTGCTGGTGATGGACGGCAAAAAATTAGAGGGAATTGTAACGGAACGGGACATCCTGCATGCCCTGTCCCGCCATCGTGAGAAATTTTTGGATCTGAAAGTATCCGATATCTTGACCAGAGAAGTAATTACCTGTCAGGCAGATGACACCCTCACCACTGTTATGAATAGCATGAATGAAAGACATTTTCGCCATTTCCCTGTGATGGACGGGAATATATTGTTGGGAATTATATCCATAGGCGATGTTGTAAAAGGAATTCTGCAGCAGCAGCCGGATGCAGTCACCTTCAGAGAACCCGTAAGCGGAAAGAGGAAGAAACGTTACTGACCTGTTCAGGTCATTTTTTCAGAGCCGTCAACCGGGAGTGCAATTGATTTAATTTGGAGGTATTCTGATTGAAAAAAATAGACAGTAAGGTTCAGTTAAATAACGGAATTGAAATGCCCTGTTTCGGTCTGGGTGTCTATCTGGTCCATCCGGGCGGGGAAACCCGCCGGGGCGGTACAGCACGCTCTGAGTATTGGTTACAGGCTGATTGATACCGCAAAGCTGTATGATAACGAAGGGGATGTCAGCAGGGCAGTCCGGGAAAGTTCTGTGCCCCGGTCCGATATCTTTGTCACCACCAAGTTGTGGAACAGTGATCATGGCTATGATAAAGCCATTAAGGCGTTTCACCATGGCCTGGAAACCCTGCAACTGGATTATATTGATCTGTACCTGATTCACTGGCCGGTGGAAGGTTTGCGGCGGGAAACCTGGCGTGCGCTGGAAACAGTTCTGGAGGAGGGGAAATGCCGGGCTATCGGTGTAAGCAATTATACCATCCCGCACCTGCAGGACCTGCTGGATACGGCCCGAATAGTGCCGGCGGTTAATCAGGTGGAATTCAGTCCCTTTTTATATCAGAAAGAGCTGCTGGAATTCTGCCGGGATCAGCGGATTCAGCTGGAGGCCTACAGCCCGCTGACACGCGGTAAAAAATTAAGTAATGAGATCATCCGGACCATCGCCGCAAAATATGCGAAAACCGCCGCCCAGATAATGATCCGTTGGGCCCTGCAACATGAGCTGGTGGTGATTCCAAAATCATCCCATCCGGACCGCATTTGGGAAAATGCCGATATATTTGATTTCTCAATATCAGAGGAAGATATGGTGACACTGGATGGTTTAAATGAAAATTTCAGAGTATCCTGGAACCCAACCGGTATTCATTAAAATAGTAAATTGCAGATCTGAATCGGCATGGGGTAAATGTATGAAAAGAAAAAATATATCTTCCGGTACAAAGTGGGAACCTGTGGTGGGCTATTCGCGTGCCGTTAAGGTGGGGAATCAGGTGTTTATTGCCGGTACCACCGCCACCGGCGAAGACGGCAGGATTGTGGGAATTGGAGATCCCTACGAACAAACAATCCAGATTATAAGGAACATTGAATCAGCGCTGGAAAAAGCGGGCGGTGCGCTGCATCACGTGGTGGCTAACCGCATATTTGTGAAGAACATAAGTGACTGGGAGCATATTGGCCGGGCACACTTGGAATTCTTTCAAGCCATCCGGCTGGCCGTTACCATGGTGGAGGTGAGTGCCCTGGTAACACCGGAAATGCTGCTTGAAATTGATTCCGTGGCTATTCTGGACGAAGATTAATCTGCTTAATTCACATAAGGGGCTAAAGCCCAAATATATTGGATTCTTTAATCCCCGGTGCAAAGACCGTATCATTTAATTTTCTATAGTTTTTATCATATGGTTTCAAACTATTTTTATTTTAGACCGGATAACAGGATTTAGCGAAGTCAATGTATTAATAAATCATTTATTTTTATATCTTTAGATGGTTTAGGCAAAAATTTTAAATAATTTAAATAACATCTTTTTCATCCTGTTAATCCTGTCATAATCTTTTTCTATAGACATCACCTGATACATTATATCGTTTTTCGTGAATTTAGCAGGTTAAAACCCGGTTTCCAGGGTAAGGGTAAAGTTGCGTAAGGGGGCCAGCGAACCGACCAGGTCCACGTAGTAATATTGCAGCACATTGTTGATCTGCAGGGTGAAACGCACCGGAAGGCGGGAAAGTTGAAAGGGGACAGCTATTCTTATATCAATTACATGTGCATCCACGCGCTGGTCTGCATCCGGTATGAGCACCAAAAATTTTTCATCAATCCGGTCATATTTTTTTATAAAACGGTAATCCAGAAAGAGTTGCACTTTGCCCAGGCTCAGCTGATTGTACAGATATAGCAGGTGTCTGGGACGAAACCTGAGAAATTGCAGGGAATCCAGATCCCAGGGATTCACATAGGTATAGGATATTCGTGTTTCAAAAATGCCCGGAAAAATCCCTGCGGAAAAAACCACTTCAGCACCCTGAATCTCTGCCCTGGTGATATTCTGAAACTGGACCTGCCCGCTTTCCAGAAATTCCCCCTCTATTAAATCCCGGTAACGGTTGTAAAAGTAGGCTGCATCTATATTAAACCGATCACTGAAATTATGATTCATGCCGACTTCATAGGAGATGCTTTTTTCCGGCCGGAGAGATGTGTTGGGGATAATCTGAAAGCCGCTGGCCGTAGTGGAGGTGAAAACCTCGGCAATGGAAGGCGCTCTGAATCCCAGCCCAAAGGAGGAGCGGAAAGTGGTTGCCGGATCAAGACTGAAGGTTACTCCCAGCTTGGGATTCAGCTGACTTTCCGATGTAACTGAATCCATATCGAAATAATCTGCCCTGGCCCCGGCAGTAAACCTCCATGCTGCTGAAAGGGGAACTTCCAGCTGCAGATAACCGGCAAAACTGTTTCCGGAATGTTTCCCGAAAATATTCGATTCCGCGTTATTTAAGGTTCCCTCCATCCCCAGAGCCAGCAGGGTGGAATGGATGCGGGAAGAATATTGTATCTCGCTGCTTATATTGCGGGATGTGGATTTATTTCCCGCAGCAGCGGTAATATTATCGGTAAATTGATTGCGGAACCAGATCCCTCGAATGGTCAGGAACTGGTTTCTTCCCAGGAGGTAACGGTACTGTCCGCTGATATAGCTGCGTTTTGATATCACCTCATCACCCAACTGATCTAGAGCCGGTTGCAGGGCGCGGTCCAGGTCCCGCCAATACAGAAAGTTCTCCCGTTTCTGGTACATGTAATTTCCGGAAAGGGTGAGTTCCTGGTAAGGGGATATCCACCACTGAACCTTACCATTTCCCGAATAACGTTTTCGCAGATCATTCTGACGGTAGCTGTCATCCCCGGCATAGGAGCCGCCCGCCTGAATTCCTGCATTTCCAATCCTGCGGCTTACAAAACCATTTATACCATTGAAAAAACGTCGGTTAGCGGACCAGTTCCATTGATCATAAGCACTATTGGAATAGAGCCCCTGGTAAAGTTTCGCATAAAAGAAGGGAGATTTGTCAATATCCCTGGTGATAATATTGACTACCCCGCCCAGGGCGCTGGATCCATAAAGGGCAGAGCCCGCACCTTTCATCACCTCCACCCGTTCAATCATATAAGTAGGCAGCGCCTCGTAATTAATCTCCCGGGTATCCCCGGTAAGGAATGGTATGCCATCGAGCAGGAACAATACCCGGCTTCCCACCCCTCTGCTGTAGCCGGAAGAACCGCGGATATTCATTTGTGAGGCATTCATGTTCACACCGGGCACATACTGCAGCGCCTGATCTATGGTGACAGTGTTGCGAAGCTCCAATTCCCGTCGGCTGATAAGGCTCAGACTTACCGGCACATTCTGCATTTTTTGTTCATATTTGGCAGCGGTTACTACAATGGCTTCTCCCGAGACCGGGGCTATTTCCATTCGTACCGTGCCGATATCTTTTACTTCCCCCGGGGCCAGAGTAACTGTTTTTTCCACCGGGCGGTAACCGAGCATAACAAAATTCAGCGCGAATTCCCCTGCAGGCATCTTCTCAATAATAAAATAACCATCCAGATCCGTGGCTGCCCCCAGCACCGTTCCCTGAACGGATATAGCGGCACCCGCCAGGGGGGAATTCTTCTCATCCACTACCCGTCCCTTCACCTTCTGTGTCTGTGCCGAAAAGGCGATACCGATCTGAGTGATGAAAGCCGCCAGAAAAATATAAATGGAATACTTCATACCTGTTTAATCCGAACTATAAATAACAAAAAAAAACAACTGTTTATTTAGCTCGCTTATTGAAATATCAAATACTAATAAATCTCTGTTTCCTCCGTGATTTATCTGTGTTCTCTGTGTGAAAAATCCTCTCTGCCGGGAAGAAAGACAGTTCGGAAATCCGGATAGTAATAAACATCAAGCTTTTAAAAGCGCCGAAATATGACAAAAGGCAGTTGATCAATAAAATCTAAGGTCTGAAGAGTACACTGTCAAAATCCGCTAGAATGTTGATATTTTCCAATTGCTGTCCTTCGGCCACCACCACAGGTGTGGGACCCGTATCCACTGCTGACGTGTCATAATTACCCACCACCTGCCAGTCCTGCAGGTAAATGGGCCCATACTGCTGGGCTACCGTAAAATATTTATAGGTTCCCGGATTTAAGACAATTCGGTAGTTTAGGCTGTCCACATAAAAGGGGAGTCGGGCGGAATCAGCCGGTGCCGGATAAATAACTACTCTTCCCGAGAGAAATTCCGACTTAATATCAGTAAGAGGATAATCCAGGAATAACAACAGGCGCAGATCAAAAATACTGTCGGGTGGTGGCCAGTTCTGAAAATAGACCGTACCGGAGATGCTGGTTTTTTTTGCCTGGGGTTCCGAAGGAGCCAGCCCACGATCGCAATTAACGGAAATCAGAAAAACGACGCCCCATAAAAAAAAAGCACTCTTCATAAAAGCTCCGGCATCATGCCCCAATGTAATATGATTTTCAAATTTCGTCAAGACTTAAATGGCCGATTTGTTTTGCCGGGATCAATCAGCCGTTTTCTCTTAACTATCAAATGTTTATGACGATTAATGAATTTTAGTATTATTACGGAAACGGATGATTCTCCTGGATCATTAAGATGACCACGAAAAAAAGTGACATCACACTGGGCTTACTGATTTTCCTTCTGAATTTTACTCTGGCAGTCTATGAAAAATGGTCCGCCACCGATCTCATCTGGGGGTTGTGGATATCCAGCCTTACCCTGGGTTACGCTTACATTCTGATAACAATATTCGGGATGTTTATCCGGGGTGACCAGCCGGCATTAACCGGAATCCGTTCCCGACAGTCAAAAACCGGCCAGCCGGTTATCGGCCTGAATATTTTCTTTCTGCTGATCATACTATTTATTACCGGTTTTTCAAAGATCACGTTTTTTTTCTTCCTGGTGGTGTTGCTCAGCATTGTGTTTGCCCTGGATGCCCAAACCAGAGAAAAATATGGATTGAATTTTCTACCGGACAGCCGGCATTTCATCTCCCGTATTCTTATCAATCTCCCTGCAGCACTTTTTATGCTGGCGTTTTTCTCGTTCCATTTCATCTTTTTTCATTTTGTCCACAGTATATTTCTGAGTGGATTTTTCCCTCTTTTGAAGACCTCTCCTTTCGATTTGAACCTGAATGATATGAGCGGCTATTTCCTGCACCTGATACAGTTCACCATCAGCCGTTTCTGGATATTCATTGCACTCAGTGCTTTCTCCCGCCGGGAATTATATGTGAATGCTTTTAAAAGTGGGGCAACCCAGGGTATGATTGTTCCCTATAAAAATGTGGCCCGCATGCACCTTACAATTTTTGTGGTGGCATTTTTATCCTTCGCAGCTCCGGGGGATTATGTGCTCTATTTTATTTTCATCATATATTTCCTGCCCATTGGTCCGGTACTCAGGTTATTAAAATGGTCCGCGGTAAGGGCAGAAGTATCCGGCTCCCCGGCTGATTAAACCCCCTGGTCCGGTTTAATTCGCAAAAACATCCCTTTGTTGACTCCGGTAATTACCGGAACCTTTTATTCAGTTTTCCATAAAATGATTTCAAATATGGATAATTCACAGCACGAGGACACCAGGACAATAAATTAAAAATCATAATAATTGATAAGTGTTTTGGATTTTCAGAGGAATCAATAAAATTGATATGATTCTCTTGCGACCTGGTTTATTCACAAAATACGATATAATGTATCAAAGTTGTTGTATTCTTAGAAATTAAATGGCAGCGGTCTTCAGACCGGGGATAAAAGAATCTGGTATATTTGGGCGTTAGCCCCTATTTGAGAATTAAGCAGGCCAAATCTTTGAATTCCCGGTTCTCCGCAGATGTTGTGTAATATTTTTAAATCATACAGGTCCCTTATCTTCTTGAATCGGATCAGAGTTGCGAGATATGCTATGATAAATCGTATCAAACCCGCTCCCGGCCAGGAATCTGTATGGGATTATCCCCGGCCGCCCCGCTGTGAAAACTTTTCCGGACATATAGAGATTTTTTTTGCCGGTGAAATTATCGCGGACAGCTGGAATTCAAAACGGGTGCTGGAAACCAGCCACCCGCCGGTCTATTATCTCCCGCCGGAAGATGTTCACATGGAGTATCTGCATCCTGCCAGGGACAGTTCATGGTGTGAATGGAAAGGTGCGGCAGCCTATTATGATATTCAGGTCAAAAAGAAGCGGGTGGAGTGGGTGGCCTGGTGCTACCCGGATCCCGCTGCTGATTTCAGGGAGCTTAAGAATTATATTGCGTTTTATGCGGCTCCCATGGATGGTTGTTTTGTTGATGGAGAGCGGGTTGTCCCCCAACCGGGAAATTTTTATGGCGGCTGGAGGGAATATTACCGGTCCGTTCAAGGGAGAGAACGGTAGCCGATTCTGGTAAAACCAGCCGTTGTTACATTCCGGATCTGGCTGAGTCCGCCGGTTTTTTGCAGTGCTCCCCGGGATTTATAAAATATTTCCGGCAGGTGGAAAACCAATTGTTACTATTCAGAGATTCCATCATCTAATCCATTATGATCAGAAAAATGAATTTTGAAGCAGTTTTTACACTCATAAAAAAGGAGGAATTGATGATCGGGCGGTATTTTTCTGTTTTTATCGGCATGTTAGTAATTTTATTCCTCAACATATACCCTGTTTCATCTGCGGAGGCTGACCAAATGTCAATTTATGATTTCACGATGAAAGATATTAACGGTAAGGATGTGAAGCTGGGTCAATATAAAGGAAAGGTATTGCTGATTGTCAATGTGGCCAGCAAGTGCGGTTACACCCCGCAATATGAGGGTCTTCAGAAACTTTATATGAAATATAAGGATAAGGGCCTGGTGGTACTGGGTTTTCCGGCAAATAATTTTGGAAATCAGGAACCGGGTACCAATCAGCAGATTCAGGAATTCTGCAGCGTTAATTATGATGTGACATTTCCAATGTTCTCGAAAATATCAGTGAAAGGGGATGATATAAATCCACTGTATGAATACCTGACATCCAAAAAGACCGATCCTGAGTTCGCAGGGGATATCACCTGGAATTTTAATAAATTTCTGGTCGGTACGTCCGGAAAGATCGTGAATCGTTTCGCTTCCGCTGATAAACCGGAAAGTGAAAAGGTGGTCAGCGCCATAGAGAAGGCCCTGAAGTAAAAAAAGTGACACACTCCTTTCCCTTGTCTCTGGATGCTGGCTAAACCATGGACGGTTTAGTCCCGACGAGACGACTGGAAGGAGTCAGGGTCGTCGGGAATGCTGGATAAAGGATAAAGGCCCAAGGCTTGATACCTGTTTCTTTTTCCATTTTCCTTTTTCCCTTTTCCCTGTTTGATCTCAGATTATTGTGAAACCACGGACGGTTTCATCCCGATTTGTTTTCCGGAGGAAAACGTATTTTTCGGAAATCTTGTTTTTCTGCAGACTGCCGACTGAATCCTGAAACCTGGCACCTTTCTTTAACCCGGCACCCGCTTCCTTCAATCGGCTTTATTGAAGGTAATTTGTCTCATAAATGCCGGATATTTTTCCATCACACCCTCTTTATCGCTTTGATTCCTCCTTAGTATGAGAAAATATTATACATATAAAACCATTCATGATGTCGAAAATGCTGAAATGCCTGCAAAATAAGGCATTTTAGAGGTGGCACTTTTTTTGAATGAATTAATTATAGAAAATATCATAAAAGAGGAAAATCATGGGCAAAGGCGAAACATTGTTTACTCTAGGTGCGATCATCATGTTGTCTGTTTTAGCCATTAACGTGAATAAATCTTTTACTGAAAACAGCGATTATTTTAATCAAACCAGATATGAGCTGGAAACCATATCCATTGCCAACTCTTTTATTGAAGAAGCCTCGCAATTGCCGTTTGATGAACAGAGCTGGGATTCCACCAAGGTGGAAAAAGTGGCCACCGATTTTACCCAGGTTTCAGATCTGGGGCCGGATGCGGGTGAGAGCAATATCGACCTGTTTGATGATTTTGATGATTATAATGATTTCATGAAAGCCGAAACCACCATGCAGAATGTTTACAACATTTCCTGCCGGGTTGTCTATATTCATCCCGATTATCCGGATTCGTCCATCTCCACCCGCAGTTTATATAAAAAGTTGATGGTTACCGTGAAAAATACGGTAAACACTGACAGTTTATCCCTGAGTTATGTGCATGGGTTCTGGTATTTTAACTAATTAAAGGGAGAACGGGTTATGGCGGTTATGCTGGATATCATGAGCTCAATTTTTATTGGTGGATTTATTATCCTGATGTCATTCGGGATTCTGGATTCTACCAATAAGTTTTTGTATTCCCACAATGATGATCTCATTGTGCAGGAAAACCTGACATCGATTAACAGTATACTTGAATATGATATGAATAAAATGGGTTTCGCCGTACCGGAAGGGGAAAATGTTATCCTGCTGGCGGATACCAGTCATATCAGGTTCTGTGCTGATCTGAACCGTGACTGGCATCCTGATACGGTAGAATATTATGTGGGTTCGGAATCGGAACTGGCTAATACCACCAATCCTGATGACCGGTTTCTCTATCGCAAAGTAAACAATCAGCCGGTTTCCGGAATGATAGTGGGAGTTGTGACTATTTTCCGTTTTGATTATCTCACCCAGGACCGCCAGCCGGTGGATATTTCCAATTCCTATAACTGGAAATCCATAAAAATGATCAGAACCACCATGCGGATTGAAAATCCAGCGGTGTACAGTGATGACAAAAATCCCAATAAAAATGAGTACCGTACTGTTTTCTGGCAGGAAACCAACCTGGCCTCAAAAAATTTAAGGAGGTAATTTCATGGGGGGTAGAGCTGCATTACTGATCGTATTTGGATTGACTTTTCTCTTTTCCGCTTACCAATTAAAGACCGGCAGCATATCCAACCGCGCCGCCGATAATTTAGCCGGGTTTTATTCCAAGAAAGTTGCTCACCAGATTGCCGTCAGTGGTCTTAATATTTCGGCTGCGAAGCTTTATCAGGACAATACCTGGCGCGGACCCATGACTAATATTCCGTTTCGTAACGGAAATTTCAGCCTGGGATTTTCGGCAACTGGCGATACCCTTGCTGTAGGGTCCATGGCGGATTATCACGGGATAAAAGATACGGTGGTGGCCTATTTTTCACTCTCCAATCCCTATACCAAATATACCTTTTTTACCTTTCAGGAAAACGGTGTAAGCTGGGCACCCGGTGACACGGTGTGGGGACCGGTTCATACGAACTCCACTCTTAATCATCAGAATGATAAATCCATTGTTTTTAATGGAAAGGCTACCGCAGGGAAGGGCATTTCCGCACCCCCCAAAAATGCCAAAACCCAGTTTTTGGGCGGGTATGAGGTGGGGGTTTACGTTCCCCAGGTATTGAATATGACTGATCTGATTACTGCCGCAACCGCGGCAGGGTTCTCCTCACCTAATCCTGCCGATACTATTAAATTCGAATTCAATAATGACGGAACCCTGGATGTTTATCGTAATTCCACCAAAATTCATGATGATGTTCCCTTTTCCGGTATAACCACCAATGGTGCCATCTATTGTGCCGGTCCCATAGTTATTTACGGACCTGGTCCCGTGAATACACCGCCCAGGGGAATTACCATCGGAACCGCAAAAACCATTGATCTTCTTAACACCATTCAGTATGCAGATGACCCGTTAAGCAATCCCAATTCCGATGATTTGCTGGCTCTGGTGGCCTGGAATGATATTATCTTTCATAATGCTGCCATGTCTGACTGGGATATGCAATGTGTTCTCATGAGTATTGACGGATCACTCACTGCGACTGACATGAATAAAAACGGCAACTTTAATTATCTGGGCAGTGTGTATCAGAAGGATCGTGGAAATGCCAAAATGTTCCAGAGTTTTGAAAAGAAATACCATCATGATGAGCGGCTTAACAATATATCGCCACCGTTCTATCCCGGTGCTTCGGATCTGCAGCTGCTAGCCTGGTGGGAGTGAGACGTGCTGGATAACAGGGTAAAGGGTAAAGGCCCAAGGCCAAAGGCTCAAGGATCAAGGCATAAGTTATAAGGTAAAGGGTTAAAATGTCCCGTCCTGAAATAGGTTGACAGTTTTATCAGAAGAAAGAAAGGAGGAATCAGCCTATGTCCAGGACAGTTAAGCGATACAGTATCGCTTTCCAACAGAAAGTAGTTGGTGAGATTGAAT
>Ga0315555_1000656_pt1 | contig 24769 bp, 19 predicted proteins | sample SalMarSW160380MG_FD_202113 | JGI IMG/M metagenome (GOLD analysis project Ga0315555, IMG submission 202113) | Salt marsh sediment microbial communities from the Plum Island Ecosystem LTER, Massachusetts, United States - Salt Marsh Sediment SW1603-80 ... | reverse complement strand
CCCATCCCGCTACCGCGCGCATCTGTGACGAATTGGGCCTGCTGCTGGTGCCGCAGCTCGGGCTGCGGGGAATCCCCGAAACCATCTTCCTCTCAACGCCGTTTCACGATCGCCTCGCGAAAATGCTCACCGCTATGGTCCGCCGCGAGGGCATGCACCCGAGCATCGCCGCCTGGGGGTTGATCAATTGGGCTCCTCCGTCCGATGCCGTCGTCGACGATATCGGCCAACTCGCGTCGAACATCTCACAGCTCGATCAGCGCCCTTTGATGGCGGGATTCGCGATCAACGGATCGCGGCAGCTCCCCGAACATGTCGTCGGGGTCGCCGAGCGATCGCCCTACCTCATTTTCAAGCCACTCGCCCCGCTGCACAACACTGCCGAGCCCTGGCTAATCGGCGGCCTCGGGGCGTTCGCGACACGCAACAGTCTCGCGGAAGACAGCATCCGCGGACAGGTTCGGCAGTCGGATGCGCTGCTCCACCAGCTCAAGGCGGCCCGCGCCATGCCCTCGGCGGGCTTTATCATCGACGCTTACGCCGACCGCCTCAGCGCCCTGCCGATGCTCATCGCCGGAGGAGAACGACTCAACAACGAAATCGCCCGCGGCCTGATGACAAGCGACCGGGAGAAGCGCATCGCCTGGCAGAAAGTCGGCGAGGCGATGGGGCAACTCCGGATCGAGGCCCCGACACTCGAGACTCCTCATCCGGAATTCCCCATCATTTTCCCGCTCGCGACGATGGCGGTCGGGGGGTTCCTGCTGCTGATGATGCGCCAGAACAATGTCTTCCGGCACAATCTGCAGCGGATGTTCGCGCACATGCACGGCTTCTTCGTTGACATTCGCGACAAACGTTACTTCCAGTCGGGCCAGACTTTCCTCGTTGCGCTGCTCTATTCCGCGCAGCAGGCGATCATCGAGGCTGGCTGGCTGCATCACAGCCGCTCGGATTTCGGCCTGGACTACCTGCTCACCCTGGCCATCCCGTTCTTCCAGGTGAAGGCGAGGCTCGTGGAATGGGCCTGGCAGCCGCTCCAGGGGCTGCTCGCTTTCACCGTGATCAATTTCCTCGGTCTCGTGCTGCTCGCCTTGCTCGTCCGCATTGTCTCAATTCCCTTCCGCGGCTCGTTGACCATCAAGCAGACCTTCAGCCTCGTCTCCTGGGCAAGCACAAATTTTCTGCTGCTGCTTCCGCTCGGCCTGATTCACTACCGCCTGCTCGATTTCAGCTGGTTCCAGGTGACGGTGCTGATCCTGTACACAATCTTCATCTTCTGGTTCCTGGTGCGAATCGTCTCGATGATCCGGATCGGCTACCGGGTGACCGTGCAGTCGGCTTGGCTGATTTTCCTGTTCATGATCGTTGTGCTCGCGGGCACCCTGCTGGTGCTCTACCGCAGCGGGTTTGCGATGCCGGAATACATCGACTTTTACACGAACGTGATCTCGCCCTGGGTAAAGGGCTGATCCATAGAGTGGGCGGTTGATATGGCCACACTTAATGATCATCTGGCGCTGACATTCGACGATGTGTTGCTCGTCCCCGCGCGCAGCGAGGTCCTCCCGCGCGATGTCGAGTTGAGCACTCGTCTCACACGCGGCATCCGCCTGAACATGCCGCTCGTCAGCGCCGCGATGGATACCGTCACCGAGGCCGAATTGGCGATCGCGATTGCCCGCCAGGGCGGCATCGGCATCATCCACAAGAACATGCCGCCGGAGACGCAGGCGGCCGAGGTGGATCGTGTCAAACGGTCCGAGAGCGCGGTGATCGAAAAACCGATCACCCTCGCGTCCAACCGTCCCCTCGGCGAAGCGCTCGTGACCATGAGGCGCTACGGCATCAGCGGCATCCCGATCGTCGACCAGGGAAAACTGGTCGGCATCCTCACCCACCGTGACGTCCGCTTCGAGGAGAATCTGAAACAGCCGATTGCCGAGATCATGACCCGCGAGCTGGTTACTGCGCCGGTGGGAACGAGCACTGAAGAGGCGAAAAAGATCCTCCAGAAACACCGCATCGAAAAATTGCTGCTGGTGGACAAGGCCGGAGCTCTCGCTGGACTGATTACGGTGCTCGACATCCAGAAGCAGAATCAGTTTCCCAACGCGTCGAAGGATGACGGCGGCCGCTTTCGCGTCGGCGCGGCGGTGGGCGCGAACGATTGGGAGAAACGTGTCTCCGCTCTCGTAGATGCCCGGGTGGATGTGGTCGTCGTCGACAGCGCACATGGACACAGCATCGGCATCATCGAAGCGGTCAGGAAGATTCGCAAGAAATACCCGGATCTGCAATTGGTCGCGGGAAACGTCGTCACCGCGGAGGGAACCCGCGACCTGATCGAAGCGGGGGTCGATGCGGTGAAAGTGGGGGTGGGACCGGGTAGCATTTGCACCACGCGCGTCGTCGCCGGTGTCGGCATTCCCCAGATCAGCGCGGTAATGGCGTGCGCGGAAGAAGCCGACAAGCATGACGTCCCGGTCATCGCGGATGGCGGTGTCAAGTACTCCGGGGATATCGCCAAGGCAATCGCCGCCGGAGCCAGCACGGTGATGATCGGGTCCCTGTTCGCCGGAATGGCGGAGAGTCCCGGCGAGCGCATTCTCTTCGACGGACGCGCGTTCAAGGTCTTCCACGGCATGGGAAGCCTCGCCGCAATGCCCAAGGGATCGAAGGATCGTTACTTCCAGGAGGATGAGCACGAACCCAACAAGCTCGTCCCCGAGGGAATCGAGGGACGGGTCCCGTATCGTGGGGAGCTGGCCGACACCGTGTTCCAGCTGCTCGGCGGCGTCAGGGCCGCGATGGGCTATTGCGGCTGCGCGAACATCGACGCATTCCGCAAAAAAACGAAGATGGTGCGCATCACTCCGGCGGGACTGCGCGAATCCCATCCGCATGACGTTGTCATCACCCAGGAAGCTCCGAATTACTCCGCGAAGTGAGCCCGCTGAAGATCTTTGAGAGAGGAAACGGGGAACGCAGCGCGTTCCCCGTTGTGTACCTTACAGGTGGAAGGCGGATTCCGGAGTGGATTCAGCCCTGGCGGCCGCGGACGATTTTCGCGAGACGGGACTTCTTGTCGGCGGCGCGGTTCTTGTGGATGATCCCTTTCCCGGCGGCGCGGTCGAGTACCTTCACTGCCGCCGAGAAGGTTTCGGTGGCCTGCTCGGAGCTCTCCGAGTCGCGAACCGCACGGACCGCATCCTTGATCTTCGCCCGGTATGCCCGGTTGCGGCTGCGTTCACGATCCGACGTCCGCATCCGTTTCTCGTTTGACTTGTGCTGAGGCATCTTCGTATTCCAACTTGCAACGGCCGTTTCGTTTCAGAGGCGCAAATATAGGTCACGATGGACAGGCAAGCAAGCGACAAAATCGCGGCTCTCGCGGAGCAGATGCTCGGCGAAAAACGTGTCTGCGCTCTCACCGGAGCGGGAGTTTCCAGGGAAAGCGGCGTCCCCACGTTCCGCGATGAGGACGGCCTCTGGAAAAAGTTCAGGCCCGAGGAGCTGGCCAACGTCCAGGCCTTTCTCTCCAACCCGGTGCGGGTGTGGGAGTGGTATGATTGGCGGCGCCAGCTGATCGCCGACGTCACTCCGAACCCGGGGCACGTTGCCTTGGCCGAGTTGGAGCAGCTCGTCTCGCACTTCGTCCTGATCACCCAGAACGTGGATAACCTGCACCGTCAGGCCGGCAGCCGCGACGTAATCGAATTGCACGGCAACATCCGCAGGAACAAGTGCTTTGATTGCAATACCGTCTTCCAACTCGAATCCCAGGAATCCCGGCTCGAGTTCGTCCCGGGCGAGTTGCCCCGCTGCCCGGCGTGTGGCGGACGGCTCCGGCCCGACGTTGTCTGGTTTGGCGAAAACCTCCCCGCTGAGGCGATCGACCGTGCCTGGAGCGAGGCGGAGCGCTGCGACGTCTTCTTCTCGATCGGGACCTCGGCGATCGTCTATCCGGCCGCCGCGCTGCCGCAGGTCGCTAAGGCCGCAGGGGCGTTTCTCGTCGAGGTCAATCTTAAGGCCACCGAGTTGACGCCCTTCGCCGACGTTGTTTTCCACGAGGAGTCCGGGCACGTGCTCCCGCTCATCGTAACCGCGTTGAAAAGCGCCAGACGGGAGGCGCAGGCATGAAACATCCCGCTGCATTCCGCTTGGTCCTCGTCCTGATGGCCGCCGCGGTGATCGCCGGCGGGTGCGCCTATTTCAACTCTTTTTACAACACCCGGAAATACTTCGAGCAGGGTGAAAAGGAGCGGGAGAGCACCGCCAGCCAGGGAGCCCGCCCGCAGCAGTACAACAAGTCCATAGAAGCCGGATCGAGGCTGATCGAATTCTATCCCGATTCGAAGTATATAGACGATGCCCTGTTCATCATGGGGCAGTCCTATTACTGGCTCGGCGATTACCACAAGGCGCAGAGAAAATTCCAGGAACTCCAATCGAACTATCCGAACAGCCCCTACTTCGACGCTTCACGCCTCTGGACCGGCAAGGTGTTCGTCAAATTGAAGAAGCGGCAGGAGGCGACCAACACCCTCCGCGGCCTCATTGCCGATACGGAGGACCCGCAGCTTGTGTCCGGCGCTCAGTACGCGATCGCCGAGCTCTACTTCGACGATTCCCTCTTCGTCAAGGCGGAGCAGGAGTTCATCAAGGTCACCGCCATCCGCGGTGCAAGCGACGAGACCGTCGGTGAGGCTTACTGGAGGGCGGGGGATGCGGCCTTCCGCGAGGGACGGTTCGATGCCGCCGCCGCTCACCTGAAAAACGCCCTCAAGCATAACCTGTCGAGGAGCCTCGTCTTCGAGGTCAGATTGCTGTATGGCAAGGCGTTGCTCAACGGAGGAAATCCCGAGAAGGCCCTCGGTGAATTCAACTCCCTGCTCAACGACAAGCGCTATTTCGAGTCCCACAGCAAGGTTCTGATCGAGCAGGCAATCGCGCTGCGAGGGATTGGAAAAGGGGAGCAGGCTCGCTCCGACCTGCAGACGGTGATCGACACCTCGCCCCGCTCCGAAGCCGCGGCGCAGGCCTATTACCTGCTCGGCTTCTGGGCCCTGAAGGATGAGGCGGCGCCCGTGAAAGCCCGCGAACTCCTGGAAAAGGCCAAGGTGGAGCGGGCCCGTTCGCTCTACTCGTTGAAGGCGGACACCCTGCTCAATCGGATTAACAAGGTGCGCAGCCTGAATGAACAGAGACGCTGGCTCGATCAGCGAATCCACCTTCTCGAGCGGTGGATCGCGGATCCGGTGAATCCGGCGGACACTCTCGCACTCAGCGGGAAGGAGTACTTCGAAAGCACGCTTTTCGACAGCCTGAGAATTGCCCCGTTGCTTGCCAGGGCGTATACGGCGGATACCTCCTCGACCGCGGACACCCTTGGCGAGGCGGTCGCCTTTGACCCCGAGCCCGTACTCGATTCCCTCGCCCTCGACCGCATCGCGCTGCAGACGGCCCGCTTTCAACTCGGCGAGCTGCTGCTCTTTGAAATGGGGGAGCAGGACAGCGCGCTCGCCGTCTTCCGGGAACTCGCTCAGCGCTCCGGCATCGATTCGGTGAGGGCGCGCGCCTGGCTGGCGATCGCCTACCTGCACAAGATGAGGGGCGAACAGGCCGAACACGATTCGCTGCTCAATAAAATCGCCGATGAGTACGCAACTACGCGCTTCGGCGCCTTCGCCTCGAAAAAACTCGGCCGCGAAACCGGGCAGGAACAACTCATCCGCCCCGATCAAGAGGCGTACAGGGACGCCGTCGCCTTGTACACCGATGTCGATCGCCGTCCCGAGGCCTATTCCAAATTCCGCTGGATCATCGACCGCTACCCGAATTCCCCCCTGGTCGCCCCTTCGCTCTACGCCGCCGCGCTCATCGCCGTCCGCGACATGGGGGACAGGGCCGCCGCGGAGGAACTGCTCAACCAACTGGCGAGCAGCTATCCCGCCTCACGCCAGGGCCAGCAGGCCAACCAGTTGCTCGCCGACCTCCAGGAAATACGCGACAAGGAGATGGCCGATAGCCTCGGAACGGACACCGGCGAAAGCGATATCCTGTCGGAGGATGAAGTCGACCGGAAACCCGTAATCGTCGGCGGCGTACAGGCGCTTTCCTCCGTGCTCGACTCGCGCGGGCTGTTGCCCCAGGAGGTGCTCAACGGAGCCGGGGGAGACGTGCTCTTGCGCTACATTGTGCACGCTGACGGGAGCGCCAGCAATTTCCGCGTCGTCCTCGAGGATCCCCCCGGACGCGGTCTGGCGCGGGCGTTGATTAGCGGCTTGCAGTTGATGGACTTTGCACCCGGACTGAAAGCGGGCGAAAAAGTCGACACCCGTGTCGAGCACCGGTTCTCGCTGCCTCTCGATGCACCTCCGAATGTGCGGCCTTTACCAAAGAGACGGGGAGCGTGAAGACACTCGAAAATGCCACCGTCGTGGCCAACAACCCGATCCGTGAGACCATCGTTTCTCTCTGGCTGAGGGCTCCCCTGATCGCAGCACGCGCACAACCCGGACAGTTCGTTCACGTTCGCATCGCACCGCCCGCGTTTCAGCCGCTCCTCCGAAGGCCGCTCAGCATCGGCAGGGTGCACGGGGAAACGATTGAGCTCGTCTGGAGGATCGTTGGACAGGGTACGGAAATGCTCGCTCATGTCCGGCCCGGAGACTCCGTGGATCTGCTCGGACCCCTCGGCCATCCCTTTTCGCTCGATCCGCCTGCGGAAAAATCGCTGCTTGTCGGTGGCGGGCTGGGTGCGCCGCCGATCGTTTTCCTTCACGAATACCTCAAGTCGCTGGGACACGACAGCGAGCTGATGATCGGTACGCGGTCACGTGCGGATCTTCCGCTCGCGGACGACGATCCCGTGCTGCAGGAAAGTGCCCTCGCTTTCGAACTCCCCGGCGATGGCGCCCATACTGGACTCGTCACCGATTTGCTGGCCGAGAGGCTTTCGAAGCTGCGCGACGAAGGAGCGCTCGCGGGCACCGCCGTGTATGCCTGCGGACCCTGGGGCCTTGTCGCCGCTCTGCAGCGGCTGTTGCCCCGGTTCAACCTGTTGCGCGCCGAGGTGTCGCTCGAACAGCAGATGGGGTGCGGGGTGGGGGTCTGCCAGGGTTGCGCGGTCGTCGCCGAGGGCGGACCGACTCCTTACAGGCTCACCTGCTCGGACGGCCCGGTGTTCGATCTCTTCGCAGTGGAGGTGCCTGGTGGCCTTTAGCCTGAAAACGTCCGTCGGCTCACTGGCGATGAACAGCCCGATCATCGCGGCGTCGGGGTGCTACGGCTACGGAATCGAATACCGCGAAGTCGCCGATCCCGCCCAGCTCGGTGCGTTTGTCACAAAAAGCATCTCTCTCGAGCGTTGGAAAGGCAACCCGCCTCCCCGGCTGGCGGAGAGCGGGACCGGGTTGATCAACAGCATCGGCCTCGCCAACATGGGCGTCGAGCAATTCCTCAACGAGATCGGCCCGCAGCTCTCGACTCTCGGTACAAAAGTGATCGTATCGGTCGCCTGCAAGGTTATGGAGGAGTACGCGCAGGTCGTCGAGCGGCTGGAATCGTGTGACGCCGTTGACGGGTACGAACTCAACATCAGCTGCCCGAACGTCAAGGAAGGCGGAATGGCGTTCAGCCGCAATCCGCGAGTCACCGAGCAGCTCGTTGCGAGTGTACGCAAGGTGACGAAAAAGTGGATCTCGTCCAAACTCACGCCCAACGTCGCGGAAATCGCAGACGGCGCCATCGCGGCGGAGGCCGGCGGCAGCGACGCGCTCAGCCTGATCAACACTCTCGTCGGCATGGCGGTGGACTGGAAATCCCGTCGCCCCAGGGTCGCGACCGTCACCGGCGGCTATTCCGGACCGCCGATCAAACCGATCGCCCTCGCGAAAGTCTGGGAGGCGTACAACGCAGTCAAAATCCCGATTATCGGCATCGGGGGAATCGTCTCCTGGACCGATGTGCTCGAGTTTCTCATTGTCGGCGCCACCGCCGTGCAGGTGGGGACAGCACTGTATGCGGATCCGCAGATACCACAAAAATTGAATCTGGAATTGACAAAATATGGCATCGAGCATAGCTTGAGCTCGCTGTCCGAATTGGTCGGCAGCCTGAAAACGGATCGTGCCGCAACGGTGGGAGTTCCAAGCTGATGGACAAGTTTGCCGTCACCCCTGGCAGGGCTTTGCTGCTTCCCCTCGTATTCCTGGCCCTGATCGGGTTGACCTCGTGCGCTCCGGCTCCGATCTACAAAGGCAGTCGCGGAAGCGTCACCCCGCGAGTCCCGGCTCACGGTCGTTCCACCGGAACCGAACCCACGGAAAGTTTCCGCGTCGGACAGGTGCTCGTCGGGGAGGCGAGCTATTATGGTCCCGGGTTCCACGGCAAGCTGACGGCGAATGGAGAGGTGTACGATCAGAACGATTTGACGTGCGCTCACAAAACCCTGCCGTTCAACACAAAACTTCGAATTACATTCATCCCGACGGGAAAATCCGTGATCGTGCGTGTCAATGACCGTGGTCCCTACAAGCGCGGACGAATCCTCGACCTCAGCGTGGAAGCGGCGCGAAGGCTCGGGATGACCGGAGACGGAACTGGTCTCGTCCGTGCCCAGATCATCAGCTTGGGAGAGCCGTGAACAATCTGTTCAAACGGATTCTCGTTGCGGTCGTCGGCATTCCCTTTGCCGTGGTTGTCATTCTCCTGGGCGGGTGGGTCTTCACGGCAGTGATCTCGATCCTCGCCGCCGGCACAGCCTACGAACTCATCCGGCTCTCGAACCGCCTTCCCGTCCAGGGAGGCCCGTGGAAAGCCGCTGTCTTCTCCGCCGCGATGCCGGTCGCCTGCTGGCTGTGGGGCGCGGGAGGGATGCTCATCTTCCTGCTGCTTGTCTTTCTCGTCTTTTCAATCACTTCCCTGCGCCATCCTCCTCAACAGGGCTTCCCGCATATCACGCTGAACCTCTTCGCCGTCGTCTACAGCGGCGTCCTTTTCGGCGCCATGATCCTGTTGAGAAACTCCGGAACCGGCGGGCAGGTGCTCAACGGCGGTTGGTTGCTCCTTTACGCGATGGCCGGGGTGTGGATTGCGGATTCGATTGCGTTCTTCGTCGGCTCGAGCGTGGGGCGGCGCCCTCTCTCGCCGGTGCTCTCGCCGAAAAAAACCTGGGAGGGGACGATCGCCGGAATCTTCGCCGCCGTCGCCTGGGGCGTATGGGCGCCGATCATGCCCGAAGGCCTGCTCAGTCTGCCCGACCGAATCGTCGTCGGCGTCCTCATCGGAACTATGGCGGTGTTCGGAGATCTGACCGAGTCGATGATGAAACGCGCCGTGAATCTGAAGGATTCAGGAAAACTCTTTCCGGGACACGGCGGCATGCTCGACCGCTTCGACAGCCTGCTGGTCGTTCTTTCTTCCGTGTACGTGTATCTGGTCATTCGCGGAATAATTCCCCTTTAGACGGATTCGCCGCCGTCCGCCAAAAGGCCGCCTCCACCCTCCGCACCCGGCTCCGCAGTGTGTGCCACGACTCCCGTGGATGGAATTTCGAGGATGAATTTCGCCCCGCCCAGCGCTTCCGAGGTTTCCATACGAATCTCCCCGCCGTGCCGCCGCGCCACATTCCGCACCACCGGCAACCCGAGCCCGATCCCGGAGCTCTTCGTCGTCTGGTAGGGCTCGAAGATCGCATCGCCGAGTTCCGCGGGAACCCCGGGGCCGGAGTCTTCGACAATGAATCTCAACACATCTCCCGCTTCCCTGACCGTCAATCGCACCTGCCCGTCGCCGGCAGCCTGACACGCGTTTTCGACAAGGTTGAGCAGCGCTCGTTTCAGCTTTTCGCGGTCCACCGGAATCTCCGCGTTACTGCCCTCGATCACGCAGTCGAGCCGCTCCTTGTACAGGGCGGACAATTCGTCAACGATCTCCTTCGGTGCCGCCGCCGCGATCTCAAGCTGCGGTTCCCGCGCGAAATCGCTGAACTCGCGCACCAGCTTGCGCAGGCTCTCCACCTCCTCGTCAACAACTTCCCGCGTCGTCCGCAGCAGCTCCGAGAACTGTTCGTCCGAACCGTCGTAGGAATCCGAAATCTGTTGAACGGAGAGTTGGATCGGGGTCAACGGGTTCTTGATCTCGTGGGCAAGTACCCTCGCCAGTTCTCGCCAGCCCGCCATTCTTTCCATCTCGGACGCCCGCTTCCGGCTCTGTTCAAGGCGGTCGATCATCAGGTTGAAGGTCGATGCCAGCCGGCGCACTTCGCCGCCGCCCTCCTCGCGCGCGCGCAGGTCGCGGCCTTCCCCGACCGCATCCATCACGTCCGCGAGCCGTTCGATCCGCCGGGTCACCGGCACGATGACAATCAACGCTGCGCCGACCGCCAACCCGACGATTGCGAGATGAGCGAGCAGGTACGTCAGCACCAGACTCATCAGCAGCCGGTCCCGTTCGTAGCTGCGAAGCGTCCATTGCGAGCGCGCTCGCTGCAGCGCCAGCGCCTGAGTGCGAATCTCCTCCGGGATCGGGTGGAACAGGTGCCAGCTGAGCCCGGCAACCGTTGAGTCCGCACCGAGCGCCTGGGGTATCCCGCCGAACTCCTCTTCCTTCGGCGCTGGGGGTGTCGAAACGGCCCATCCGCCGCCCGCGTACCTGTACCACGTGGAGCTGCTTTTCACATAGAGCGACTCACCGTCATGCAGCTCGAATCGCCCTGTTCGAACGGGCTTGGAGGGGGGCGGAGGCAACGTCTGGATGGCGCGATCAAGGTGACGGTTCATTTCATCGCGGATTTCTGCCAGCAGGCTGCGCGTCAGGAAAACTCCGGAATCGAGCGCTCCCGCCACCTCCGCGGGTGCGAGGCTGGAGGCGCTCAATTCTACCGCCGAACGGACCACCAGCATCATCGGGATAAGCGGTAGAATGCCGGCGATTGCCAGCGCGATGATCAGGCGCCAACGGAGTTTCACGGACGTGCCTCGCTGTGCGGCGCTTCAGGAAGCCGCGTTGTCTTCGACCAGCCGCTCTTTTCGGTTTTGGACCGTCCCCGGCGGAAAAGCCAGCCGGTGATCCCCTGCAGTTCCCGCTCCAGCGAGCCCACCTCTTCCGACCCGTCCTCCGTCACCGTGACCGGGTAGGCTTCAACCCGCACGCGGACGAACCACGCCTCCTCGCGCGGAATATCGGAAGGGTGGAGGATCAGGATCAGGCCGTCGCGGAAATACTTCTCCACCGTGGAAAGGCTTTCGATCGCGAGCCGTCCGATCGGCGCAACCACCCGGTACCTGTCCGTCCAGACGTTGTACTCTACGGTCACCTCCTGGTGGATTGTCTTGCTGAATCCCGTGCGAAAAAGTTGCATCTCGAAATCGTAACGGATGGAAACTCCGGTCCGCAGTGCTTTCGTATAAGTCGGTGACAGCGGCGACTCAATGGTGGGTTGGACGATGGCGAGGGAATCCTCCCAGAAGGCTGCTACTTTTTCAATCCGCATCTTGGCTTGTGCCTGCGCTGGACCCGCCCGCAGCAGCGCAAACAGGCAAAACAGGATCATCGCCATATGGATCCTGCTTTTTGTCCCTGCGGAATGTGTGCGTGTACGGGTCATAGCCGCAAACCTTCTCTATTCGCCTTCGAGAAGATGAAGCAGGGCGAGATCGAGGTCGTGGGCCGGTTCGAACGTCTTTCCCTCCACGGTTACCACAGCCCGGGCCTTGCCGCCGTTCGAGGGGTACGTTTCCACACGTGTCCAGGGAGTTGCCTGGTCCGGGTCGAACGCACGGAAAAGCGTTCCCGGTGGGGCCTTTTTCAGCAGCCCCAGCCTCAGCTCCCCGACGCCTTCCCCGGTCAACAGGTCGACCAGCGGGGGGGTGGCTACAAGCCGCCGCAAAGCACGCCCGTACACGGCGTCCCGCATCCGGAACATCGGCTGCATCTCCTCAAGGCCGCCCGCCAGCGCCTGCGCCCGGTCATGCCAGCTCGTGTCCCTCGTGATCGCTGCAAGGATCGCCACCGCGTTCAGCAGCCGCGCGTTGCCGTCGAAGGGCGTGTAGACATGCTGCAGCGCGCCGAATTCATCCTCTCTCATCAGATGGTCGAAGCACCCGGGACCCTGGTCGTCCCCGAGGATCTCGAACGTTTCCTGCGCCAGCTGCACCGCTCTCAGCAGGTCCTTCGCGCGGCCGGATATCCGGTATAATTCAAGATATCCATTGATCACTTCAACCTGATCCGTGAGGTACACCGTCTCGGCGTCATCCCCCCGGATTTCGTGCAGCATCCCTCCATTCTCGGACCGTCCCTGTTCCCAGAGCAGGTCGGCGATCTCGAAGGCGCGCTGCAGGCTTCGCGGTTTTTCGAGGTAGATCGAGGCGACCGCCAGCGCCCTCAGCGCCTGCGCTTGGACTTGCGTGAAAAAACCCGATTCGACGCGCGGCCGCTGCCGCGCCATCCGGGTTCGGTTCAGCGCTTCCAATCCGGAATCGATCCGTTTTGTCACCTCCTCCCGGGCCAGCCCCAGCCGCAGCCCGACCTGGTTCGGAGCAACACGTTCCTCGAGGCTGAAACGGTTCCCCGATCCTGGCATCGGCGTGCCGAGTGTGAGGCCGAAATAGGCCTGCAATACCATCGCGGTAGTCTCGTCGTCCACCGATTCCGCGATTTCCTTCTCCGTCCACCCGTAGAAGCTTGCGCGATCGCCGGGCGTGCCGTCCGAGTCCAGAACCGCATAGAATAGCCCTGTCTCGTCCCCGAGCGAACTCTCCATGTCACGAAGGATGCCTGCGGCGGCCGACCGCGCGAGTTCGTCGTCGGTCTGGCGGTATGCTTCCAGGAATGCTTCAAGAAGCGCCATGTTCTCGGTCAAGATCTTGTCAAATTGCGGGTTACGCCACGCCTCGTCTTCGCAGTAGCGATGAAATCCACCCGAAATCGGATCGCGCAGCGGGCTCTTGCGCATCGTCTCAAGCGTCACGAACGCCAGCCTGCGAAGATCCTGCGAGGGATCTTCCAGCAGGAAACCAAGCAGCTCGGGTAAAGGGAATTTGGGGGCTCGCCCGAAGCCGTTGTATTTCGTGTCGTACCACGCCATTGCGTCGTGGCGAATGCCATCGAGTGTGGCCGCCGCGGTCGTGAAATCCAATCCAGGACTGAGTCGCGGGAGTTGCGTGGGAGGGGCCTTCTCGATTTCGGCGAGGATCTCGGCGCGGTGCTCCGAGTAGTACTGGTGCACCTGTTCCAGCGCCCGTTGAGTCACCCCGGCGCTGAGGTCCGTGCGGCCGTGCAGCAGTTCGCCCGTCGGCGTCAGGAAACACAGCGCCGGCCACGCTCCCTGATTGTACCGCTCCGCCACATCCGGCGTCCGCATCGCATCGACCCGGATCGGAACATAATGGTCCTTGATCAGCTGCGCGATGTTCGCTTTTTTCAGCACCGTCAATTCAAAAAGGTGAACCGGGTGGCCCCAGGAAGTGGTTAAATACAGCAGCATCGGTTTGTCCTGGTGCTGCGAGGTCTTGAACGCCGTTTGACCCCACTCCAGCCAGGCGATCGAGGGCTGGTGTGCTCGCTGTTTCGCTGGCATGCGCAAATCTCGTTTAGGATTCCTGGAGGATCGCCGCCGCGTAGCTCACCAGTTGATCGGCGCTCGGCGAAACGGCCTGCTGGTAATCGACGAGCGCACCTCGCGATCCCTCCAGCAGACGTAAGGTAAGGTAGGTTGCGTTCAAACCGCAGATCCGCCGTCCGTTGTCGTCTTTCATTACGCTTCGCCACCAGCCGTCCGCGTCCGCGTTTTTCACCGTCTGCAAGGCTTCCATGTCGTACCGGGCCGTTTCCGTCCGCATCCGGTCGTTCACCGCTGCCGGATCGCCGAAAGTCGGCCCGACGTGCGCGAAGTCCACGCTGGCCACCCACAGCACCGATCCATCGTGCGACCGCTCGATCTTCTTCAGAGTTTCAAGTACTTGTTCGACATCTTCATCTCCGCGCGGCGTCCCAGCTGAAGTAGGGGAGAGAATGCCCGCCGCCAGGGCAAGCACTGTCGTCTGACGGCCTTTTAACAGGTGCTGCAGCCAGACAACCTGCAATTCAATCGAATGTTCGCTGCGGTGAGCCCATTCACTGATGAACGGCTTCTCGCCCAAACCTTCATGTAACACTTTAAGTGCGGCCTTGTCGCTCTTCAGCGCACCAAAAGGGGTCTCAAAATCCTTTGACGCGGCAACGATCGGATATCCGGAGCCCTGATGGGCCACTCCGACAACCGCAAGTAATATCGGATCCCGCAAATCATCAAGTAATTCAAGGCTTTTTTGATACCCACGGCCATAAGTAACTCCACCGCGATCGAAATCGATATGGGGGAGGAGTAGGCCGCGTAACATCTTATTTGGCGCGGGATTTTCCGATTCGCGGTCTTCGTCGGGTGGAGTGGCTAGATACTGGTCGAGCAGGGCCGCCAACGCGCCCGCATCGGCCGGATATCCCGATCCGGCGAGGGCTGGAGCACGCACCCGCAGTTTCCGGTATTCCTCTTCCATCCGCATCCGAAGCTGATGAAACTGGTGAGTCTCTAGAAGGTGGGAATCGCCCAGCAGGGAAACTATCGAATCGAGTTCCCCGCGATTAACCGCGATCCCGGTCCTGGCTTCGAATTCCGCGGCGATGTCCGAGGCGGTCCGCGACCCGTCCATCAACGCCAGCAGCGGCACAGCGCCGGTAGAAATGGCTATAACCTTATCGGTGAAACCCTGGGGATCCCGTAACAGTAGGTACTGCTGTCCGTTCTCCTCGAACGGGACGGTTTCCACCGGCCGGAGTGCTGGAATCGGTTCTGAATCTGTAGCCACGAAATCTCCCTGGTGCGACCGCGCCCTTCGCAGTTTTGTCGAGGCATACAGGCGCGACGCCAATATGTCCACGGCAGAGAGGTGAAGCAAAACTCATGGAGAGAATTGGCCCGTATCGCTTTCCTGATGCTGAGCGCCCCGGGCCGGCGACAACTATCCGCAGAGGGTCGCCAGAATCGCTTTTTGTGCGTGCAGGCGATTTTCAGCTTCATCAAATACAACACTTTGCGGACCGTCGATCACTTCGTCCGTGATCTCACGTCCACGTTCCGCGGGGAGGCAGTGCATGACGATCGCGTCCTTCCCGGCTTTGCTCAGAAGGCCGCTGTTCACCTGAAAATCTTGTAGCAATTCGGATCGCTCTCCCGCCTTCGCCTTTTCTCCCATCGAAGCCCAAACGTCGGTGTAGACCACATCCGCGCCCGACACCGCTTCGACCGGATCGTACACGACTTCCACACGCGCTCCTTCGGATTTCGCAATCTCCACCAGCTCGCCGGGGTGGGTCTCCTTTACAGTGCCGATGCGTAGCGAGAAATTCAACCGCCGCGCGGCGTTTATCCAGCTCCGCGCCATGTTATTCCCGTCGCCAAGGTATGCCACCACCTTGTCCTCGAAACCGCCGAGGTGCTCCTGGACCGTCATCAGGTCGGCCATCACCTGGCAGGGGTGGGTCAGGTCGGTTAGGGCGTTGATCACCGGAACCGTCGAGTGCTGCGCGAGTTCTTCCACGTTTCGATGGCTGAACGTACGGATGATGATCCCGTCCACGTAGCGGCTCAGCACCCTCGCCACGTCCGCTATCGATTCCCGGACGCCCAGCTCTATTTCCTTGTCCGTGATATACATCGCTGTGCCGCCCAGTTGAGCGATCCCCACCTCGAAACTGATCCTCGTCCGCAGGCTTGGCTTGTGAAAAATGTTTGCAAATGTCTTCCCCGCCAGCGGTTGGGGGCATTGCCCCTCTTTGGTCAGTTGCTTCAACTCAGCAGCGAGTTTGAACACCTTGATCAACTCCTCGCTGGAAAAATCCGTGATCTGAAGGAAATCACGCTTGGTCATGACGGATGCCTCCCAAAATGATGCATGTCCCTGAGCGACGCTTTCAAAACCAGCGTAAGGTAGCCGAATGGGGGTGGGGGTACAAGATGCCTCGCGGGCCGGCTGCCGGAGTTGTCCGGTGGCGTGGAAAAGCTGACAACCCAGCTTGACCGGTTCCGCGAATCCATCGCGCGCACGAATTTCTACTCCTTCTCCGTCGGCATACTCGCCTCAAAGCCCGCCGGACGGCACTTGCCGACCTCTCGTGCCCGGATGCGGAAACTCGACCGGCGTACATATCCGTTGCATTTTGCGTATCTTAACCGCTTGATTGTGGTTATCAGCAGCATCCACAGCCCCGCAAAAGGGTTTTTCCAATGCACGAATCGTTGGTCGAACTGCGTCAAATCCGTAAAGACTTCGAGAAGGAAGCATCCACGGTTGCAGGCAGGTCGGACGTCGAGCTGCTGCGCGTTCGTTACATCGGGCGCAAAGGGATCATCTCGAATCTTTTTAAGAACATTTCGACGCTCCCTCCAGACCTTCGCGGACAGTACGGAAAAGAGCTGAATGAGCTGAAAAACGACGCTGCCGCAAAGATCGAATCCCTGCTCGCGTCGGGGGAGGAAGCCGCGGAAGCCGCAGGTTTCGATCCCACTTTGCCGCTCCGCATGGACTTCGAAGGTTCGCTGCACCCATTGACCTTGATCGAACGGGAGGCAAAACGGATTTTTCAGCGTATGGGCTTTTCCATCGAACGCGGTCCTGAAGTCGAGGATGTATGGCACAATTTTGACGCCCTGAACACACCCGAATGGCACCCGTCGCGCGACACCTCGGACAGCTTTTACCTCGCCAACAAGACCGGGTTCCTGCTCAGAACCGAGACGAGCCCGATCCAGATCCGTGTCCTCGAAAATAGCCAGCCGCCGGTTCGGATCGTCGGTCCCGGCAGGGTCTTTCGCAACGACAAGCCCGACGCCACGCACCATCCGTCGTTCACGCAGATGGAGGGATTGTACGTCGACCGCGGCGTCACCTTCGCCGACCTAAAAGGCACGGTCCTGGAATTTTACCGCCAGATGTTCGGCAGCGACGTGCGCACACGGTTCAGGCCGCACTTCTTCCCGTTCACCGAACCCTCCGCGGAGGTCGATGTAAGTTGCCCCTTCTGCGGCGGCGAGGGGTGCCGCATCTGTAAAAACTCCGGCTGGATCGAAATGGGCGGTTCGGGAATGGTGGATCCCAACGTTCTCGAAGCCGTACACATTGATTCGGAAGAGTTTACCGGGTGGGCTTTCGGGCTCGGCATCGAACGACTGGCGATGCTTCTCTACGACGTGGACGACATCCGGCTCTTCTACGAGAACGACGTGCGCTTCCTCGCACAGTTCGGGGGCAGGAGATGAAGGTCTCGGTCAACTGGCTGCGCTCGTTCGTTGAGTTCGATGAAACGCCGGAGCAGATCGCTGAGCGAATCACCTTCGGGGCCTTCGAGCTGGAGGGAGTCGAGAAGATCCAGCGGCATCTTCGCGGGCTGGTCGCGGGAAAAATCCTCGAATCGAAAAAGCACCCCAAGGCCGACAAGCTCACCGTGACGAAAGTCGACGTAGGCGGCGAGGTTCTCACCATCGTCTGCGGCGCGCCCAACTGCCGCGAAGGACTTTTGGTCCCGGTGGCCAAACCTGGTGTGAAACTCGGTGAAACCACGGTCGAGAGCCGTGAAATCCGGGGAGTCGCTTCGCAGGGAATGATTCTCTCCGAGCGGGAGATGGGGCTGACCGACGACCACAGCGGAGTGCTCGTTTTCGACGACTCCATGTCCGTGGGACAGAAGCTCGACGACCTGGTCGCGGACGAGGACACGATCCTCGATTTCGAGATCACGGTCAACAGGCCGGACGCACTTTCCCATCTGGGCATCGCCCGCGAAGTCGCCGCCTACCTGCGAAAACCCCTGCACCTGCCCTCATTCGATGTGCAGGAGGTGAAGCAGCCCGCGTCCGATCGCGTCCGGGTGGAGATCGCCGCTCCCGAACAGGGGCCGAGGTACCTCGCGCGTGTTGTCGAAGGAGCCTCCGTACAGGCGTCCCCGCTGTGGATGCGCGCTCTGCTGCATTCCCTTGGGCAGCGGCCGATCAACAACATCGTCGACATCACCAATTACGTCCTCTTCGAATTGGGCCACCCGCTGCACGCGTTCGACTACCATCTGGTGAAGGACGGCCACATTGTCGTCCGGCTGGCGGAGGATGGGGAGCTGTTCGTTACGCTGGATGGACGCAAGCACACGCTCACCGCGGAGGATCTGCTCATCGCCGATCCGGAGAAGGGAATCGCTCTGGCGGGGGTAATGGGCGGGGCGAACAGCGAAGTTGGAACCGACACCCGTGACATCCTCATCGAAGCCGCCTACTTCGATCCGCCCTCCGTGCGCCGCACCAGCAAACGTCATGACCTGCCCACCGAGGCATCGCGCCGTTTCGAGCGTGGGGCGGACCCCTCGATGCCGCCGAACGCCGCCGCGCGATGCGCGGAACTGATTCGTAAGTATGCTGACGGTAAAGTACTTAAGGGCGCTGTTGACGGCTATCCTAACCCGATCGAACACAGGCGGGTATCCGTCCGGCCGAGCCGTGCCAGCCTGCTGCTTGGGATGAATATTTCTCCCGAACAAGCGAAAGAATCCCTGGATGCGCTGTCCCTTCCCGCCGAAAAAGAGGGAAAGGACAAGCTGAATGTCACCGTGCCCACGTTTCGGATGGACATCGAACGGGAAGTCGACCTGATCGAGGAGATCGCGCGCATCGTCGGCTATGAAAACGTCCCCACGGCCCAAACCTCGCACGTCGCCCTGCAGGCGCGGCAGGATCCCCGCGAGGAGCTCTACGACACCGCAATCGATCTGATGGCCGGCATGGGCTTCAAGGAGATCATCCTGCCCGCCATGACCTCGGGCAAGGATCAGGGTGCGTTTGACGGCGGCCTGGAACCTTTCGAGATCGACCGCTCGATCAGTCCCGAAATGAGTGCCTACCGCGCGTCCCTCGTACCCGGCTTGTTGAGGACGGTTGAGCGCAATCTGAATGCCGGTGTTGACGACCTGAGGCTCGTCGAAACGGGGCAGGTGGGAGGCAAAGGCTGGCTCGGAGTGGACGGTGGACAACGGCAGCACCTCGCTTTCGCCGTCACCGGGCACGCCCGGCCACCTTCATACGATAGTTCCGGTAAGCCAGTCGATCTCCCATTTATCAAAGGGGTTATAGCTTCTCTTTCTAGAGGTTTATCGCTTGACAAATTCCCCGATTTTGACTATGATATCCCTGGCAACCTGCAGCAGGGCATCGCCCTCAAGGGACAGGATGGTGCCGCCGCCCTGATTGCCGGGCAGTTGCAGCAGAACGTCGCCGCGGCGTTTGGAATCGAGGCGCCGGTTTTCGTTTGCGAGCTCGACCTCGAGCGTTGGACCGCTCCGGAAACGGACAGGCTGAAACGGCCGGGAAGCCCCCGGGGGTACAAAGCCTTTTCGCGGTTCCCGGCCAACACGCGCGACGTTGCTTTCATCGCTCCCAGGTCGGTTCGCTTCGATCAGCTCATCGGAACGATTCGCGAGGCCGGCGGAGAGCTGCTCGAACAGGTGTCGCTGTTCGATCTCTACGAGGGCAAACCGCTCGAGCGCGACCAGCGCAGCCTGGCATTTCGCCTCGTCTTTCGCGCCACGGACCGCACCCTGGCCGATGAGGAGGTGGAGCCGATCGTGCAGAAGGTGGTCGGTGCGGCAAAAAAGATTAGCGGAGTTCGTTTGCGGTCCTAGCATCTGCCGCAGGTACGGGAGTGTCCGTGAATGCGTTTGAATCTTCGGTGCAAGCAGTGGTGAATTTCGATTCCATCGACCGCAAAATCCGCCAGGTTGTGGACAAGGTGGAGCGTCTTGCGAAGGAAAACGACGAGCTGAAATCTCAGCTTAAGGCTACAGAGCTGGAGCGAAGTACGCTTGCCCGGAAAATCGAGCAGGCTGAAAAGGAACTCGAGTCATCCCGCGGAAAAACGCGGGATCTTGAAAAAGAAGAGGCGATCCGGAAGAAAATTCACGGCATGCTCAAGAAATTGGAGCAGTTGTGAAGGTGAACAGGGATCTGTCCGCCACGGAAAGCGAGCGCTAGTTCCATGGACAATAGCGGCAGGGTCGTCAAAGTATCTATTTTCGGGCACAGCTATCCGATCCGCGCGAAGATTGAGGACGAGGAGTACGTCCGTACAATCGCCAAGTACGTAGACGAGAAAATGCGCGAGATCGACGAAGCGATGAAGCCCAACTCCACGATGAAAGTGGCGATCCTTACCGCATTGAACATTGCTGATGAGTTGATGACCATGCGCCGGGAACGGGAAGACGTTGTCCTGACGTATGAGGAGAAGGTACAGGCTGTTTCAGACGCGCTCGACCAGGTGTTGAAACGTTGACGGTAAGCCGCCGGCTTCATGCCGGCGTTGCCGAACATAGATCCCTGCACATTGGCTCACGGCCTAGATTGAGAACCAACACTCAATCTAAAGGGAGTCCGGCTTCGATCGCGAAAACCAGGCCTCCCCGCTTCGCGGGACGAAGGAAGGTTGACGCGGTTGAGAGGGCACCCACCGTTTCCAGTAGGTTCCCAATCCTACTCCGTGAGCGTGCAGGGTTTTTCTTTGGTGTACGTTGCACGGCCGATGCCGTGCATGCGGGAGATAAAAGGAGATGACAATGATGATCGTCGCCGCACTGGCTGGACTGGTGGTCGGCGCGGGCGCGGCTCTGCTGCTCAACAGCTTGATGCTGCGTCAACGCATAGAAGCATCGAAAACCGAAGCGGATCGCATGCTGACAGATGCACGCAAGGAAGCGGAAAACCTCAAAAGGGAGAAGATTCTTGAGGGGCGCGATGAAGCGATTGCGCTCAAACAGCAGAAGGACAAGGAAATCGATCGGCGGTTCGATGAACTCCGGCGGTTCGAAAACCGCCTCAGGGACCAGGAAGTCAACCTCGACAAGAAAACGGAGCGGGCGCGCCAGCAGGAGCGGGATCTGCGTGAGCTTGAGAAAAACCTGAAACGCCAAACCGAATCGATTGCCGGCAAGGAGGAAAAGCTCGACCGCCTGATCAACCAGAATCAGGAACTCCTGGAAAAGACCGCCGGGATGAGCGCGGAAGAGGCCCTCGAACAGCTCAAGAACAGCCTCGTGGACAAGGCCCGCGCCCAGACCGCGAACCAGCTCAAGGAAATGCGTGACAACGCGCGCATGGAAGCCAATCGTGAGGCCAAGGAGTTGATCATCGAGGCGATCCAGCGCAGCGCCGCCGATCACACCGCCGAAAACACGGTGAGCGTCGTCAACCTGCCGAATGATGATGTCAAAGGCCGCATCATCGGCCGCGAAGGACGAAACATCCGCGCCCTCGAGCAGGCGACGGGAGTCGATTTCATCGTTGATGACACCCCCGAGGCCGTCATCCTCTCGAGTTTCGATCCCTACCGCCGTGAGGCCGCCCGCATCGCCCTCGAAAAGCTGGTGACGGACGGACGGATCCACCCCGGACGCATCGAAGAGGTCGTTGAGAAGGCCAAGAAGGAGCTCGACGAACGCGTGCTCGAACTCGGGCGCAACGCTCTGATCGAGGCGAAGGTCCACGGCGTCCATCCGGAACTGAGCCGTTACCTGGGACGCCTCCACTACCGCACATCGTACGGTCAGAACGTCCTCAAGCACTCGATCGAGGTTTCGCACATCACCGGCTTGCTCGCGGTGGAACTGGGGCTCGACGCCAAACTGGCGCGCCGCGCCGGACTGCTGCACGACATCGGCAAGGCGATCGACCGCGAGGCCGAGGGGACGCACGTTCAGCTCGGCATGGACGTCGCACAGAAGTACAGCGAGCCGCCCGTGGTGGTCAACGCGATCGGTTCTCACCATGAGGATGTCCCGGCGGATAACCCGATCAGCGTGCTCGTCGCCGCGGCGGACGCGATCAGCGGTTCACGCCCCGGTGCGCGGCGCGAAACCCTCGAATCCTACATCCAACGGCTGCACAGCTTGGAGGAAATCGCCGAGAAGTTCGAAGGCGTCAACAAAGTGTTCGCCATCCAAGCGGGGCGTGAGGTGCGCGTCATCGTCGAGAACGAAAAGATCAACGACGACCTGGCCGACGCCCTCGCGCATGACATCGCCGAGAAGATCGAACAGGAACTCGAGTATCCCGGTCAGATCAAGGTGACCGTGATCCGCGAGTACCGTTCGGTGGAGTACGCGAAGTAGTCATTCCCGGAGACCGGTAAAAATCAGCCCCGGCTCCAGAGACCTGCAAAAATCAGCCCCGGCTCCGGAGGCCAGTAAAAAAACAGCCCCGGCTCCAGAGGCCAGTAAAAAAACAGCCCCGGCGAATTTCCGCGGGGGCTGTTTCCATCTGTCGTCCCGGTACCCATTTGTCATTCCCGCGAAGGCGGGAATCCATGTTGCTGTCGGTCGTTTCCCTCGCGTAGCACGAACCGAAGTCGAGCCACCCGGCGCTGTTCAAACGTGTCATCGCCAGGGTTCTGTCTTTTCGGGACCCGTGGCAATCTCCAACGAGGGACAGTATACTCACAAGCTGATTGGTATGGGATTGTGAGTATACTGTCCCAGAAAATTGCGATTGGAGATCACCACGCGCTCCTAAACGGACGGGAGCGCTGGTGGTGACACCCTGGTTGACAGACGGTTCGGGAGGGCAGTCGCTTTCAAACCGTCTGGGATTCGAAGAGAAACCCGATCCCCACCTTCAGCAATCGGGTTACCCTGCCGATAGTCATCCTGTACGAAGTGCATGGCACAAAGTCGTCCTGAACGAAGTGAAGGATCTATGTGTAGGCTTTTTCCCGTGTCCCTGTTTGCTGGAAACAGGTTTATCCTGATCCGTTTCAGCAGCATTGCTGAGCGAGGAGCCCGCCGCTTTTGAACGCTTTCCACCGCCCCACGTTGTCATTGCCCGGCTTGACCGGGCAATCCATACAAAAGAGGGACAGTTTGCTCACAATGCCGAACTGCAAGCATTGTCAGCATACTGTCCCGGCAATACCACGGTGCGGCCACGCCCGCCGCCATTCAAACCGTTACAGCGTTTCGAGCTCGCCGATCTCCTCTTCGACAGCCTCCAGAACGTTCAGATTCTTCACCGCTTCCCGCATCGCGTTGTGGTCCGGGTACAGCGGTCGGTCCTCCTCGAGGTGTTCCACCACCCGGCGCACTGCCCGGTGCGCCGCCTGCGTCCCCTTCCCGGGATCGAATTCCCGGAAATCGAGCGCCTGGGCCGCGGCGATGAATTCGATGCCGAGCACGCCGTAGGCGTTGTCCACAATCCGCCGGCTCTTCATTGCGCTGTTCCAGCCCATGCTGACGAAATCCTCCTGGTCAGCCGCCGCGGGAATCGACTGCACGTATGCCGGAGCCGACAGCGTCCGCTGCTCGACGATCATCATGTCCGCGGTGTACTGGCTCAGCATATGCCCCGAAAACATCCCCGCGCCTTTCGTCAGGAACGCCGGCAGCCCCACCGACAACGCCGGGTTCAGCAGACGGTTCAAGCGCCGTTCGGAGAGCACCGACACCATCGTCACCGAAGCGCCGAGCACGTCCAGCGGCAGGCTCACCGGAGTGCCCTGGAAGTTCGCCCCCGAGAGCACGGTGTCTTCGTCGGGGAGGAACACCGGATTGTCGCCGACGCCGTTCAGCTCCGTTTCCACCTGCTCCCGTGTCCAGCGCAGCTGATCTCGCGCGGCGCCGATCACCTGCGGAGTGCTGCGCATCGAATAGGCGTCCTGCACCTTCACCTTCATCTTCCCGGTCAAAAGGTCCGACCCCTCAATCACACGTTTCATGTTTCGCGCAGTTACGACCGCACCCCTGAATCCGCGCAGCGCGTGCAGCCGCTCGTCGTAGGGCTTCATGTTGCCGCGCAGCGCTTCGATAGACATCGCCGCCGCGATCTCCGCCTGTTTGATCCAGCGCTCGATGTCGTGCATCAGCAGGCACGCTTCTCCGGTGATCAGGTTGCTGCCGTTGATCGTCGCCAGGCCGTCGCGCACTTCGAAGCCCGGCGCTTTGATCTTCGCCTTGTCGAACGCCTCCTCGGTCGGCATCCGCCGCCCGTCGAAAAAAACCTCCCCCTCGCCGAGCAGAGTCAGTGCGATCTGAGACATCGGCGCCAAATCTCCGCTCGCCCCGACCGAACCCTGGCTGCACACAACCGGCGTGATTCCAGCGTTCAGCATCTTCACAAGGGTCTGCGTGATCTCCAGGCGGCAGGCGGAATGCCCATGGGCGTGCACGTTGATCCGGCTGACCATCGCGGCGCGCACCGTGTCGGTCGGCAGCGGTTCCCCGATTCCCGCGGCGTGGTTGTACACGAGGTATCGCTGAAACTGGCGGGTCTGTTCATCGTCGAGCACGATCTCGGAAAACTCGCCGATCCCGGTGTTCACGCCGTACATGATCTCACGGGCGTCCACCTTTTTCTGCAAGAACGCCCTGCACGACTTGATCCGCTCCTCGGCGTCGCTCGACAGTTTCACCTGCTCGCCGTTTCTGGCCACACGGACAACGTCTTCCGCTTTCAGTGTGCTGCCTGTCAGCGTGACACTCATGCTCGCTCCCCGCTTCCCTTGTGCTGTGGTCTGTTGCCGGCCTGCGCCGCGTTGGCCGCACTACCTTTCGCTCGTACATTCATGCGCCTAACGTACCAAGTCGCCCGGCATCAGGAAAGGGGAGACGGAGGCGGTCGGGACGCATGGAGCAGTCGCGTGAACCAACCCTGATCGTCTCGGGCTGGCCCGGGAATGCCGTACGTGTAAAAACAAAA
>Ga0315555_1000653_pt1 | contig 24841 bp, 19 predicted proteins | sample SalMarSW160380MG_FD_202113 | JGI IMG/M metagenome (GOLD analysis project Ga0315555, IMG submission 202113) | Salt marsh sediment microbial communities from the Plum Island Ecosystem LTER, Massachusetts, United States - Salt Marsh Sediment SW1603-80 ... | reverse complement strand
ATAAGAAAAACTGATGTTCTTTTTTCGAATCTTCGGGTTTTGAGAAACTAAACATTTCTGTCTTATCAAATTGGTGTACCCTGAAAATTCCTTTTGTATCTTTGCCATAAGAACCAGCTTCTCTTCGGAAACAGGGGGAAAAACCGAGATATCTTTTCGGCAATTCTTTTTCATCAAAAATTTCACCAGCATGACTCACTCCAATTGATTGTTCCGAAGTTCCAACTAAACAAAGATTATCTTTTTCTAAAAAGTAAGCTTCTTCTCTATCCAACTGTTCTAAGTATCCCATTCCTCTCATCATTTCTTCTTTTAAAATCACGGGCGGAATTGTTGGAATAAAACTTTCTTTTAATAGATTTTCGAAAACAAAATTTATTATGGCAAATTCTAATAATACTGCTTCATTTTTTAAGTAATAAAATCTTGTTCCGGAAACCTTGGCCGCTCTTTTTATATCGATTAAATCTAATTTTTCAGCTATTTCTAAATGATCTTTTGGTTTAAAATCAAATTTTGTTTTCTCGCCAACCCCTCTTAAAATAACATTGTCTTTTTCATCTTTGCCTGCTGGCACATCATCTTGAGGCAAATTGGGAATTTGAAGCATTAAATTATTAAACTTCTTTTCTAGTTCTTTTAAATTTTCATCTAATCTGTCGTTATTTTTGTCCAATTCCCGCATTTTTAAAATAATTTTTTCTTTTTCTCTTTTATTTTTAGCTTTTTGGATTTCTTTATTGGCTTTATTTTTCTGGGCGCGTATGTCTTCTAAAGCCTGCAGTGTTTCTCGCCGTTTTTTATCCAATTCTAAAAGTCGGCCAATATCAACTTTGACTTGTTTTGCTTTACATCCTTCTTTAACTTTATCAGGGTTTTCTCTAATGAATTTTATGTCGAGCATATTTTTTAATTTTAATCATTAATAATGCTAATCCAATTATTCCGAGGACTGAACAAAGAAGATAATTCTGAGAAATGGAAATCAAATTCAAAAAGGGGTTAAAATTGGAAGGCCAGAAAGGGGAAACATCATAATGCATCAAAGAATCAAGGATAACATGAATCCAACAGCCGGCCAAAGCCCCCAAAAAGATACTTAAATTAGAAGAATCCTGGGCCAGATGGATTTTATCAAGCCATTTTTTAATGTGCCCTTTAAAAATTCTTAAAATTATCAGAACCAACACTGCTCCTAAAATTCCTCCCAAAAAGGAAGTGAAATAATGGTGGGGCTGGTCAAGTTTTCCGGAAACGAAAGCAAAAAAAGGCTCGATGTCTAGAACAACGCTACCCAGAAGAAAAGCGGTTAAATCTAAAAACCTAAAGCTTAGCATTCCGAAAAATAATCCTGGGCCAAGATGAAAAGGGGTTAAAGGCATCTTATTTTGGTCTCATTGTGGGAAATAAAATTACCTCTCTCAGGCTATGAGAATCGGTAAGTAAGGATACTAACCTGTCAATTCCTAAACCAAAGCCGGCAGCCGGGGGCATACCGTATTCTAAGGCCTCCAAGAAATCTTTGTCCATCCTTTGAGCTTCTTCCAAGCCAGCTCTGAAAAACTTTTCTTGCTCCTCAAATCTTTTTCTTTGTAAAAGTGGGTTGTTGAGTTCTGAAAAACCAAGGGCTAACTCCCAGCCCGCTACTAAAAGTTGGAAGCTGGCCAATTTTGAAGGATTATTGTCCAAGGGTTTAGCTAAAGGAAAAGAACCTAAAGGATGGTTTATTAAGAAGGTAGGGTTCCAGATTTTTGGCTGGCAAACCTTTTTATATATTTTATCCGCAATTTCCGCTTTCCCCTCTCCTTTTTTAATCTCAATTCCTAATTTCTTAGTTTCCTTTTTAAGGGCTTCTATGTGAATTTCTTCTAAATTAATTTTGGTATATTTTCTGAAGACCTGAGAAAATTCTACTCTTTTCCAGGGGGTTTTAAAATTAATTTTTCTTTCCTCGTATTTAATTTCTAATGAGCCGAAGATTTTTTTAATTAAACTCTCAAGCATTTTTTCGGCAAACTGCATTAAATCTTTATAATCAGCGTAAGCCCAATAAAATTCAAGATGAGTATAATCAGGATTGTGATATCTGTCCATTCCTTCATTACGAAAAACTCTGCCTATTTCATAAACTTTCTCAAATCCTCCAACCAAAAGTCTTTTTAGATAAAGCTCTGGAGCAATTCGCAAATACAAATCCAGGTCCAGAGCGTTTAGATGGGTTTTAAAAGGTTTAGCTTTTGCTCCGCCATAAACTGGCTGTAAAATTGGGGTTTCCATTGGGATGAATCCTTCTTTTTCTAAAAATCCTCTAATTTCTTTTATGATTTCAGAGCGGGTTTCAAGTTTCTTCTTCGTTCCGGGATTGAAAATTAAATCTAAATATCTTTTTCTAAATCTTTCTTCAATATCTCTAATCCCATGCCATTTTTCAGGTAAAGACAACAAAGACTTCACTAACATTTTATAATCGGCGACTTCAATTGTCTTTTCTCCTCTTTTTGTTTTAAATAAAATTCCTCTGACTTCAATAAAATCGCCTATATCAAAATTATCTAAGAAAAATTTATAACCCCTCGCCCCTATTCTATCTTTTCTAAAATAGGCTTGGATTTTACCGGAACCGTCTTCAAGGTGCAAAAAAGTTGCTCCACCATGTTCTCTCAGGGAGCGAATTCTACCAACCAAAATTACTTCTTTTTTCAATCGGCTGAGCTGAGCAAAATCTTTAAGCACTTCAGCAATTTTGTGAGTCCTTTTGGTTTTAGCTGGATAGGCATTAATCCCAGCTTTTCTAATTGCTTCCAGCTTTTTTAATCTAATTTTTCTTAATTCAGAAATCTGAGTCATATATCAAATTTTAATTCATTTCCCGATTCTGGTCAAAGTACCATTCTAATATCGCTTTAGCTACTGGTGGAGTTACTACCTGACCATCTTTAACATCATTTATCATTATGGTCAAAACTATCTGAGGGTCCTCGTAGGGAGCAAAAACAGTAATCCAGTTATCTAAATAATCTTTTTTATCTTTAGGGTCTTTTTTTCCGGTTTGAGCACTTCCAGTTTTAGCGGCAGTTTGAACTCCCAATTGGTCCAACCACCCCGTGGCCGTACCATTGGTCACTGCTTGCCGCATCCCCTGACGGACTACTTCTAAATTTTCTGACTTTATAAATCCCTCTCTGATAATTTCAGGCTCTATTTCTTTGATTAAATTTTTATCGCTATCAATAATTTCTTTCGCCACCTGGGGCTGAAAAAGTTTACCGCCGTTAGTAATGGGCACAAAACTGGCTGCCATTTGGAGAGGGGTTACCCGAATATACCCTTGACCAATAGATAAATTGTAAGTATCGCCGTCATACCAAATTTCTCCCAGTTCCTCTTTTTTCCAACTAGGATCGGGTAAAAAACCCTCGGCTTCCTGAGGTAAATCAATCCCGGTTTTTGACCCCCAGCCAAAAAGTTCAAGATAGTTTTTAATCCTAGTAGGTCCCAATCCCTCCTGGTCTCCGTATCCTCCTCCCAGATGATAAAAATAAACATTGCAAGATTCAGCAATGGCTTTTCTCATGTCTGTCCAGCCATGGGTTTTCCAATCTCGATAAATATAAGTAATTTCTGGCTCATATTTGTGTTCAACCTCGATCTGCCCCTGGCAATTAATCTTTTTTTGAGGAGAAATTATTTCTTCTTCTAAGGCGGCCGAGGCAATTAAGGGTTTAATTGCCGAGCCAGTGGGGTATCCTCCAGAAATAACTTGATTAAAAAGTGGCTTTAAAGGATCATTATCAATTTGCTCCCATTCCTCTTCCGACATTCCCTTTGAAAATAGATTATTATCAAAGCCGGGAAGACTGACTAAAGCCAGTATTCCTCCAGTTTTGGGGTCTAAAGCGACTGCAGCAGCGACTTCTGCTCCAACTTCTTTAAGTTTTTTCTTTAATTCCTCTTCGATTTTTTTCTGGAGTTCGGAATCCAACCATAAAACCAAACTTTTTCCTGATTCTGACAAAGAAGTGGTTTCCTGAGAGATTAAATTACCTTCGGCATCTCTTTCAGTTAAAATCTCTCCTGGTTTTTCTTTTAATATTTCGTCGTAAAATTTCTCTAAGCCAGTTTTCTCCCCGGTTTTTCTTTTGTAACCAATCAAATGGGAAAAACTTGGGCCGGCTAGATAATCTCTAACCGTATTGTTTTGAATTTGAAAACCAGGAAGTTCTCTAATCTTTGTCTCAAGAATTATTAAGGTCTGATGGTCGAGATTTTCCGAAACCAGAACTATTGGAGTTTGACTTTCCTCGATTTTCTTTTCGAGCTCGTCTGAGTCTATTTTTAAGATTTGGGAAATATCGTTCAAAATTTTTTTCTCCTCCGTTTTCTCTGCTGGACGCCACCCTCCCGCCACCCCATTATTTTTCCTATAAACTAAATCAAAACTGGGCTGATTAAAGACCATCTGCTTGAGATTTCTGTCATAAATCACCCCTCTTTCAGCTTGAATCTGATGAATTATAAATTTATTTTCTTCAGCTAAAGCCAGGAGGTTTTTACCCTCGATTACCTGGAGTTGAAAGGTTTTGGCAAAAATAACCGAATTCAAGATAAAAACAAAAATCAAAAGTAATTGCAGAACTTTTTTTAAAAGAGGTACCTCAAATTTTTTTTCTGAAATACCCAGTTCCTCTTCTTTCCTTTGAGCAAGTTTGTCCAAAAGAGTTTCATGTGGTTCAATATCCTCCTTACTGACGAAACTTACTTTTCGTTTTTTAAGCTGGTCTGATAATCGGAGTTCGAACATATTTTCTTAAAATAAATTTAATGAAAAAAGATAAGCCTAGCAAAATTAAGATATGAAATCCAATGAAATTTTCCGAAAAAATATCTAAAAAAAATCCACCGCAGACACCTAAAAAAATACCTGAATTTTTCTCAGGTTTTTCAAGGACCGTTATGAGAATTACGGCAATTAAAATGGGGTTCAAGGCATAGCCCCAAAAACCCCCTTTCAAAAAGACATTAAAATGGATTAAAAAGCTGGTCTGAAATAAAGTTAAAATATAAAAAAATGGAATTAAAATTAAAATCTTTTTCATTTACCGAGCCTCCACAGAGGCGAGTCGAAGAAATAAATTTCTTCTCCGCTCTTCGTTGCTACTCGAGTAGCTGAAGAAGAAGACAATTCCTCTTCGCCTAAAAATTGGTAATAACAAATAGAGTTTCTAGCTCCTTGATGTCGAAAGCTGGTTTAATTTCTGCCTCTTGCCAGGGTTGAATATCGCTTTTAAATACCTTCTTAATTTCGCCAACTAAAAGCCCTTCGGGGAAAATTCCTCCCAGAGCAGTAGTGACAATGATAGCACCCTCATTAATTTCTTTTTCTTTGGGAACGAGGTCTAAAAAAATTTTGAGATTCCCCTTTCCTTTTACTAACCCCTGAATATCACTATCAGAAATTTTGGCATCAAAAGAACTTTCTTTGCTGGAAATTAAAATAACCTTTGAGAAATTTTCATAAACTTCACCGCACCTACCTATCAAAGCTTTCTGCCGGGTAATTACTGGAAAATCTTTTAAAATTCCATCTTTTGAACCTTTATTAATTAGAAGGGCATCTTGGGAGATGTCTTTTCCAGTAACCTCGGCTAGGAGTAATTTAAATTCTTTTTCCAGACCTATCTCTAAGGCTTCTCTTAAAACCTCATTTTCTTTTTTTAGTTCTTTTAGTCTGGCATTTTCTGCTGTTAACGCCTGATTTTTAAGCAGGAGTTTTTCATTTTCTTTTTTTAATTTTTCGATTTCCGAAATTGCCTCAAAAAAATCAGATAGATTATCTCCGGCTCGCCAAAGAGTTTTTTGGATTGGCGAGGAAATTAAATAGAAAAAGTTTTTAACCTCTTTAGAAAAACTGGTTAGATTCACAATAATAAAAAGGACAATTAATAAAACTATAATTAGCCCAATTTTAACCCTAGGGGACAGCTTCATTGTCTTATTATATCGCATTTTTTGAGGTCTTGACAGGGGTTTTTGGCTAAATATAATGGCATTAGCATTAAAAAAGGTCGAGGCAATTTAAAGAAATCAAGCACTAAATTGTCTATGGTTCGCGATAAACTATATACTCCTCTCACCGGCCAGGAGCTAGATGAGGAACTTGAAGAAGAAACGCCGGAAGAAGAAACGCCGGAAGAGGAAAGTGAGGAATGGGAAGAAGAAGTTGAGTAAAATATAAAAATCCCACTGAGTGGGATTTTTATATTTTAGTTAAAAAACCCGGCGATGTCCTACTTTCTCACCAAAAAGCAATATCATCGGCGCAGATCGGTTTAACTTCTCTGTTCGAAATGGAAAGAGGTGGTACCCGATCGCTATAGTCACCGGGAAGAAACGTTTATGGTTATTAACTGCTAGCCAAGAAGATGTATGATTTATTAGTACTGCTCGGCTTAATGCGTTGCCGCACTTACACCTGCAGCCTATCAACCAGATAATCTCTCTGGAATCTATGAGTCCTAATCTTGAGGCCTGCTTCGCGCTTAGATGCTTTCAGCGCTTATCAGTTCCCGACTTAGCTACCCAGCGATGCTCCTGGCGGAACAGCTGGTAGACCAGAGGTCAGTTCATCTCGGTCCTCTCGTACTAGAGACGACTCCTCTCAAGACTCGACGCCTGCGGTAGATAGGGACCAACCTGTCTCACGACGGTTTGAACCCAGCTCACGTAACGCTTTAATTGGCGAACAGCCAAACCCTTGGGAGCTACTTCACCCCCAGGATGCGTTGAGCCGACATCGAGGTGCCGAACAGGGCCGTTGATGTGAACTCGCGGGCCCTACTAGCCTGTTATCCCCGGGGTAACTTTTGGCTGATGATCTTCCCCGGTTCTACCAACCAGGGTCGGTTCACTAAGTTCCTCTTTCGAGACTGCGCGGCATATTCGCCTTGCAGTAAAGCCGGCTTTTGGCTTTGCCCGACCGCTCCGATTTCCATCCGGAGCTAGCCGACCTTTAAACGCCTCCATTACCTTTTAGGAGGCAAGTGCCCCACTTAAACTGACCGCCAGACACTGTTTTCGCGCTAAAGCGCAGATTAGAATCAAGGTTTTAAAAGAAAGGTGTTTCATTGACGACTCCATCCCAACCGAAATCGGGACTTCAAAGTCTCCCTTCTACGCTACGCATCTAAAACCAAAATTCAATGCCTGGCTACAGTAAAGCTCCCGGGGTCTTTCCGTCTAGCCGCAGGTAACCGGCATCTTTACCGGTATTGCATTTTCACCGGGCTCCTCGTTGAGACAGTCCCCAAGTCGTTAGGCCATTCATGCGGGCCAGAACTTACCTGGCAAGGGACTACGCTACTTTAACACGGTTATAGTTACCGCGGACGTTCACTGGCGCTTCAAGCAGTCAGCCTAACCGATGTATTATCGGAAAGACCGCCACCATTAACGTTCCAGCACTGGTCAGGCCTCGGCCCCTATACATCCTCTTATGAGTTAAGCAGGGACCTGTGTTTTTGATAAACAGTCGCTAGGGGTACTTTCGCTGCGTCCGCCCGAGGGCGGAAGGTCTTATTCCGAAGTTACGACCACTTTTTTGCCGAGTTCCTTAACGAGGTTTCACCCGTTCACCTTGGTGCATTTACACCAGCCTACCTGTGTCGGTTTGCGGTACGGAGGCCATTAGATAAATATACTTAAGGTTTTTCTGGGCAATCTAATCTTTGAGGCGGCTGGGATTACTCCCAACCTCGGAAATCCAATAATCCTCCCAAAGATGTTGACTGCGTCACCTCAAGGTTATCTAACGGTCGGGCCGGAATATTAACCGGCTATCCATCACCTACTCCTTTCGGATTCAGCTAAGGACCGCCTAACCCTTGGCTGATCGTCATTGCCAAGGAAACCTTAGGCTTTTGGTGTTCAGGGCTTTCACCTGAATTGCGGTTACTCATGCCAACATTTTCACTCCCCATCACTCCATTGAACCTTACGATTCAACTTCACTGCAATAGGGACGCTCCCCTACCCCCTTTACCTTTGTGAAAAGGTGAAGGGTCTTATCTTCGGTACTGAGCTTAGTCCCGGCAATCTTCGGCGCGGAACCCCTTAGCTAGTAAGCTGTTACGCACTTTTTAAAGGGTAGCTGCTTCTAAGCTAACCTCCTAGCTATCAATGGGATTCTACCTCCTTTAAAACACTTAGCTCAGTTTAGGGACCTTAGATGAAGATCTGGGCTGTTTCCCTTTTGACTACGGAGCTTAGCCCCCGTAGTCTAACTCCGAGCACATAACACGGCATTCGGAGTTTGATAAGAATACCTGAGTTTCCCCACGATATTCTTTTCAGTGCTCTACCTCCATGTTACTTACGTGCTCGGGCTAGCCCTAAAGCTATTTCGGGGAGAACCAGCTATTACCAAGCTCGATTAGTTTTTCGCTTCTTACCACAGCTCATCCCAGAGTATTGCACGGCTCACGGGTTCGGGCCTCCTTCTGCCTTTCGGCGGAATTCACCCTGGCCATGGCAAGCTCGCTTGGCTTCGGGTCCTGAGCACATAGCAAAAACGCGCTATCAACACTTGCTTTCGCTACGCCTTCGTCCTAAAAGGACTTAGACAAGCTATGTGTTCAGACTCGTTGGCTCGTTCTGCAAAAAGCACGCCGTCACCGAAGCACATAATAAATTATGTGCTCGGCTCCGACTCTTTGTAGGCAAAATGGTTTCAGGTTCTATTTCACCGCCATCACCTGGCTACTTTTCACCTTTCCCTCACGGTACTAGTTCACTATTGGTAAGGTTGAGTATTTAGCCTTAGCTCTATAGTTAGGCTTGTTTCCCACAGGGTTATCGCCCCATGGTACTTAAGAAAAACATCAAGGAGCGTAAAGTCATTTTCGTTTACCGGACTTTTACCTTCTTTGGTTGCCCTTTCCAGGGTCATTCAACTAACGAAACTTTACCTAAGTGCTCTCCCTCAGAAACATTTGTATCGATGACAAATGCTCCCGACGACATTCCCTTACAACCCCCTTCACCTTTTTAAAAAGGTGAAGGGTTTAGGCTCTTCCCTTTTCACTCGCCGCTACTAAGGGAATAAAAATTTCTTTTTCTTTTCCTCCGCTTACTGAGATGTTTCACTTCAGCGGGTTCGCTCCGAGCACCTAATTTATGTACTCGGTAATCCAGCTTATCACTGGATTGGGTTTCCCCATTAGGAAATCCCCGGATTAAAGGTTGCTAGACACCTACCCGAGGCTTATCGCAGTCACGCCACGTCCTTCATCGCCCCAACCTCCCGAGGCATCCACCATCTGCCCTTAAATTTACCATCTTGGCTAGCAATTAATAACCACAAATTCGATTTTCAACGAACTTTCCTTTCTCTTATCAGTCAATCAAAAACCGCTTCGAAGAAGCGGCTCCTCGGAACTTAAAAAGTTCCGGAATATTAACCGCTTCTTTTGTTAAAAATTGTCATTAAGTTTTCCATAACCGAGTTTATTTTAGCAATTCAAAAAGCCTTGTCAAGGGTAAAACCTATCTTAAATCTTAAATTATCTCTCCGAAATTTTTTCTCCTATTTTCTCAATTAATTTAGCGGCTGCCTCCTTTCCTCCTAATCCAAAGGCTAAACCTAAAGCCAAGGCAATCATTCCGACAAAACCAATCACCAAAGTATTAATAATAGTCGGGGTAACTCCCAACTGAAGTAAAATAGCTAAACCAGCAAAAATATAAATTGCCCAACGAACGGCTGCTCCCAAAAATTCGGCATAGCCTAACTCAAGCTTTTTTACTCCCGCCTGGGCAATCTTTTCTAAAATATCAGCTAAAATTATAGCTACCACAAAAATGGCTATCGCCACCACTAAATTGGGAAGCCAGCTAATTACGCTTCTTAGGAAATTAGCAAACTGAACAAATCCTAAAATCTCAACCGCCGCCAGCAAGAAAACAATCACCAAAATCCATTTACAAATTGCTCCGATAAATTCCGAGGGGTTAACTTTTAACTCGGCCTTTTCTAAGGCTCCTTTCCAACCAGTTTTTTCAAAAAGTTTATCAAATTTTAGCCGAGCCAAAATTTCCGCTATCAGCTTCCCAACGCCTAAGGCTATAAACCAGCCGATAATAAAAACAATTACTGCTCCAATTAAAACCGGGATGAAATTCAAAAATCCCTGCCAGGTAGATTGCAAAGCTTGGAGAGTTACCGTACCCCAATCTAAAACCATCATATTTTAATTTTCAATTTTTAATTTCTAATTTTAAAGTCGACCTTTAAGAAGTTATTGTATTATACCAGAAATGAAAATAATCGCCCTGTGGAAAACTTTCAAGTGGACCTGGTCGGACTTGAACCGACGACCTCCACATTGCAAATGTGGCGCTCTACCAACTAAGCTACAGGCCCTTTGGTGGGCGTATGTGGACTCGAACCACAGACCTCGTCTTTATCAGAGACGCGCTCTAACCAGCTGAGCTATACGCCCAAGATGTTCGATGAATCTTCGATTCATCTCACACCGAGCATTAGCGAAGGTGGAAAAGAAGATTTTCTTCTTCGACTCTTTTAATAAACTTTTAACTTATTAAAATAAATAATTCTTTTTTTACCGGGAAGTTATTTATTCTTTTCTTAAAAATATTATTTAATCTAATTTCCCTAAAAATTTTTCCCCATTCCTCCTCCAGTTTAAAAGAGGTCTGACTTTGATTTCTGAAGATTTTATCAAAGGAAATTCCGTGAATTTTACAAATTATTCTTGATAAAAAGCCCTCTGGTAAATCTTCGTAGATTACAATTTTATCTCTGGCCACTCTTTTTGCTTCTTTTAAAAGCAGAATTGGATCTTCGCTATGGTGCAAAACATAATTTATTAAAACTACATCAAAAGACTTTTCGGGGAAAGGAAGCTTCCTGCCATCAATAAGTTCAAACGGAATTGGATAAATCCTGTTGTCTTTAATATCCACTCCGATAACTTCGGCCTGGAAAAATTTTTGAAACGATCTCCCTACTATTCCTGAACCACATCCTAAATCCAGAATTTTGGAGCCCTTTTGAATAAAATCCTGGCAGTCTAAACACATTCTCTGAGCTGCTTTTTGATAAGCTTTAGAAAAAAATCGATAATAACTCATTTCTTCGCTTTGCTAAGAATCCCAATTTTAAAATCGGGTATTATTTTTTTAAGAGCTGCCGGGCTAATTTTTATTGACCAATTATAGTCACCACCATTAACAATAATTTTAGGTTGATTTATTAAAGATTTATCAATAAAAGTTGCCAATCCCCACAAATTACCAAAAGGAGGGATTGCGCCAACTTTTACTCCCTTTAATTTGCTTTTTATTATTTTTTCTGAAACAAAATTTAGGTTTTTGACCTTGGCGACTTTTTTAAGCTTATTTTTATCCAAATTTTTATTTGCCGGAATTAAGACAACTGCTAAATTTTTATCAATCTTTAGAACTAAGGTTTTCCCAATTATATTTGGCTTTACTTTTAAAGTGGCTGCTTTATCGAAGGCAGTATAAACTGTCCGATGTTTTACAGGCATATACTTAACTTTATTTTTTTCAAGAAAGTCGATGAACATTCGTTCATCTCCACCCTTCGCTACACTCGGGTATTTAATTAGCTTTTGAGGAATTGACATACTTTTACATTGTAGCAAATTTAAAACAAAAAACAAGGTTAAACCTTGTCTTCTTGCTTTAATCAGTTTCTTAGAGTTGCCCCGAAAGTCGATCTTTAGGAAACTTCGACCAACTCCCTACGGTTAAAATCCAAATTCCAGACTTCAACCATAATCGACACCCTTTTTCTCTAAGTTTAAAACTTAGAAAAAAATTAAAAATAAGTGATCCATCCACAGGTTCCCCTACGGATGCCTTGTTACGACTTCATTCTTGTTACCGACCTTAGCTTAGGCCCAGCGAGCTGGAACTTCGGCTACTGCCGGCTCCCTTAATGTGACGGGCGGTGAGTACAAGACTCAGGAACATATTCATCGCCGTATAGCTGACCGGCGATTACTAGCGATTCCGGCTTCATGAGGTCGAGTTGCAGACCTCAATCCGGACTACGACCGCTTTTGATGGGATTAGCTCCGGCTTGCGCCTTGGCAACCCATTGTGGCGGCCATTGTACCACGTGTGCGGCCCAGGGCATCAAAGGGCCATGCTGATTTGGCGTCATCCCCGCCTTCCTCCTGGTCATCCCAGGCAGTTCCCTATGACAGATAAAACATAGGGTAAGGGTTGCGCATGTTACCGCATTTAAGCGTGCATTTCAAAACACATGCTGACGACAACCATGCAGCACCTGGGCCAGTGTCCTTGTGGGTAGATTCGCCTTTCGGCAAATTTTCACTAGCCTGTCAAGCCCTGGTAAGGTTCTTCGTTTGTTGTCGAATTGAGCCACATGATCCACCGCTTGTGTGAGTCCCCGTCTATTCCTTTGAGTTTTAGCGTTGCCGCCGTACTTCCCAGGCGGGACACTTAACGCGTTAGCTTCGCCACTTGAAGGGTCGACACTTCAAATAGCCAGTGTCCATCGTTTACAGCGTGGACTACAAGGGTATCTAATCCTTTTTGCTACCCACGCTTTCGTCTCTCAGCGTCAGGGTCGCCCCAGCTGAATGCCTTCGCTTTTGGTATTCCGGTCGATATCAACGAATTTCACCTCTACACCGACCGTTCTATCAGCCTCTAACGCCCTCTAGTCTGGAAGTATCTCTGGCAGCCCAAAAGTTAAGCTCTTGGTATTTAACCAAAGACTTTCCAGATCGCCTACAGACGCTTTACGCCCAATAAATCCGGATAACGCTTGGGGGTCACGTATTACCGCGGCTGCTGGCACGTGATTAGCACCCCCTTATTCCTGGAGTACTGTCAGCCGAAACTTCTTCCCCCAGAAAAGCTCTTTACACCCCGAAGGGCTTCTTCGAGCACGCGGCGTCGCTTCGTCAGGCTTTCGCCCATTGCGAAATATTCTCGACTGCTGCCTCCCGTAGGAGTCTAGCCCGTGTCGCAGTGCTAGTGTTGGGGAACATGCTCTCACATCCCCTACCCGTCATCGCCTTGGTAGGCCATCACCCTACCAACTAGCTGATAGGCCGCAGACCCATCCCTGCCCGGCCTTCCTTGCGGAAGACCTTTAATGTGGTTTTAAACCCATATACCATCGGCTATTACCCCATCTTTCGATGAGCTATGGCCGTGGCGGGGGTTGGTTATCTACGTGTTACTAACCCGTCTGCCGGTTCCGAGCATATAACTTGCGTTATGCGCTCGGCCCCTTGACTTGCATGCCTTATCCACGCCGCCAGCGTTCATCCTGAGCCAGGATCAAACTCTCAGAAAAAAATTAAATTCGGGACAACTCTAAGAAACTGACTCAATTGTTATAGGCGAAGAAGATAAATCTTCTTCTTCACCTTCGCTGAGCACATAACTTTTATGTGCTCATCTCGGTTTTCAAAGTACTTTCCAACCTTTCGAAACAAAACCAGGAAGACACCTTCCTGATTATTTCTAACGTGTCTTCGGTTTTAATTTATTTCACTTCATTTTAAGGCCAACGTTTTTCTTCTAAACCTTTCTACTTTTATTTTACTTTTTCCAAAACTCTTTGTCAAGTTTTGAGCCGGGACCGGGGCTCGAACCCGGAACCTTTTGTTTACAAAACAAATGCTCTACCGTTGAGCTATCCCGGCCTATTTGTTTTTGGGCGAAGAGGAATTCGTTCTCTTCTTCCCCCTCGCTTCTATAGATAAAAGCTCGGTGGTTGATTTTTTTATCTCTTCCCAATAATTATCACTGAGTTTCTGTTTTCGGGACTTTTCCCTCAATCTTTGGAGCCAACTCGAAGTTTTATTATCGGTTTTCAAGGTCAAAATTCTAATTCGAGAAAGTAATTTTTGCAAAAATATTTCAGAGGAAAAGGATTTAAAACCGGGAGTATTTTTAATTTTCCTCTTTAGCTTTGACCAGAAAGGCTCTCCAGAAGGTTTTTTAATAACTTCTGGTAACTCAACTAAAACCGGAATTTTCCGAAACATAATCGCTCCCATTCCCAAAAGGCTGCCAAATAAGATTATTAGAGCTGCCAGTTCAAAGCTCATATCTAACAAACCTTTTTATTATAATATTTTCGCCCAACTTGGCAATATATTCTTGAACTAAATCTCGAATAGTTTTAGTTTCATCTCTTATCCAGGGTTGTCGCATCAATGAAGTTTTTTCAGGGTCCATAGCCGCAATTTGGAGACATAGCTCGTGAGCCAATCTTTGAAAATCTTCTGACCTGGCTACAAAATCTGATTCACAATCCAGCTCAATCATCGCCCCAATTTTCTTTCCAGGATGAACATAACTTTCAATTATTCCCCCTTTTGTCTCTCTTTTTATTTTTTCCCAAGCTAATTGGGAACCCCATTTTTTTAAAATTTCTTTTGCTTTTCCAACGTTACCTTCAGCCTCAACTAAGGCTTTTTTGCACTCAATAATCGACACACCTGTTTCTTCTCGAAGTTGCTTAATTTGGTCAATAGTTATCGTACTACTTTTCATTTTTCACTTTAGACTTTTTAATTACCTCTTTCACTTTCTCCAAAATGTATTTTACCGAACTTATCGCATCATCATTGGCCGGAATTGGAAAATCGGCTAAAGTGGGATCAACATTGGTATCAGCAATTCCAATCACTTTTATTCCTTTCATTTTTGCTTCTTTAACTGCCGCGGCATCTTTTTTTATATCTAAAACAAAAATGGCATCGGGTAATTTTTCTAAATTTTTAATTCCACCAAATTTTATTTCAAGGTTTCTTAGTTTTCGGTCAATTTTAGCTTTCTCTTTTTTCGGATATTTTTCTAATTCTCCTTCTGTTTTTTTCTTTTCTAAATCTTTAAAATATTCTATCCTTTTTTTAATGACTTCAAAATTGGTAAAGGTCCCCCCGAGCCAACGCTCTGCAACATAAGGCAAATTACAATCCTGGGCCGCTTCTTTTACTAAACCTTTAACCTGAATTTTTGTTCCCACCAAAAGCAAAGTTTTTCTGGCCGAGATAAGTTCTTGGATAAATCCTAAAGCTTCTTTAAGTTTCTCAGCCGTCTTTTCTAAATCAATAATATGAACCGCATTTCTTACCCCATATAAATAAGGTTTCATTTTGGGATGAATTCTAGAAGTTCGATGGCCAAAATTAACCCCAGCCCGAGTCATTTCTTCAGTATCAATCTTAAAATCTGCTTTTTTTATTCTCGCCATATAATAAAATTTTACAATACTTCTCTTGATTTTTCAATAGTGATAAGCTATGATTATTCACAGGCGAAGAGGGCTTTATCCTCTTCTTCACCTGCGTTTCCATAAATGGAAGCTTGGTATATGAAAAAGAATGTTCCCCGAAGCAATCCCTTCGGGATGCTACGGGGCAAGCATCCAAAATATTATGAAAAAAGATATACATCCCAAATACTATCCAAACGCAACAGTTCGCTGTGCTTGTGGGAATACTTTTACGGTTGGCTCAACTAAAGAATCTCTTGAGGTTGAGATTTGTTCAAAATGTCATCCTTTTTATACCGGCAAAGAAAAAATTGTTGACGCCATGGGGAGAGTAGAAAAGTTTAGAAAAAGAATGGCCAAGAAAGCAGAGCTGGCGACGAGAAAAAAGCGGAGAAAGTAAGAACTATGGCTAATATCGAGGAATTAAAGAGTGAATACGAAGAGCTTTTGCAACAACTCAGTAATCCTGAGTTGATTTCTGATTGGGAGAAATTCGAGAAGTTTAAAAAAAGAAAAGGGATTATTGAGAAAATTATTGAAAAAGAAAAAGAAATAAAGGAAATAAAAAACAAAATTGAAGAGAATAAAGAAATTTTAAAAGTCAGGGAAGACCCGGAACTTATTTCTCTAGCTGAAACCGAAATTAAGCAGCTCCAGGAAAAAGAAAAAGTTTTAGAAAAAGAAATAAAAAATTTACCAAGCGAAAGTGATAAAACCGAGGAACCTCAAGCAGTAATTGTTGAAATTCGAGCTGGAACCGGCGGGCAGGAAGCCTGCTTATTTACCGGGGATATCTTTAGAATGTATTCAAAATATGGACAAGGTCAAGGCTGGCAGCAAAAAATTTTGGATTCTCATCCTAATGAACTGGGAGGTTTTAAGGAAATCATTTTTGAACTAAAAAATGGTGACGTCTTCTCAAAAATGAAATATGAAGGGGGAGTTCATCGAGTTCAACGAATTCCGGAAACTGAAAAAGGTGAAAGAGTTCATACCTCTACTTCTTCTGTCGCTATTTTGCAAAAATCTAAAGGAGCTCAAATTATAATAAAACCGGGGGAATTGAAAATCGATTTTTATAAGGCTTCGGGCCCCGGTGGCCAGTACGTTAACAAAAGGATGACAGCCGTAAGAATCACCCATTTGCCAAGCGGCCTAGTAGTCACTTCCCAAACCGAAAGAAATCAATTACAAAACAAAGAAAACGCCCTGGCTATTTTGGCGGCTAAGCTTTTGGAAAAGAAAGAAATGGCTGAAACTGAGCATCTTTCTGGGGAAAGAAAAGCCCAGATTGGCTGGGCCAAAAGGGCAGAAAAAATCAGAACCTATAATTTTCCCCAGGACCGAGTAACCGACCACCGGATTAAAAAAAGCTTCCACAATATCGAAAAAATTATGGCCGGGAATTTAGACCCGATTATTAAATCTCTCAAAAAGATAGAAGCCGATTAAAGGTCGGCGTCAATCCATTCCTGCCATTTGTCAGTTTTCTCCATAACCAAATTTCGATACCATTTACCCCCAGCTGCCTGGCATCTATCTGTCATTTTGGAAGTACCGCACAAATAAGCAGTAACCGCTCCCATTTCACTCTCGCGATCCTTAGTACCGGCATTAAAATTAGTTAAATACAAGGCAGCGGCTAAAAAGGCATCACTTGTCAGCCAAGGGTTTGCCGGTTTAATTCCGGTAATATTTTCCACTTTTTGTTTATATCCCAAGTTAAGCCAGGTATTAGGCATAAATTGAGCCGGCCCCATGGCTCCCCCCATTTGCACCTGACCGCCGGAAACATAACAAGAAACCGGAGTAGTACTGGGATTAAGTCCTAACTCCTGGGTTATTTTCAAAAAAGCATCCCATTGCTTGCTGCTCATAACTTGTTTATAACTTAATTCCGGATGGCGACATACGGGCTGACCCGCACAATTGCACTGACCTACATTTGTCCCGAGGGCCGATTCTACTTCTATCAATCCTAAAATTAAAGCTGGACGCACGCCGGTGAGTTTCCCTGCCCAACTAGCTAATTCATACAACTCTTTTGGAGTGGTCGGCACTTTCATCCCGGCTAGAGTCAATTGAGTAATTCTCGCCATTATCTCAGCCGCTCTTGCTTCTAACTCTTTTTTCTCTTTTAAGTGTTGTTGATATTGAGCTTCGGTCATTTTTAAGAAATATTCTTGCTCTTTTTTTGTTTTGTCACTTTCTTGTTTTTGAAGCGTTTGGATTTTTACCATCCTTTCGGTATCCTCTTTTTCTTCGGACAGTAATTGCTCTTCGGATTCAAGGGAAGATTTTAATGATTTGATAGTTCCTAAAAGTTCTTGATTTTTCGAATTCAAGATTTCCAGGGCCATTAAATCGTCAAAAAAATCAGACAGTTCCTTTTCGGAAAGTAAAATTTCAATCAAAGATTTCTGGTCTTCCTCATAAATACATTGCAAAATATTGGCTAACTGATATCGGGAATCTCTAATTTTTAAAGAAGTTTTTTCAATCGAAGATTTAGTGTCTTCAATTTGAAACCCGAGGTCTTTAATCGCTAAATTCGATTGGTAGATTTGATAATCTAAGTTTTTTATTTTATTTTTTAAAATGTCAATCTGGTTCTGGAGAGTCTTTTTCTCTTTCTCGGTTTTAGTAATATCTTTTTCAATCTGAGCGCTTTTTTCTTCATAATATTTTGCGCATTTTTCGAGAAGCTGGCGGCACTCAGTATCTGAAAAGGCTTGACATGCTTCTTCAATTTTCTCCATTGATTGACAAACTTCCTCCAGATTTACCTGGGCAAAGCTTTTTGAATTCAATAAAGTAAAAATCGAAATTAAGACAAACAACAAAATTGTTTTTAAAATACGAGAAACCATATTAAGTTACTTTTCTTTTTTTTCTTTTCCCTCTTCTTTTTTCTTTTCTTCTTCCTCTTCTTCCTCTTCTTTCTTTTTCTCTACCTTCTCAACCTCTTCCACTTTTTCCTCTACCGGCTTGGCCAATTCTTCTTCTACTTTTTCTGGCGGAGAAACTGCAGCTACAATCTCTTCAGGTGATTTTAAAATTTTCACCTCTTTAGGAATTAGTAAATCTTTAATGAGGATATTGTCATCAAAAGTTTTTAGACAATCAATATTTACTTTAATTTCGTGGGGAAGATTTTGAGGTAAAGCTTTTACTTCTACCTCAGAAATATTTTTAACTAAAGTTCCTCCTAAATCTTTGACTGCTGCCGCCTCTCCTTCAAAAGCTAAGGACACCTCAGCTGTTACTTCTTCCTCCAAACTTGGTTGATAAAAATCAACATGAATAGGTTTTTCAGTTAGAGGATCTAATTTTACTTCATGGATTAAGACCGGGGATTTCTTTTTGTCAATCTCAAGTGAAGGCGATGAAGCTAAAGCTTCATCTTCACCCTTCGTTATCACTAGGGCAATTAAAGAACTTTCTCCAGCCTCTTTATAAATTTTCTCAAATTCTTTTAAATCAATCTCCAAGGGCTTGGTTTTAATTTTTGGACCATATAAAACCCCGGGCAAAATGCCCTTTTTTCTTAAATTCTTTACTTTTTTCCCTTTTTCCTTCCTAATTTTTGCATTTAATGACAACATATATTTATTACTTTAGGCGATTAGCAGAACCGCATAATTTAATTTTTTCTTCAACCACTTTTTGAACTGCCTTTATTGCTTCGGGCATATATTTGTAAGGAGTTGTTTCTTTTGGTTTCTTTTTAAGAATTTTTTTCAAGGCATTTGTATAAGCTATCCTCAATTCGGTATTAATGTTAATTTTATCAATGCCCAATTTTATTGCTTTTTTAATATCCTCTTTGGGGGTGCCCGACCCTCCGTGTAAAACCAGAAAGGTATCCCCTGCTCTCTTTTTTATTTCTTTCAATCTTTCAAGCCGAAGCCGGGGATTTAAACCTCTAACTTCAATTCCGTGAAATGTTCCAATGCTTATTGCTAGGCTATCTGTTTTAGTTTCTCTTACAAATCTTTCAGCGTCAGCAGGATTAGTTAAATCTTTTTCTCTTATTTCAAATTTTTTTCTGTAGATCCTTGAGGCATCGGTGCCGATAACTCCCACCTCTCCTTCAACTAAAACTCCGAACTTTTTTGCGTATTTGACAACTTTTTTGGTCTCTTTGATGTTTTCTTTGAGGAATAACTTTGAGCCATCAAAGTGAACAGCCTCATAACCGGCATCTATGGCTTTTTTAATATAATTAAAAGATTGACCGTGGTCAAGATTTAAAAAAATGGGAAGCCCTTTCTCTTTCTTATAACTATTTACCAAAGCTACTGCCTGTTTTAATCCGATAAATTTACTTTCTCCTTCCGATGTCCCTAAAATTAGAGGGGACTTTAATTTTTCGGCGGCCTGAATAATCGCTCTCAGCGTTTCTAAATTAGAAAAATTAAAATGACCAATGGCCCATTTTTGTTTTTGGGCGATTTTTAAATATTTTTTTAACATTTTGTTTTTTTAACTCTCACTTTTTTAAATTTTTTATTTTTATCTAACAAACCCTCCTTTGCTCCGAGCTTCTCTAAATTGGAGGCGGAGTTAGCGATTCCCAGCTGTATAGCAAAGACAATATCGCCAGTTTTCATAAAGGCTGAGAGAAAGCCGGAATTAAAAGAATCTCCAGCACCGGTGGTATCTACTAATTTTATTTTCAAAGCATTCGCTTTGAATAAATATTTTCCGTCCGAAACAATCACACCTTTTTCTCCCCGCGTCATTACGCAAATTCCGGCAACTAATTTATCTAATTTCTTAAAAAGTTCCTTTTCTTTATAATATGGAATTTTTGTCAACAAAGAGGCCTCTTCTTGATTTAAAATCAAAATGTTAACTTTCGATAAAATCCTTTCCAGGACAGGCCTTGGCAAGGTTAATTGATTATACCCGGGGTTTAACGCCACCTTTATCCTGTTTTTTTTCGCAAAGTCAACAACATTTCCCGTAATATTGGCCATTTGTTCGGCAAAAGGAGCTAGATAAAACCATTTGCTATTTTTCACTTTTTTCCAGGGAATATCTTTTTTTGATAAAAGGTCTGCCGCTCCCCTGTAGACCAAAATAGTCTTCTCGCCGTCGGGATGACTTAAAATCACCGACACATTGGTTGGTTTTTTGTTTGTTTTTTGAAGAAGAATTGTGTCAATTTTTAGTTTTTTAAGTTCCTCAATTGCCAACCTTCCAAAATAATCCTGCCCCACCATGCCACAATAAGCAACCTTTAACCCTTGATTGGCGAAAGTGGCGGCAGCATTGGTTCCTCCGCCTCCCGTGGAAAAAGCGATATCATCCATTTTCATTTTTGTCGCGGCTGGCAGACAAATGGCTTTCCCAACGCTAAAATTTTTATTTGCAATGGGCACAAATTTTTTTGATTTTAAATAAATGTCTTGGGTCGCCGACCCAAATGTAATAATGTCGTATTTCATAATTTTTTTTCAGTCTTAGCGATTTCAATTGTTGTTTTAATTACGGTATCTGGATTCAATGATATTGATTCTATCCCTTGCTTTACTAGAAATTCAGTGAAATCTGAGAAGGTTGAAGGTGCATCACCGCAAATTCCTAGAGGTTTTTTCTTCTTCTTACAAATAGAAACTACTCTTTTTAACATTTCTTTTACTGCTTCGTTTCTCTCGTCTCCTACTTTAGCAACTAAAGCCGAATCTCTATCTAATCCTAAAATTAATTGGGTTAAGTCGTTGGAGCCAATACTCATTTCATCGAAAATTTCTAAAAATTTCTCAGCTAAAATCACATTAGACGGAATTTCGCACATTACGGAAACTCTTAAACCGTCTTTACCTCTTCTCAATCCAGCTTCTTCCATAATCTGCAGCACTTTTTGACCCTCTTCTATTGTTCGACAAAAAGGTATCTCAGGAACAATATTCTTTAAGCCAAAAACTTCTCTGGCTTTTTTAATTGCCTGACATTCCATTTCAAAGGCTGGTCTAAACTTTTTGTCATAATATCTCGAAGCTCCTCGAAAGCCAAGCATAGGATTAGCCTCCTCCTCTTCAAAAAGTTCTCCCCCAATTAAATTTCTATATTCATTGGTTTTAAAATCAGAAAATCTGACAATCACTGGTTTTGGATAAAAGGCAGCTGTAATTTGAGAAATTCCCTCGGTTAACTTATCAATAAAGTATTGTTTTTTATCTTTATACCCAACCGTAATCTCATCTATCTGTTTAATTACTTTTGAGTTTTGAGTTGTAGTTTTGAGTTTCTCGTAATGATACAAGACTAAAGGATGAATTCTAATTTTTTCAGCTAAAATAAATTCGATTCTGGCTAATCCTACCCCATCATTGGGTAAAAATGAAGTTTTAAAGGCAATGCCAGGAACTCCAATATTTATCATTATCTTTGTTTTCAACTTTGGAATTTTTTTTAAATCGTATCTTTTAACCTCAAAAAGAATTTTCCCCAAAAATATTCTCCCCTCCAATCCTGAGGTGCAATCCACTGTTATTTCTTGGCCATTTTTTAAAGTTTTACTCGCTACCTTTGTTCCCACAATGCAGGGTATTCCCAGTTCCCTACTTACTATCGCTGCATGGCATGTTTTCCCTCCTTCCTCGGTTACAATCGCTGAAGCTAAAGGGAATATACTAACCCAATCAGGGTCTGTCATTCTCGTTACCAATACTTCTCCTCTTTGAAATTCTGAAATTTTTGAGATATCAGGGATTACGTGAACTTTTCCCTGGCCAATTTTATTACCAACAGCAATACCGGTTAAAATCGGCCTTTTTTTAGTTTTTATTTGATATTCTTCATAAAATTTAATTTTTTGGGGAGCATAAATCGTTTCTGGCCGAGATTGAACAATAAATAATCGCCCAGTTTTCCCATCTTTTGCCCATTCGATGTCCTGGGGAATTTTGTAATGGTCCTCAATCAGGCAGGCCCATCTTGAGAGCTTTAAAATTTCTTCATCAGTCAAAGAAAATTCTAATTGTTGTTTTTGGGAAACATTAACTTCTTTTAAACCGCCTTTCTTGTTATAAACTAATTTTTTTGTTTTCCTGCCCAAATCCTTAATGATAATAGGTTTATAATTCTCTTTTAGGGTTGGTTTGAAAACATAAAATTCATCTGGAGTAATTTTCCCTTTAACAATCATCTCTCCTGCTCCAAAAATTGAATTAATTAAAACTATGTTGGGGAAACCAGTTTCGGTATCAAGAGTAAATATTACTCCGGCTGAAGCTAAATCGCTCCTTACCATTTTTTGGACACCGACAGAAAGACCAAATTCCATTTGTCCTATCTTTTTCTCCTCTCTGTAAGCAATAGCTCTATCGGTAAAGGTTGAAATAATACTTTTCTTGACCGATTTTAATAATTCTTCTCTTCCTCTCACGTTAAGGTAAGTTTCAAATTGACCAGCAAAAGAAGCGTTTGGCCTATCTTCTGCAACGCCGGAGGTGCGTACAGCCACATCAACATTTTCTTGATTGTATTTTTGGGACAATTTCCGATAGGTCTTTATTATTTCTTCTTTCAAATCTTCGGGAAACTCTTTTTTTGAAATTGCATCTCTACACTTTTTTCCAGTTTCCTGAATGCTCTTTATACTTTGAGGGTTAAATTCTTTAAAAAATCCTTTAAGGGTTTTCTCTAAACCATCAGCTTTTAGAAATTTCCAATAAAAATTTGTTGTGAGAGCAAAACCATCAGGAATATTAATTCCTTTTTTAGTTAATTTCGAAAACATTTCGCCAAGGGAAGCATTCTTCCCTCCAACCAAAGGAACTTCTTTTACTGAAATTTCCTTAAACCAAAGAGTGAATTTTTGAGATTTTTTGCTCATTATTCAATTCAATAAATCTTAGATTTATTTCGATTTTTGAATTATTTTTCTTATTTTCTCGACATTTTCAGGATTAGCCAGAGATGAAAGGTCGCCTAATTCCTCCCGGGTCCATAATTTTTTTAAAATTCTTCTCATTATTTTCCCGCTCCTCGTTTTTGGTAAATCCTCAACTAAATAAACTTCTTTTGGTAGAGCAATGGGGCCAATTTCTTTTCTAACTTGTCCTACAATTTCTTGTTTTAAATCTTCGGCTATTTTTTTTGATTTAGAAATCACAAAGGCTACTGGCACTTCTCCTTTTATTTTGTCTGGAATTCCAATTACGGCACACTCGGTAATATCTGGATGTAAATTGATCGCTGCTTCCAGTTCTCCAGTGGTTAATCTATGACCGGCTACTTTAATAACGTCGTCAACTCTGCCCACAATTCTGATTAAGCCATTTTCATCCTTGTAGGCGGCATCAGAAGTAAAATAAATTTTCTTTCCGTATTGGTTCCAATAAGTTTCTAAATATTTTTTTGGATTTTTGTAAATCCCTCGAAGCATCCCGGGGGCAAAAGGAGGTAGTATCACTAAATTACCCTCTTTGCCAGGGGGCAAAGATTTTCCTTTTTTATCAAAAATATCGAATTTTATTCCCGGAAATGGTAATCCCGTAAAGGCTGGTTTAAAAGGTCCTACTCCTGGCAAAGAAGTTATTAAAATGCCCCCTGATTCTGTTTGCCACCAGGTATCAACTAAAGGACATTTTTCTTTTCCCACTTCTCTAAAAAACCACTGCCAGGCTGATTCATCTATTGGCTCCCCTACCGAGCCTAAAAGTCGTAAGGTCTCAAATTTGTATTTTTGGATTAAATCAGTATATTTTTCGAACATCCTAATTGTCGTAGGAGCAGTATAAAAGATGGTTACCTTATGTTTTTCAATAATTTTTGCCCATCTATCAGGTGTTGGCCAATCGGGAGCTCCTTCATATAAAAGAGTGGTAATTCCATTTAACAATGGACTGTAGCAGGTGTATGAGTGACCAGTGATCCAACCCAAATCAGAAGTGCACCAAAAAATCGAATCTTCATGAAAATCAAAAATCCATTTCCCAGTCCAGTAAGCTTGAATGGTGTAGCCACCGCAAATGTGTTCACAGGCCTTGGGAATACCCGTGCTTCCGCTAGTGGGCAAGATAAACAGTCTATCTTCTGAATCAATTATTTCAGGGGGACAATCGGTATTTTCATTTTTCGTTAATTCCTGCCACCATAAATCACTCTCTTTTTCCCAAGCAACTTCGTTTCTCGTTCTTTTTACCACAATAATTTTTTTTACTTTTGTTTCTTTTATTCCCAGGTCAGCATTTTCTTTCAAATTAATAATTTTTCCCCTCCTGTAATACCCGTCGGCAGTTATTAAAATTTTAGGTCCTGTAATCTTTAATCTAATGTTTAAAGCGGCTGACGAAAAAGCTGAAAAAACAACAACATGGATTGCTCCAATTCTAGCGCAGGCTAACATTGAAATTAATACTTCTGGAATCATCGGTAAATAAATTCCTACCCTATCCCCTTTTTTCACTCCTAATTTTTTCAGAGCATTAGCTAATTTATTTACTTCTTGGAAAAGTTCTTGATAAGTAAGAATTTTGGGGGATTCATCAATTGGTTCCGGTTCCCAAATCAAGGCAATTT
>Ga0315555_1000651_pt1 | contig 24862 bp, 19 predicted proteins | sample SalMarSW160380MG_FD_202113 | JGI IMG/M metagenome (GOLD analysis project Ga0315555, IMG submission 202113) | Salt marsh sediment microbial communities from the Plum Island Ecosystem LTER, Massachusetts, United States - Salt Marsh Sediment SW1603-80 ... | reverse complement strand
ATTACGGTTTTACTGGTTGCCTTAACAGCACATAAAACCGGACAGAAAGATAAAATACGCTTTGTGAAATCTTTTGTACCAAATATCATGACTTATAATAATAAACTAAGAGTTTTGTGAAGCCCTAAATCAGTTACAGTATACCTAATACCGGCATGCTTGATTTGAGAATTTACAACATTCTGGGCCAGGAAATTCGCAGGTTGTTTGAAGGCGCCATTCAGCCCGGCTCTTATAAAGTTACCTGGGATGCCAGGGATAATAACGGAAATCGTGTTCCCAGCGGGATCTATTTTTATAAACTGACTTTCTCGGGGAAAGCAAAGCAATCAATGACCAGAAAAATGATGCTATTAAAATAGCCTGGCGCATCGCACGATGTGCAAAGTGCTGGTACTGTCAAAAATTAAGTTTCACCTTTGCGCAGTGCGCCTCTGTTGCTGTTGAAATCGCGATACCTCAAATGTTCACTTTTGACAGGATTACCTGGAAATAGTGCTGTCATTATTTTATCCTTAAAATCTTCCGGCAATGAGGGGAAAGTCAGTTCATGCAATAGTGTATATATTTACTAGTCCGGGAACCTTGGAAAAATGAAAAAAATCTTACAGAATCCCGGATCCGGCTGATAAATCATTTGATTAAGTATCAATATCAAAATGACTGGCCATGGTATTTATCCGGTTAATCCAGTCAAAAAATCGACTATTCTACCGGCCCAGAAAAGTTTCACCTGTAATATCCACTTCCCGTTAATTTTGAATTAAAAATTTTTATCCAGGCGATGAAGTCCAATCTTTCGGGCTATCCGAACCGCTTCCCCGAATTCCGAATAACGCAGTGACCTGTTCAGGCTCTGATGATGCATCGCCTCCCCTGCAGGGCGATACTGCGGCATTACGTTTATATAGGTATCCGGCGAAATATCTTTTACCAGAAATTCAAATATATGGCGGGAATCCTGAAGCATTGCGGGCATCACCAGGTGGCGGACCAGCAATCCTCTTCTGGCAATGCCTCCCTCTATCACCAGATCTCCCACCTGCCGGTGCATCTCTCTGAAAGCCAATCTGGCTACAGTGGCATAATCGGCCACGGCGGTAAATTTCGCTGCCAGAGAATCCTCAGAAAATTTAAAATCCGGCATATATATATCCACCAGACCTTCCAGTAAACGCAGACTTGAAACACTGTCATACCCACCGGAATTATAAACCAGCGGTACGTTAAGGCCATTTTCTGCCGCATACTTCAAGGCTTCCGTGAGTTGGGGAACAATATGACTGGGGGTAACAATATTAATATTATGACAACCCGATTCCTGTAGTCCAAGCATCATATCACCAAAACGCCGGATAGTGACCGGTCGTCCTTCCAGCATATGACTGGTTTCATAGTTCTGGCAGAAAAGACACTGCAGGTTGCAACCAGCGATAAAAATGGTACCGGATCCCCTGGTTCCCACCAGAGGTGACTCTTCTCCAAAATGAGCAAAGAAACTGGATATTATGGGTTCAAAGGCCGTATGACATTCGCCTGTTTCTCCCTTCAGCCGATTAACTCGACAACGGCGCGGACATACCGTGCAGTCCGCGAGTAATTTCCTTCCCTGCCGGATTTTCGCTTCAAAACCGCCGGAGGCCAAGGTATCCAAATAGACTGGTTTTAATAAATCCATAGCCAGTACCGGTTGTGTTCAGATAAATATATATGAAATAAAAGGAGAGTGATCATTGGAATCTTATATTTTCAGCAGTTAAAATCCGGACCCCGGGCGTAATTAACTACCTGATTACCGCAAATTATCTTCTTCCACGGCTTCAATAAGCATTTCAAAGAAACGTGGTTCCGCATCTATCACACGATTCCAGCTGGGAATGAAAGTGGTCTCAAAAGGGGTTTCCAGCAGAATCTGCCCGGCACGGATGATACTTTGGACGAAGGTTTCGGAAGTTTTCGATTCAATATGGCGATCATACAGCAGGCCATTAAGGGAAGCATCCATAGCATAACGGCTGATGAAATCCTGGGCGGTGCGCAGGTAGGTGGATTTCAGGGTAATAAAAAATTCCGGTGTAAATATGATACCCTGGGCAGCCAGAGTCCGAAAAAGGGACTTGGCGATATCCGTTGCCATTTTAAGCAACCCGGCATCCAGGTTATCCCAGACGATATCCTGATGTTTATGCTCATAAATTTTGGCGATATCCACCTGGGCCACCCGGTGCAGTACGGTATTACGATGCACTTCGGACAGAACACCCATTTCCAGTCCCCAGTCTGCGGGAATCCTGAGTTGCTGGGCCAGCTCCACACTCAGGGCAAATTCACCGGCCAGTATATAACGGAAACTATCCAGATAATCCAGAAAATCATTAGGGCCGATCACTTTTTGCAGTGCCCGAATGAGCGGGGTAACGAATAGTCGTGTAACCCGCCCATGCATACGGTCTGACAATCTGGAGTAATAACCCTTACAAAATTCAAAAGGATGGGTGGGATGCATCATCGGATAAACCAGTCTTGCCGGGAGTTCCCGGCTGTAATTGCGGATATCACAATCATGGAGGGCTATAACATCAGAAACTCCGGTGGCAAGAATATATCCGAAAGCCATCCAGGACTGGCTGCCTTTACCCTGTTCGCTGATATCAATTCCGATTTCTCCGAGATGTTTATATAATTTTATTAAATTTGGTCCGTCATTCCATATGATACGCCAGTGCTGGGGCAGAACAGAGAAAAATTCTTTTGCCCGGGCAAACTGTTCGGCATTCATCCGGTACATGGTAACAATAATTTCATTAACATAGCGGACTTCCTTTAATTCCTGAATAATATTGGGCAAAGCGGGTCCTTCCAGTTCAGAATATAATGAGGGGAGAACCAGAGCCAGCAAACGTTTCTTCGTATTCTCAATGAGTTCACTTTCCAGCTCTTCCAGAGATCGTTCGGATAAACGATGCAAGGTGACAATTTGCCCATTCTGAAAAAAATCAGACATTATTTACTCCCCACATAGTTTAATGCATAATAAATTTAGTATTTTAATGTAATAAATAGATGAAGTTAGGTCAAATAAATCAGATAAAAACGGGTGCGAAATAAAAATTCGCCATCATTGGGAGATCTTGTTTGAAAGTCAGGGTTTTTTAAAATTTTCTTTTTGAATCCTGTATTTATCCTGGAATCAGTGAACCACTTCGGCAATCAGCGCGTCGGTCAGTTCCGTGGTGGTAGCATTTCCACCCATATCGGGAGTAAGGTGTTTTCTCTCCGTCAGCAGTACAATGATGGAATGTTTCATATGGTTAGCCACGTGATCTTCTCCCAGGTATCGCATCATCTGCTCTGCAGACAGAATTACGGCCAGGGGATTAGCTATATTTTTCCCGGCAATATCCGGGGCGCTGCCATGAACCGCTTCAAAAACGGCCAGGTTTTCGCCATAATTGGCTCCTGGTACCAGTCCCAGGCCACCCACCAATCCGGCCCCCAGATCACTGATAATGTCTCCATAGAGGTTTGTTAATACCAGTACATCGAACTGTTCGGGTCGCATGACCATCTGCATGGCGCAGTTATCAACAATTATTTCTTTATAGGCAATTTCGGAGTATTCGCGGGCAATAGTACGGCAGCTGTTGAGAAACAGTCCATCACTCTTTTTCATTATATTGGCCTTATGCACAGCGTGCATGGTTTTCCTGCCTTCCCGCCTGGCATATTCGAATGCGAACCGGGCAATTCGGTCTGAAGCGACCTTGGTGATTATTTTCAGGGCCTGGGCCACACCGGGAGCGATATCCTGTTCCAGCCCGGAATATACATCTTCAGTGTTTTCCCTTACAATGACCATATCCACATCCAGGAATTTTGAGCTTATACCATATTTGGAACTGATGGGACGTACATTGGCAAACAGATTCAGCTGTTTCCTCAAGGCCACATTTACACTGGTGAATCCTTCTCCCACCGGAGTTGTTATGGGGCCTTTCAAGGCCACTCCATTTTTTTTAATGGATTCGAGTACATAATCCGGCAAGGGGGTCCCGTGTTTCTCAATAGCACCCGCTCCGGCTTCCACCTCATCCCATTCAATCTCAGCTCTGGCTGCTTCCAGCAAACGCCGGGTGGCAAGCGTCACTTCCGGTCCGATACCATCTCCGGGAATCAGAGTAATCTTATGTTTCATAACAGGCTTCCTTTCATAAGCAGAAGGTTACATTGCATAAATTTATCGACTCTACAGATCCCAGGCCAAATTAATTTACAATTCCGGCAATACTTGCAGGAAACTTTAACCATGGAATAGTGCAGCCATCTGCATCCGTTAATTTATAATTCGCATGGGCAGATCTGCTGCGGCAGCCAGATCCACGTACCATTCCAGCTTTCCATCTAACGGTTTTATCATAGCGGAGGGATAATGTTCATCCGCATGTTCATCTTTCAAGATGGCATTCACAACGGAACGTTTTTTATCGCCGGTAATCAGCAAACTGATCCGCAGGCCCCGGTTCAACACCGGCAACGTCAGGGTTATGCGGTGCTGGCCGGTCTGCGGATGTGTGGCAACTGCACATATCCGGTCTCCAATCTTCAACGTATCCGCTCCGGGGAATAGAGAAGCCGTGTGGCCGTCTTCACCCATTCCCAGAAAAATCCAGTCAAATTGAGGCCAGCCATCCGACGTCATTGGTACATTATCCTTGAGAACCCGGGCATAGCGTTTCGCTTCCTGTGGAGGATCCGCTTCGCCATGTATCCGATGAATATTCTCTTCGGGTATGGATATTGCGTCCAGTAGCGTCAGCCGGGTCATGCGGTAGTTGCTTTGTTCATCATCCGGAAGGACGCAGCGTTCGTCGCCCCAGAAAAGCCGGACCACCTTCCAATCTATTTGACTCCGGAAGTTGGGTTGAGCCAGATCCCTAAAAAGTCTTTCCGGCGTGCTTCCGCCTGATAAAGCTACATGCAGATTTCGCTGTGCAAAGGCAGCCTGCTGCACCGAACGCACAAATTCACCTGCCATAAACAAGGACAGTTTTTCAGCTGTTTCGAATTTTTTAATTACTGGTTTCATCATCATAACTCACAGTAAACTCCGTCATTCGCTAAATTTTTACAGGGATACCGCCAGTCTTCATCCGGATCGTCAAACAGAGACGAAGCTTCTTTGGGACCCCAGGTACCGGCGGGGTATCCATAAATTTTTAATTCGGGATTCTCCTTCCAGGTATCAAGGACCGGGGTAATAAATTTCCAGCAGGCTTCTACCGCATCCGCCCTGGCATATAAGGTTGCATCCCCCAGCATGCAATCCAGCAGCAAGCGTTCATAAGCCTCCGGCAAATATTCATTGCCAAGATCAGAATAGTGAAAATCCATGGCCACTTCCTTTAATTCGAAACCGGCACCGGGCAATTTCATACCGAATTTAAGCAGGATACCTTCATCCGGCTGAATACGGATAATCAGCTGGTTACCGGAGGAATAGCTAGTATACTGGCTCTTGAATAAACGGTGGGGGGTTTTTTTAAAATGAATTACGATTTCCGTAACCCGGGTGGGCATGCGTTTGCCGGTCCTGATGAAGAATGGTACACCTCCCCATCGCCAGTTATCAATATAGAATTTCATGGCTACAAAAGTTTCCGTTCGCGAATCCGTCGCCACATTTTTCTCCTCCCGGTATCCGGGAACTTTTTCTCCCCGGATAGTAGAGGCACCATACTGGCCCCGGATGACATTTTTAACCACTTCCTGCGCTGACATAGGGCAAAGAGACTGAAATACCTTCACCGTTTCATTGCGCACAGCCTGTGCGTTGTAGGCGGGGGGAGATTCCATGGCAATTAGTCCCACCACCTGTAAAAGATGGTTTTGTACCATGTCACGCAAAGAGCCGGAATGATCATAGTATCCGCCCCTGTTCTCCACGCCTAGGTGCTCAACCGCAGTCACTTCCACATAGTGAATATAATTGCGGTTCCACAACGGCTCAAATATACCGTTTGCAAAGCGGAATGCCAGTGTGTTCTGAACAGTTTCTTTTCCCAGATAATGATCAATCCGGTAGATCTGTTCTTCCTGAAAAACACTCTGAAATTTCTTATTTAATTTCACCGCAGAGGACAAATCATAACCAAACGGTTTTTCGACTATGATTCGTTTCCACTCCGAATTTTTTGTCTGCTTATGTAAACCATGAACCTGCAAATTACCGGCTACTGTTGCATACAGACTGGGAGGCAGGGCAAGATAATAAATATAATTACCTCTGATTCCCAGCTCATCTTCCAGGTTTTTCAGCCGTTTTTTCACCAGGGCATAGTCATCAGCATTGCTGGTATCTATGCTTTGATAATACACATGCTTCAGAAAATCAGTCACCGCACCTTTTTCCACGGGTTGCTTCCCGCAAAATTCCTGCACATCATCCAGCATCTGGCTGCGGAAGGATTCATCAGAAAAATCAGTGCGGCTGACTCCCATGATGGCAAATTTTTCCGGAAGCAGTTTCTCCCGATGGAGATCGAACAGGGCGGGCATCAGTTTTCGCTTGGTTAAATCACCCGATGCCCCAAAAATTACTACCATGCAGTTTTCCGGTTTTTGCATAAATATCCCTCAAATCTTATTTTAACAAATATTCTTTAATTTAATCATTTAATCCTCAAACGGTAACTGATTTCATCCCTATAGAATTAAAGGCATTCCGATTCTTTTTCTTAAATGATGAAAATGCTCTACAATATCTTCCCGATTTATGATTCGTTTTTCTCCCTTTTTTCATCATTGGAAACCAGACTGATAAGGGTATCTCCCGGTCCGGGTGCCGGTTTAGTGACATCCGTATAAATTTTCAGATTACCTTTATCTTCGATTAAAAACATGGGAATTACATTTACTGTGCCATAGCTGTTTTTTAAATCCTCATGACCAAAAGAATTAGTAATGGAGGTAGTTTTGATACCCGAATTACCTGCGAATTTTTGAGTCAGATAGGAATAGGTAAAATCACTTCCGAATAACATGTGCCCCCGTAATTCTTTGGAAACCGCTTTTCCTCCACCGTTCTGATTCCCCTCAATTGCCAGCTGATACACTTCATTTGAACCAAAAAGTTTGGAAAAATACAGGGATGCCAGTGAATTGACTTCAGTATTGGGAGTTAATGCCAGCAAACGTCCTATCCCATCAAGATTAATATCATCCAGGATATATTCCGAGAGAATACTCCCAAAATAAGTTGGAAGACCCAACATGCGTGCTCTGGAAAGATTTTCCCAGTTCGTATCCACCATAAGCACCTTAAAACCGTTATCTTTCAGTATTTTTCCGATGGAGCGTGCACATTCATGTGCACCAAGAACCAGACATCCCTGGGGATTCGGATTAGCAATTTTCAACCAGCGTGAGAGCGGTATGGCGCTCAATCCATAAACAGTGATGGTTCCAATGATGATAAAAAACATGAGGGGTACCAGTACTTCAGCACCACTGAAACCTTCACCAGACAACTCAAAGGCGAAAAGGGAGGTCACGGCAGCGGCCACAATACCGCGAGGTGCCATCCAGGAGAGAAAAACTTTTTCCCGGAAAGAGAGAGAGGATCCGAAAGTGGAAACAAAAACCATGACCGGTCGAATCACCAGAATCAGTGCCAGCAGGAAAAGGATACTTCCCACACCCAGCATTTTGAAATCATCCACAGTCAGGCGTGCGGCTAGAATAATGAACAACACGGAAATTAATAATACCCTGAGATTTTCCTTGAATTCCACGATATGTTTTACGTTTACTTTTTTCTGACTGGCCAGAACTATTCCCATGAGTGTGACTGAAAACAAACCGCTCTCCGCCTGAAGAAGATTCGAAGAAGCGAAGACACAGAAAACCATCATCAGGGTGATGGGATTACGCAGGAAATCCGGCATCAGACGGTACTGGAGCATCAGCACAATACTATAAGCCCCGGTCAGACCGATGAGGGTTCCCAGAATCACGGTTTTAAGCAGGCCCTGAATGGTGATGGCAGTTGCTTCCGGTAAACCTGCTGCCAGTACACTCTCGAATACCAGAACTGCCAGCAGTGCCCCCACCGGATCATTCAGGATTCCTTCCCATTTGAGAATGGAATTCAGTTGTCCTTTCGGACGAACCTCCCGTAAAAGAGGCAGGATAACGGTGGGACCGGTAACCACTAAAATTGCTCCCAAAAGCAGGGACAATGCCATATTAAGATCCAGCAATAAATATGCGGCGGTGGTTGACAATCCCCAGGTAATCATTATTCCAAAGGTAATGAGATTTCTGACAACCTTTCCCACAACCTTTAATTCAGAAATATTGAGGCTCATTCCTCCTTCGAAGAGGATTACGGCAACACTGAAGGAGACCAGCGGAAAAAACAATTCACCAAACAGGTCATCCGGTTTAACCACACTGAAAACCGGTCCGGCCAGAAATCCGAAAATCAACAGTAACAGAATGGAAGGCAGTTTTAATCGCCAGGATAGCCATTGCGCCAGCGTACCCAGAAAAATAATAGCCGCAATACCGATCAGAAAGAATTCACTCATAGTCTTTGACCCTCTTATTTACATCCCGGAATAAATAGAATTGTCAATCTCTGTTTCACATTACCATTTCAACTTTTTCTGTTCATGGGACAGAGTCAGCAGCATCTTTCTGATAACGATGATATACCCTGCCCTCGGTATGATTAATTAATTTTTCAAAATGTTATTTTTTCAATAATAGTATGACAATCCAATAATTTTTTCCAGGTGAATGACTTAAATAAAGCTAAAAATATCCGTATTAATAAAACCGGAAATTTACCCTTATTTATAAATCCTCCAATAATCAAATGCAGATTCTTTTAATATCTTGTTGCTGATTAAAAACCCTTCCTTCCAAATATTTTTTCCAATTTTTTATCCGGGAAATTTTTGTATCTGCAATTTAACAAACAGCCAGGGTAACGCCTGGAACCAAAACCAGAAGAGCCGTAAAATTACTGATCCTGGTAATATTTTTCTCTCTCATAAAAAGTCCTGACCTTCTTAATTCACAAATAGGGGCTAACGCCCAAATATACTGAATTTTTTAATCCCTGGTCTGAAGACCGGGGCCATTTAAGTTCTATGGATATAACAACTTGGATACATTATATCGTTTTTTATGAATTAAGCAGGCGAATAAATTATTTGGCTGATTTTAATTTTTCATCCCGAAAACTTTCCTTTTAACAACCCGGGCAGCATGATACCCGCACATTCCATGCACACCCCCGCCGGGAGGAGTGGAAGATGAGCAGATAAAAATTTGCGGATCCGGTGTGGTATACGGATTTAAACGAGCGACCGGTCTGGTGTATAACTGACGCCAATCCTGTACCCCACCATTAATATCACCTCCCACATAATTGGCATTATATCTTTCCATATCGACACTGGTCATTACATGACGCCTTATGACGAGTTTGCTAAATCCGGGGGCAAACCGTTCAATTTGTGTTTCGATCCGGCCGGTCATATCAAAATCCGAACCCGATGACACATGGCAGTAAGCCCAGGCAGTATGTTTACCGGCTGGTGCACGTGTGTCATCAAAACGGCTCTGTTGTGCCAGGATGATGAACGGCTTTTCCGGAAGCTCACCCCGCCATACCACCTCCTCTGCTTCGGAAATTTCTTCCATGGTCCCGCCTATGTGTAACGTACCTGCCTCCCGGCAGTCGGCCGATTCAAAGGGGATGGGATTTTTCAATGCCCAGTCGATTTTAAATACCCCCGGCCCATAGCGAAAATTGCGGAGTCTGGATCTATAGGACGATGGAAAATGATTACCGGCAATTTCCAGCATTCCACGGGGGGAAGTATCAAAGAGCACCGCGTCTGAAGGCGGTAATTCTTCAAGGCTGGTAACCGGACGGGCTGTCACAATGTGGCCTCCCAGCGATTTAAAATAAGCAGTAAGCGCATCTGCTAATTTTTGCGATCCTCCCCGCGGGAATGGCCATCCAGCCGTATGTCCGGTCAAAGAAAGCAGCAGTCCGACGGCTGCTGTAAATCGTGTTTCCAGCGGTAGCATGGAATGGGCTGCCAGCCCTGCAAACAGCGCTTTTGCTCTTTTTCCCCTGAAATTCCGGAAAGTAAATCCGGCTGCAGATTGCAGGCCGTAAAGTGCAAATCCCAACAGGCAGACAGGATGTTCCGGATATTTCAGGGGACCTAAAATATCCGGCAAAGTCCGTGACCATTTACGGATAAGGGGTTGCATAATCTTGTGATAAATTTTTGCGTCCCCACCCAGAGAAGACAGCGTCCGGTCCATGGACAGAGACAACAGGACCGGGGGTTCCTCTTCCAGGGGATGAGCCAAGGCAACCGGCGGATTTATCCATTGAAGGCCGAATTCTTCCAGCGGCAGGGATTTAAAAAAGGGAGAACTTGCTGCGAGAGGATGTATGGCAGAACAGACGTCATGCACAAAATCCGGGTCCGTCAGTTTAGCTGAGCGCATACCTCCCCCTACCGTATCTCCAGCTTCATATATAATTACTGAAAGACCAGCCCTGGCCAACATTATACCTGCTGAAAGGCCATTGGGACCTGAGCCGATAATGACTGCATCGTATCTCACCAGTAAATCCCCTCTGACGGGCACCCCTATCCCATCCGACAGGGGATGCGGACATGAAAATCCGCAGGATTCTTATTTATTGAGTTAATTGTTTTACATTCTCATCAATCGTTTTCATCAAGGCATCAAAGGGATCGATAAATTTCTGAATACCTTCATCTTCCAGCTGCTGGGTGATATACGCCAGGTCAATACCCACTTCCGCCAGGTGTTCCAACTGGATCCGGGATTTATGCACATCCTGTTCCACGGTATCTTCTGCGGCCTTTCCATGATCCGCAAAGGCGGCAATCGTCTCGTCGGGCATAGTATTCACGGTATTTGGGCCAATGAGCGGCTCGATATACATCACATCACTGTATTTCGGATTCTTGGTGCTGGTACTGGCCCACAGTGGCCTCTGCACTTTAGCTCCTTTATCCGCCAGTTTTTTCCAGCGATCTCCATGGAAGATTTTTTTGAAACTCTGATAAGCTATTTTCGCACTGGCAATGCCAGTGGTGCCAAACAGGTTTTCCGCCTTGGGAAAAGATTTTCCATACTCCGGGGGCAGTATCCGGTGTTGAAGAAGCTGATCTACCAGTACATCGATGCGGCTGAGGAAAAAACTGGCCACTGACCGGACTTTACTGATATCTTTACCTTCAGCAAGCCTCCTTTCCATTGCCATTATATATGCTTCGGCCACTTCTTGGTATCTTAGAACGGAAAAAAGAAGTGTAATGTTAATATTCACGCCTTCATAAAGCATGTCCTCTATGGCCTCAATTCCCTCACTCGTCCCGGGAATTTTGATATAACAGTTGGCACGGTTTACTTTTTTAAACAACCGTCGTGCTTCCTTCCTGGTTTCCTCCGTATGCCGGGCCAGATAAGGTGATACCTCCAGACTGACGAAACCATCGACACCTTCCGATTCCTCAAACACCGGTTTAAAGAGATCACAGGCATCCTGAACATCCTTCACCGCCAGTTCTTCAAATATTTTCTTTGTGGTATAACCTGCTGCCCCAATATCTCTAATTTGGTCATCATAGGCATCACTTTTTGAAATAGCATTTTCAAAAATTTTGGGATTGGAGGTCATGCCGCGTAAACCCTGTTCGGTTATTCGGTTTTTTAATTCTCCCGACTCTATCATTTTACGGCTGAGATTATCCAGCCAGTAACTCTGTCCAAATTCATGAAGTTTAAGTAATGGATTCATCACTGCCCCTTTTTTTCTTCCTGGATATTACTTCAATTATTGTACAATCATGTTTTTTACTTTAGAGATAATATTATCCACGGTTAATCCGAAATGTTTATATATTTCCCGGTAAGGGGCACTGGCTCCGAAACGGTCCACACCAAGGATTTCTCCCCGCTCTCCAACCCATTCCCGCCATCCCTGCGACGCCCCGGCTTCCACCGACAACCGGCTTTTTACCGATGGCGGAATCACCTCATCTTTATAGGTTGAATCCTGCTCCCGGAAAAATTCCCAGCAGGGCATGCTGACCACCCGGGTATCGATATTTTCTTCCCATAATATTTTCTGAGCTTCAATTATTAACTGTACTTCCGATCCGGTTGCCATTAGAATAGCCTGGGGGGATGAACCTTTTTCTCCGGATAGAATATAGGCACCCTTGAAAACTCCATCGGCGGGAGCATAACTGGTCCTGTCCAAAACCGGCAATTTCTGTCGGGTTAATATTAACATGGTGGGACCTTCCAGGCGCTTAATGGCTGCCTTCCAGGCATAAACCGTTTCATTCGCATCCGCCGGGCGGATGATATACAGATTCGGCATGGCCCTCAAGGAGGCCAGGTGTTCAACCGGCTGATGGGTAGGACCATCTTCACCAAGCCCGATGGAATCATGAGTCATCACATAGATCACCGGCAATTCCATTAAGGACGCCAGACGGATTCCGGGCCGTGCATAATCCGTGAAAATGAAAAAGGTGGAAGCAAAGGGCCTCAAGCCGCGATGAATAGCAATTCCCGAAGTTGCCGAACACATGGCGTGTTCGCGAATTCCCCAGGCAATATTTCGATTCTGGTATTCACCTTTAAGGAAATAACCCGAACTGTCAATTAGGGTTTTGGTAGAAGGCGACAGATCTCCACTGCCTCCGATTAACCAGGGCACATTCACTGCAAAACTGTTAATCACTTTCCCGGAAGCTGAGCGGGTTGCCATGGGACCATCACCGGGTTTGAAAGCGGGTATATCTTTGGCCCATTCTTTGGGCAGTTTATCATTGATGGCTGCCTCCAACTGGGCAACCATATCCGGATATTTTTCCTCATATTTGTCAAATTTCACTTTCCATTCGTCTTCCAGTTTGCGGCCCCGATCCACCGCTTCCCGCATGTGTTTCAATGCTTTTTCCGGAACCAGAAATTTTTCCTCCGGCGGCCAGCCATAAAATTCCTTGGTCTTTTTTATCTCTTCCTCTCCCAGCGGTGAACCGTGAGCATCCGGTGTATCCTGCTTATTGGGAGCACCGTATCCGATATGAGACTGCATGATGATAAGAGAAGGTTTGTCTTTCACATTGCGGGCGTTTTCAATGGCCCGGGTGATGGCCGGGAGATCATTGGCCTTATCCCCGATATCCTGAACGTGCCAGTGATATGCTTCAAACCGTTTGGCCACATCATCCGAATAAGTAATTTTTGTCTCCCCTTCTATGGTAATGTGATTATTATCATAAACATAGATTAATTTGCCCAGACCAAAATGCCCGGCAATAGAGGCCGCTTCATGAGAAGCGCCTTCCATCAGGTCTCCGTCACTGCAGAACACATAAGTATAATGATCGAATATATTAAATTCATCCCGATTATAGGTCGCTGCCAGGTGAGCTTCGGCAATGGCCATTCCCACTCCAGTCATGAAACCCTGACCCAGAGGCCCGGTGGTTGTCTCAATGCCGGGTGTTAATCCATACTCGGGATGCCCGGGGGTCCTGCTGTCCCATTGCCTGAATTGCTTAAGATCATCCAGGCTCAGATCATAACCGGTAAGATACAGCATGGCATACTGCAGCATGGAGGCATGACCATTAGACAAAATGAATCTGTCACGGTTTAACCATGTAGGATTTTGCGGATTATAATGTAAAAAGTGTTTCCAGAGTACATAGGCCAGAGGCGCAAGAGCCATCGGAGTTCCCGGATGTCCGGAATCAGCCTTCTGAACCGCATCCATCGCCAGGGTTCGAATAGTGTTAATCGTAAGCTCTTCTATCGACATTTTTTCCAGTTTATCCATACCTTCATCTCCTTCCTCTTTTTTGAAAAGCTTAATAATTAATTTTCGGATTCACATTTCTTCTGATTTTACTATCGGCAACCGCAGAATGGCGATATTCCTGCAACCGGTTACATCTTTTCCTGTGCGGGTGACGATTCCTGTCCCTTTTCCCGAGCCACATACACCACCTGAGTCGGGTAAGCAAATTCAATACCCTGTTCTGCAAACTGTCTGTAAATTTCCAGATTGATGGCCTGCTGAATATCCATATACACAATATAATCGGGCTTTTTAACCCAGTATACGATTTCAAAATTTAAAGAAAAATCCCCATACTCCTTAAAATGAGCCCGGTCGAAGCGAACCTGTTCCTGCGATTCTATTATTTTCCTTATCATTTTAGGAATCATGCTCAGTTTTTCCAGGGATGTTTGATAGATAACGCCCAGGGAGAACACCACACGCCGTTCAAACATACGCTTATAATTACGGATACGGCTTTTAAGCAGGTCACTGTTGGCAAACACCAGCTGTTCTCCCGAGAGGCTGCGAATCCGTGTTGTTTTCAAACCAATATGTTCCACCGTCCCCGGATAATTGTCAATAATAATAAAATCACCAATAACAAATGGTTTATCCAGCACAATGGAAAGGGACGCAAAAAGATCTCCCAGGATGTTCTGAAGAGCGAGTGCGACGGCAATACCACCTACTCCCAGACCAGCCACCAGGGCGTTAACATTCATTCCCAGATTATGGAGAGCCAGCAATAACAGGAAAGACCACAGCACGATTCGTAAAATTAATCCAATGGCGCTAAAGGTGGTTACACTGGCGGCATCTTCAGTCATTCGCTTTTTCTTATAGTGTTCCACCCAGTAGTGAATCACACCATTTCCCCATATTGCTGTCTGCATGAGGATGGCCAGGATAACCAGTTTTTCTATTACATTCTGAACCTTATCGGGAATATTTAAAAAATAGAAGCCAATATATACAGAGAGCACCGCCAGGAAAAGAAAATGAATCTTCTTTATCAATTCGGCAATCAGGTTATCAACATCTGTTCCTGTTTTCTTGGACATGGCCAGAATGCGGTGATGGACAATTCCCTTCACAATTCTCATTATGATATAAGAGAGAATCATGGCCCCAATACCATAAGCCCAGGTCAGCAGACTGTTATTATAAAATACAATATTCATAGAACGTTAAAGACCTCCTTTCGACTGGCTCACATAATATTTTATGCATTAAGAGTTTAAATTATATTTGCTTCATACCAACATTTAGGATAAAATAAAGGCTGTTGCAAAAACCCGTTTCTTAAGTTAACACCATTTTGCCGGTTCAACAAATTCTCTTTAATCAATGTTACCTAAACAAGATGAAGAAAACATGAAAATCTCACGTCCTACCCTGCTGATCGATAAACAACGGGCTTTGCGCAATATCCGTAAAATGGCTGGTAAGGCCGCCAGAAGCGGCGTGATTTTCCGTCCTCATTTTAAGACGCACCAGTCTGCCAGAATCGGGATGTGGTCTAAGAAAGAGGGAATAAATAAAATTACAGTGTCTTCCATAGAAATGGCCCGTTTTTTTGCAGATCACGGCTGGGATGATATCACAGTAGCTTTCCCGGTTAATATACTGGAAATAAAGAATATCAACAAACTGATTCGGCAGGTTACACTTCAGTTGCTGGTGGAATCTGAAGAGACCATTAAATTTCTGGGAAAGAATATAATCTCCCCGGTCGGGATCTGGATCAAGGTAGATGTCGGTTATCATCGTACGGGAATTCTCTGGGATCGACAGGATGATATCCTCCGGTTGATACAGCTAATAAACCGCCACGATTTTCTAAATTTTTCCGGGCTGCTGACCCATGCCGGTCATGCCTACCATGTTCAGGGAATCCCAAGATTGCGGTTGGTCTATGAGGACAGTCTTGATAAATTATTCAAAATAAAAAAAATTTTGATGTCAGCAGGGGTGCAGGAGGTCAAATTATCGTACGGAGACACACCTACCTGCAGCATTATCGATAATTTCTCTGGTCTGGATGAAATCCGTCCCGGTAATTTTATTTTTTATGATGCCATGCAACTCCTTATCGGGTCCTGCTGTGAAGATGATATTGCACTGGCACTGGCCTGCCCGGTGGTGGCAAAGCATGTACACAGAAATGAATTAATAATCCATGGCGGGGCTGTTCATCTCTCCAAGGAGTCCGTTCCGGACCAGAACCGGCAGAATATTTACGGTTATGCCACCAGCTGGAACGGACACCACTGGGGACCGGTTTCAAGAGACAATTATGTATCTTCACTTTCGCAGGAACACGGAATAATCCGTGCCCACAGCACCTTTTTCAAGCAGATAAAAACCGGCGATATACTCACTGTCATTCCGGTTCATTCATGCCTTTGCATGAACCTCATGCGCCGCTTCAGAGTGATATAATTGAATCAGATCACTTCATCCGGGGATGTCACCTTCAGGACCCGCCATACCGAATCCACAAAATATTTTTTTGAATCGTACAACTGTTTTTCAATCACAAAACCGGTGGCTTCAGCCAGGTCAACAATATTGGATTCCAGGTATTTGTAGGAATATTCGGTGTGAATAGGCTCCCATGCTTCAAAGGTAAACTTATGGCTTAAAGCCTTAATATAAACCGTCTGTTTCTCCAGACTTACCAGATAGCTCTCCATGGCACCGGAAAAAACATCATAACTGGAGAAATGTCGAAACTTGTCTATTTCAAAATTCCCGCCCAGCTCCCGGTTAATGCGCTTCAGAAGATTAAGGTTAAATTCCCGGGTAATTCCGCGGGAATCATTATAAGCCCGGCTCATCAATTCTATATCTTTTTTAAGATCGAAACCGGTAATGAGTAAATCTCCATTATTCAGAGTGTTCCATAAATTGCGGAGGAAGACCCGGGACTGGGATTTGTTAAAATTACCCAGATTCGAACCCAGGAAGAGCACCAGGTTTTTCCGGGAAGCGGTTTTTCCGAGCCATTTTAATCCATTGAAATATTCTGCGACAATTCCTTCACCACACAAGGAGGGAAATTTTTCATTCAAATTCTTTGCAAGCTCTTTCATGGCTCCTTCGGAAATATCAATGGGAATATATTTAAAATCCATTTTCTTCGATAATAAATGGTTAATAAGAATGCTGGTTTTACGGCCATCACCTGCCCCGAGCTCAACCAGGTTAAACCGGGTATCTTCCACCAGCTCTGCGATGCCCTCTCTGTTTCTTTCCAATACATTGATTTCGCATTTAGTCAGATAATATTCCGGAAGATCCATGATCTGCCGGAAGAGCTCACTGCCCCTGTCATCATAAAAGTAACGGGAGGACAATCGTTTAGGGGTTTCAGACAGACCCACCAGGACATCCAGGGCGAAGGATTGTTTTTCATTCACCAGGTTTTCCAGATCAAGATTTGATAAAATTTTATAATCACAAGCCATAATTATGCCCCTATTTAAGTTCATCCGCCAATCGAAAACCGGTAAATTGCCAGCGTTTGTCGGGCTGAAAGAAATTGCGGTAGGAGATGCGCGCATGATCCCGTGAGGTGGCGCAGGATCCACCCCGCAGTACCATCTGGTTTATCATGAATTTTCCGTTATATTCTCCCAGTGCTCCTGCCGCCTGCCGGTAACCGGGATAAGGAAGATAGGCACTGCTGGTCCATTCCCACACATCTCCCAATAACTGGAATATTTTACTTTTTCCGGTTGCAGCTGCAGCAAGGGGATGTAAAAATCCATCATCAAAAAAATTGCCGGGGGACTGGTTCGCACGGCTCAGCCTGGCGGCAGCTTCCCATTCATCCTCGGTGGGTAACCGTTTTCCCGCCCAGCTGGCGAAGGCTTCCGCTTCAAAATAACTGACATGGCATACCGGAGAATCAGATACCGCTTTCCGCCACCCGCCCAGGGTCATTTCATACCATTTATTATCCAGTTTTTTCCAGTGCAGAGGAGCCTCCCATTTCTCTCGCTGAACCGTATCCCATCCATCGGATAACCAATGACGGAAATCCTTATAGCCACCCTCCTTCATAAATTCCAGGTACTCGGCATTGGTCACCAGTCTGTTTGCTAACTTGAAATGGTTTACATAACTGTCATGCTCGGGTAATTCGTTATCATAGCAGAATCCATTCCCCTGAAAACCGATTCTATGCATCCCGCCTTCAAAAGGTACATAAGACGTCTTCACTGCAGGGGTTGCCGGCTTCCCTTTTTCTCCGGATTTCCGGTAGAGCGGTTGAAGAGGATTCACTGCCAGTATATACTTAATATCGGTAAGCAGAAGTTCTTGGTGCTGCTGCTCATGATTCAGGGCGAGGATCACCAGATCGTGGAATTCCGGCCATTCCTTTTCAGAAATATTATCGATCAGATCTCCCATTCGTTCACTGACGGCCTGGCGAAATTTATAGACCTCCTCAACAGTGGGACGGGAGAGCACACCCCGCCTGGGCCGTTCCCAGCGATCACCGAGTGACTGATAATAAGAATTAAACAAAAAACTATAAGTGGGGTGATATGGCTTATAGTCCGGAATATATTTATCCAGAAACAGGGCCTCATAAAACCAGGTGGTATGGCCCAGGTGCCATTTGGGCGGGCTAACATCTTCCACCGGCTGGACCACATAGTCTTCGGTCTCAAGAGGCGCACAAATATCCTCCGAAACTTTCCGGACGTGCCTAAAATATTGAATTAATTCCGATCTATTCATAAATGTTTTCCTTTCATTTCTAAAAGCGGTATAAATCATCTATAATGTCTGCAATTCAAAAAAGATCAAAATTCACCCGGGAAAATTGATTGGGGTTAACGAATTCAAAATTATTTTTTCTCCCGCTTTGCTTCCTTGCTTTTCCAGATTATCACACCATGGTCATGAAAAGATTATTGAGCGATTCCGCCAGGGTGGGATGGGCAAAAACCGCATCCCTGATTATATAATAGGGTATTTTCCCCATCATGGCAACCTGAATAAGGCTCATAATTTCTCCTCCCTCTATTCCCAGGATCGCACATCCCAGAATATGCTGGTTGCGCCGATCCACAACCACCTTCATAAAACCCCGGGTCTCTCCGGTTTCGATCGCTCTGGCTACATGAGACATTGGCATTTTTGCCACCCTGATGCGGAATCCGGCTTCCCGGGCTTGTTCCTCGGATAAACCGACCCTGCCCAGCTGGGGATCCATAAAAACCGTGTAGGGAACCAACCGGTCCTTTATGGAAGCATTGCCGTTTTCCAGCAGATTGCCGCGCAGAACCCGGAAATCGTCATAAGAAATATGGGTGAAAGCAGGCCCACCTTTTACATCCCCTATGGCAAAGATTCCTGGGACACCGGTTTCCAGCCGCTCATTTACCGGAATATATCCCCGAGAATCAGTTTTTATCCCGGCTTTATCCAGGCCCAGTTCTTCAGTATTGGGCACCCGACCTACGGCCACCAGCAAATGTGATCCTGTTACGATCCCTTTTCCCGAACCGTTTTGCAGGATTAATTTTATTTTTCCGTCCGGTTGTATCTCGACGGATTTTACCGTGCTGTTTAGCTGTACATCAATGCCGTCTTCCTTCATAATACCTGCCACCTCTTCCGCCACATCCGCATCCTCCCGGTTCAGCAGCTGTTTCCCCCGCTGTATGAGGGTAACCTTGCTTCCAAAGCGCCTAAACATCTGTCCGAATTCCACACCGACATAGCCTCCACCCATTATTATCAGATGATCCGGAAATTGAGTAGATTCCAATATGCTGGTTGAATCCAGATAGGGTACGGATTTTAAACCAGGAGTATCAGGAATTCCTGGCCGGGCACCGGTATTAATGAATATCCGTTCGGAGGTAAGGATTTGGGAAGAACCGTCCCTCTTCACCACCTGCACCTCATGTGGACCCATGAAACGGGCAGAACCATAGATCAGATCAACATTAGGTGTACTCTCCAATCCCTCCCTTCCGCTGTTCCGAAAACTTTCCACCACAGAACGTTTTCGTTCTATTACTTTTCCAAGATCCAAAGTAACAGAGGGAATTTTTACCCCGAACTCGGCTGCACGCTTTGCCAGATAGGCAACCCTGGCACTGGTGATCATGGTTTTAGTTGGTGTGCACCCATAATTTATGCAGGAACCACCGACAAAATTTGCTTCCACCACCGCAGTAGGCCATCCCGCCTTGCCCAGATCGATTGCCAGCGGTTTTCCCCCCTGCCCAGTACCGATAACAACAGCTTTATAATGATTAATCCTTTGTGCCATATAACTCCCCGCTTTCTGGTTACGTTTGAAAAGTACTTACCCGAGATTCCTGCTTTAAGATCCTCAATTTGAAATATAAGATAATTTTTTTCCTATGTCTGTAGGACGTTTTACAAAATATGCGCATTGATAAAAAGACAGCTCTGTAAAAAAACAAGAGTGCAGATCAAAGAGAGGATTAGAGGGGAAAGGGATAAAGGATAAAGGACAAAGGCTTCCAGACAACCTTGACTCCTTCAAGTCGTCTTGTCGGAATTAAATCGTCCTAGATTTAACAAACATCCAGCATCTAGTAATCAGTATCCAGAATTCCCGCCTCCCTGTCAACCTCCGGTTGACTTGTCCGGACTAAACCATCCGTGGTTCAGCCAGTATCCAGCATCCAGTAACCAGGATCCGGTTTAAACAATTTCAGTAAAAATTATATTTTTTTGTTCATAAAAATTTTTATCCATATTGCCCTTTTCTGAACCAATGCCTATTTTTATTCCGACAGTTGAATTCAAAAACAGTCCGAGATTCCCCACTAAACCAGGGCAGACATCGATACCGGACAAAAATTATCGGTCACAACTCAAAGAGGAGATTTAAGATGATTCAGACGCCGATGGACGGGAAAATTGTCAGAGAAAAGATCGAGGAAATGAACCTGAAATCGGTGGGGCTAGCCACCATCCGGGAATTAAACCGCATTGTTAACAATATCGAAACCGCCACCGGTAAACAGTTCATACGGATGGAAATGGGAATACCGGGACTGGAACCTCCGGAAATTGCAGTGGAGTCCGAAATAGCCGCCCTTAGGAAGGGAGTCGGTTCGAAATATCCTCCTTTTGATGGGATTCCGCCTCTCAAACTGGAAATCTCAAAATTTGTAAAAAACTTTACCAATATTGATGTCTCGGCCGAAGCTTGTTTTCCCACAGTTGGATCCATGCAGGGTTGTTATATGGGCCTGATGGTTTCCTCCCGGCGGATAAAAGGACAGGATAAAATTCTATTCATTGATCCCGGATTTCCGGTAAATAAGCGGCAGGTAAAAACTCTGGGGCTCGAAAGCGCCCGTTTTGACATCTATAATTACCGGGGTAACAAACTGCAGGAAAAACTGGATAGTTACCTCCGGCAGGGAAATTTTGCCGCCATAATGTATTCCAATCCCAATAATCCTTCCTGGATCTGTTTTACGGAAAATGAACTGGAAACCATCGGAAAACTGGCCAGCCGCTATGATGTGATTGTGCTGGAAGATCTGGCGTATTTCGGAATGGATTTCAGAACCGATTATTCTCTGCCCGGCAAGCCTCCTTATGTTCCAACCGTAGCCCGCTATACCGAAAATTATATTCTGCTCATTTCCAGCTCAAAATCCTTCAGTCTGGCAGGCCAGCGTATTGGCATGACCGCGATATCCGAGAAGATTTTTTACTCCAGAGGCAACAATCTGGATGACTATTTCGGCAGTTCGATTTTTGGCCGGGCTTACATATTCGGAGCCATGTACGCCCTCAGTTCCGGTGTTTCCCACAGTGCGCAATATGGTTTGCTTGGCCTGTTGAAAGCCGTGAATGACGGGACTTTTCATTTCCTCGAACCGGTGAAAGAATACGCAGAACGGGCAAAAGTCATGAAAAAACTTTTTACCGATAACGGATTCCATATTGTTTACGATATGGATGAGAATGAACCCATTGCAGATGGTTTTTATTTCACGGTCTCATATCCGGGATTCAGCGGAGAGGAACTGGTAGAAGAATTACTCTTTTACGGGATCAGTGCCATCTCCCTGGCCATTACCGGAAGCGATCGTCTGGAGGGTATCCGCGCCTGCGTTTCCCTGACGGATAAAAGCCAGTTTCCGCGATTGAATGAGCGTCTCAAACAGTTCCGGCAGGATCATGCCGGGAGCTTTCGCGCTCTGGATATTTTTTAGGTCCGTCTTCTTATCCAACAACTGAGCCATTCAAATATACCTGTATCAATTTCATTGTCGGATGTGAATTTACACGGTCATTCTCTTCCGGAACCTCCCCACACGGAGAATATTTTTATTCATCCGCCCTATTCACTGAAAATATAAGCTACGATACATTGTTCTTGTTTCCCGGCGAAGCGGGCAGGACCGCAGGGAATACCCTGAAGAAATTTCGAAACATATGCTGATTTCTCAGATTAATCATTAAAGCGGTTCTAATAAAATTTCGGAAATTTATAAAGAATTTTCTGATTTCAGACGACTATTTAATCGAAATGTGTATAAAAAAACACCGGAGAAAGTGAGACAATCCATTATGTTCAGGATTCAAAGGTTGTAAATAAACAACTGCAGAATAAACAAAAGAAGGAGAAACGCATGAGTTTTCCTCTGCTGGTTATTTTGGCCGGGATTATCTCCATAATGGGATTGATTGTATATCAGATGTTCAATGCGGGAAAAAAACGCCAGCGGCATAAAAATGAAACAAGAGCAGCTCATGGATTTCACCTGGTAGACCTGCCGGAAGCGGAACTGGTTCAACGCCTGATTTCCCTGCATCAGAAGCGGGAACATCAGCGCCTGGGGATAAAAGATCTGGCGGTCCGCAACGAAAGCGACTTCCGGTTTTATACCTATGATATCCTGGACACTTCCGGTAACGATTCCCACCGGCATGAGGAGTGGGTCCTGGCCATACTGTCACCATACCTCAAACTGCCCCGATTTACTCTTATTCCAAAAATCGATATGCCCGGTAAACTGGCTTCTCTTGCTAATCATTTCCTGGAAAAATTGACCGTTAAACATGCACACAAAATTAATTTTGACTCTCATGAGCAATTTTCAAGAAGATATATGGTTACCGGGAATAATGATGAGGATATTCGCCGTCTCTTCAATGAGCAAGTTCTAAATCATTTGAGCAATACGATCTTCTGGCTGGTTGAGGGTGATGGTGATTTACTGACCTTTTCCAGATTTCAGTTTAACCGGCAGGGAAATAAGAACCGGATGGAAAACCTGGGGGAGAAAATTAATGAAGGCAGATCGTTATTCAATATGATGGTGCAGGCTTCACAGAGTTTATCTAAACACCTCCAGAGACATCTAACCGACTGAATGTCCCTGAATTGAACTTTACAGGAACTGGCAAATTTTGGCGGATTAACCTCATATTTTCAAACGGCATCCGCACCCGGATTAAAAGTTTAATGTTTAAATTCCTTTGATTGGAAATAAAATGCGTTTATTTTTTATTGACCAGGAGAGGAACTTGCATCCATGACTGAAAATTCCACCAGGCCCATGGGGACAGTTGAATCCGTATTGTATTTTGGCATTCCCACCCTGATGCTTTACCTGGCGACTCACATATGCATTCCCCTGCTCAATTACTGGAGTGACTGGCCATTTGTGGTGTGCTGGTATGCCTGTGGAGGAGTTCTGGTCTTTTTCCCACTTTTTATTGCCGCGTTTGCCTTTTATCGGCTGGAGGGGCATCCCTGTCGCCTCTCTGAAATTCTGACTCGATTCCGTCTGAATCATTTTTCGGTGCGGATCTTACTGCTGAGCATCGCCGGAACCATTATTACTGGAATTTTTACATACCTGATGATTGCGACAGGAAATTCAGTTTTTATCAATTTTTCTGCCCAACCCTCATTTTTCTATCTTCAACCACTTCAACCGGGCGAAAAATGGTTCCTGCTGGCCTGGCTGCCGATGTTTTTCTTTAATATTTGGGGTGAAGGGTTATTCTGGCGGGGTTATGTGTTTCCCCGGCAGCAACTAAAATTCGGAAATATAACCTGGCTGGTTCATGGCACATTCTGGCTTCTCTTTCACGTGCCGTTAGGATGGAACCTTATGTTCACCCTCATTCCCATTATTTACATTACTTCATACCTGGTACAGATAACCCGCAGCACCTGGCCGGATATAATTATTCATACTCTCATCAACGGATCGGGATTTCTGCTGGTGGCTTTTGGTGTTGTAAAATAAGTCATCTTAAATCGTTTTGAGTTTCCTTTTCAGTATTTTTTCCACCTTATCCGTTTTTGATTTCATTCTTGACTCCTCGCCCCGGCGATAGTCTATTTTGATGGAAGAACTGATGCGGTTGGACTGAGATGTCATTTTCTCAAAACAGCCGGAGATAACTGCCATGACCTCCTCCCATGAACCTTCCAGAATGGTACCCATGGGAGTTAGTTGATAGGTGATACCGCTGCGGTCTATCACGTCCAGAATCGGTGCGACATATGTACTTACACTTTCTCCCTTATCGGTTGGAAACATGGAAAATTCAGTCAGAACCATTTGCAACTCCTTCCTATTTTAATAGCTTTTTGATACTGTCATAAACTTAGCACGGTATGAAATAACTCCAGAATCATTAAAAAGTGGTAATCACAAAACATATCATCTTTTGATTTAATCATTGTTAGCACTGGCTACTACGATTGATATTCCGGCTGGGGATCATGCCGGGTACAAATGCGAATTTATACAGCCTGAATTATAATTTTAGGCTCTTCACAATAATGAATACCTGAACTCGTAAAAGATTACAAGTAATCCATCTTTAACCATGAATATTTCATCAAATTTAATGAATCGTATCTGGCTGTTCGTTAAAAATAAGTTACCTTTCTTG
>Ga0315555_1000650_pt1 | contig 24863 bp, 23 predicted proteins | sample SalMarSW160380MG_FD_202113 | JGI IMG/M metagenome (GOLD analysis project Ga0315555, IMG submission 202113) | Salt marsh sediment microbial communities from the Plum Island Ecosystem LTER, Massachusetts, United States - Salt Marsh Sediment SW1603-80 ... | reverse complement strand
ATAGCCATTATGGACCATGGCCGTATCCTGGCCATGGATACCCCCAAGAATCTAAAGGAATCGGTCGGCGCCGACAGCATCGTCACCGTGTCGGCTACCGGTGACCTGGATGCCCTCGCCAAGCTCCTTCGAGACCAGGTCGAAGGGGCGACCGAGAGCCGGCGACTAGATAGCACTATCCAACTCCACATTAAAGGCACAACCGGCGTACTGCCCAGGGTAGTCGCTATTGCCGAACAGGGAGGCTTCAATATCACTGATTTGTCAGTGGCCGAGCCTACCCTCGAAACTGTCTTTATCAACCTGACTGGAAGAGAGCTACGCGACTGATGAACACCACTGATGCTACAGTAAGTGTTCGAGGGCAGATGCCTAATCGGTCAGCGGCCGCCTCCAGCCGCGCCGCCTTCACTGCCCTGCTGCTGCGTGACCTCACCGTGCTCAGAAATAACCTTGGTATCTTCATTACACGCACCCTTATCCAGCCCTTCCTGCTGGTTTTTGTTTTCCTCTATGTCTTCCCTAAAATCGGGCAGGGTATCGGCGGAGCTACCGGTACCGGTGGCGAGTCATCCTTCGCCACTGTCCTGGTGGCCGGCGTGGTTGGCCTGTCCATCATGTTCCAGGGAATCCAGGCGGTGGCGCTGCCCCTGGCCAACGAGTTCGGCTATACCAAGGAGATTGAAGACCGGGTGCTGGCCCCCCTCCCGGTCTCGCTGGTGGCCATCGGCAAGGTCGTTGCCGGAGCCATCCAAGGCCTTATCGCCGCGGTCATTGTCTTCCCCATCGCCGCTGTTGTCCACGCCGAGGGGGTGCAACCCAACCTTTCGGTGCACTGGGTGCTCCTGCTCACGCTCATCCCGCTCACCTGTATCATGACCTCCAGTCTTGGCCTATTACTTGGGACTTACATCTCCCCCCGCAACATCGGCATCATGTTCGGGTTTATCGTTCTGCCCATAACCTTCCTCGGCGGCACCTATTACCCCTGGACAACGTTGGCAGCCATCAAGATAGGGGGGTTCTCCTGGCTTCAGGCGCTGGTCTGCGTTAACCCGCTCATCTACGTCACCGAGGGCTTCCGCGCTGCCCTGACCACTGCCCCCCACATGCAGCTCTACGTGGTCTACCCCGTGCTCACGGCGTTCTGTGTCCTGTTCCTCTGGGCCGGGTGCCGGGGCTTTTACCGGAGAGTTATCAGTTAGTATTTATCTATGTTGGAAAACGTCACGTTTTTGCAATCTTTACACCCCGGATTTTATAACAATTTTACGATTGATTTTTTAAACTTAGTCCTAAAATGGGAAAAACATTGAATGGGGACACGATATGAGCCGGTCTCCAGCTGAAGAGCCCGTCGAGTCCAGAGAGAAAAAATCGCTAAAGGATGTGCCCGTCTCTGACCTGATGAAGCGTCTGAGCACGTCCACCGACGGCTTGACTCAGAAAGAAGCGCAGGAACGCCTGGACAAATACGGCTACAACGAAATTGAAGAAAAAAGAGCCAGCCCGGTTTTGAAATTCCTCTCCTACTTCTGGGGACCTATCCCCATCATGATAATAATAGCCGCTATTCTATCGGCGGTACTGCGCCACTGGCCTGATGTCGGCGTTATTCTGGCATTATTAATAGTGAATGCAGTGGTGGGTTTTCGCGAAGAGTATCAGGCAGACAATACCATCGCTGCTCTCAAAAATAAGCTGGCGCTTAAAGCCAGGGTCAAAAGGGACGGGGATTGGAAGAGCATCGTTGCCCGTGATCTGGTGCCCGGTGACATCGTACGACTGCGTATCGGCGACATCATACCGGCCGACGCCAAGCTGCTTGAAGGAGACCCGGTACAGGTAGACCAGTCGGCCCTGACCGGCGAGTCGCTCCCCGTTGAGCACAAACCCGGAGACACTGTCTTCTCAGGTTCCATTATCAAGCAGGGCGAGATTGACGGCCTGGTATATGCTACCGGCAAGGATAGCTACTATGGTAAGACGGCGGAACTGGTGGAATCAGCGGTCACCAAGAGCCATCTGCAACGGGCTATAGTTAAGATTGCCGATTACCTCCTTATCATTGCCGCCGCTCTGGCAGTCCTGATCGTAGGCGTGGCCATCTCCCGGCATGATCAGGTACTTACGGTGTTGCAATTCGTGCTGATACTGACCATAGCGGCCGTCCCGGTGGCGATGCCGGCAGTCTTATCGGTGACCATGTCACTCGGAGCCAAGGTGCTGGCGTTAAAGCAGGCGATTGTCACCAAGCTGACGGCGGTTGAGGAGGTAGCCGGTATCGATGTCCTCTGTGCAGATAAGACGGGCACACTGACCCAGAGCAAGCTGACGGCCGGGGAGCCTTTTACCCTAAATAAAATTAAGCCGGAAGATGTAATTCTCATGGGTGCGCTGGCTTCACGCGCTGAGGACCAAGACCCCATAGACCTGGCCGTACTCAGTGGGATTAAAGATGCCAAATTGCTGAAATCATATAAGATTATCCACTTCCAGCCCTTCGACCCGGTCCATAAACGTACCGAAGCCGAGGTGAAAGGGCCTGGTGGGCAGACTTTCAAGGCTACCAAGGGCGCACCTCAGATCATTCTGGCAATGGACCCTAACGCAAAAAAGCTACAGGCTGAGGTCGACAAGGCGGTTAATGAGTTCGCTTCCCGCGGCTTCCGTTCCTTGGGAATAGCGCGTACTGATGAAAAAGATAGATGGCAACTCATCGGCATAATCCCGCTCTTCGACCCGCTACGCGAAGACTCCAAGGCCACCGTTGATACGGCCCAAAAGATGGGACTGAAGGTAAAAATGGTCACCGGAGACCAACTGGCCATCGCTAAAGAAATCGGCCGGCAACTGGACCTCGGCACCAATATCGTGGATGCCAGTATGTTCAGCGAAACCAAACAACACGAGACTGGTAAACTGGCCGATGCTATTGAGCAGGCCGACGGCTTTGCCCAGGTGTTTCCGGAGCACAAGTACCATATTGTTGATGTGCTCCAGCAGCGGGGACACATTGTGGGCATGACCGGCGATGGCGTGAACGATGCCCCCGCTTTAAAGAAGGCTGACGCCGGCATTGCTGTCTCCGGAGCTACGGATGCCGCCCGAGCTGCTGCCAGTATAGTGCTGCTGCTACCGGGGCTTTCCGTGATTATCGATGCTATCAAAGAGAGCCGAAAAATATTCCAGCGCATGCTCAACTATGCTATCTACCGCATTGCCGAGACGGTGGCATTGCTTGGATTCCTGACCCTGGCTATACTTCTATTCAAGGTATACCCAGTGACCGCCATAATGGTGGTGCTGCTGGCAATACTTAATGATGGCGCCATCTTATCTATTGCCTATGACAACGTCCGGGCTTCCAACCAGCCTGAGGCCTGGAATATGCGGGTGGTGCTTGGCCTAGCTACTGTGCTGGGCGCTTTCGCCATGATTCGGTCCTTCGGTATCTTCTACCTGGGCAACAGCGTTTTTCACCTCGAACAGGATATAGTCCAGACAATGGTATACCTGAACCTGTCCATAGGCGGCCACCTGACTTTGTTCGCCGCTCGTACCAGGGGGCCCTTCTGGTCAATCAGGCCTGCGAACGTTCTGCTGATAGCAGTAGTTGGCACGCAAATAGTCGCCACATTCATCGCCGTCTACGGCCTTTTGATGACCCCGCTGGGCTGGACCTATGCCGGAATTGTCTGGGGTTATTGTTTGGCTATGTTCCTGGTACAGGACTGGGTGAAACTGGCAGCGCGCCGGATTTTCAATGAGGAACATTCTGGCTTTTTCGGAAGGCACGTCAGGAGCGAAGCCTAGCATGGCATGAGGAGCTATAACAGTGAAGTTGAAAGAAAACCTGCACACAAGAATATTCGGCGCTGTCGCCGATGCCCAGGCTCTGGGGGACTTTCAAGCCCTGCAGGCAGCCGGGCGTTTGGTTGTCAGCGTGCATCTGCCGCGAAGCGAGGCGTCGCTAATCATGAGTCTGGTCCGTCGGCTGAAATAGTATTGAGAACTAGTAAGAAGATGGGTAAATGGCCGAAAAATATGAGTACGTAACCAGCCAAGATTCTTCCATGCAGAGGTGAGTAAGATGTTAAGAGGCGGAATACCAATAGGCAAAGCATTCGGGATATCTCTAAAGCTGCACTATTCCTGGTTTTTCATCTTTGCCCTGATAACGTGGGCGCTGGCCGCCAATTATTTTCCAGCCGTTTATCCAAACTGGAGCCTGACTATGAAGATAGGGGCTGGTCTGCTAACCAGCGTCCTGTTCTTCGGCTCAGTGCTGTTACATGAACTCGTGCACAGCCTGGTAGCCCTGCGCGAAGGTATCCAAATCCAGTCCATCACGCTGTTCTTCCTCGGCGGGGTCTCACAGATGGCCGGAGAACCCGGGACGGCCGGAGATGAGTTCCGTATGGCCGGCGCCGGGCCGTTGAGCAGCCTAATACTGGGCGGTATCTTCTGGGGAATATCCCTGGCGCTACGTGGTGCAACCACCGAACCTGCCCAGTTCGGAGCCGCCGTCGCCTATTACCTCGGATTCATCAATATCCTCCTCGGCGTCTTTAACCTCATACCCGGCTTCCCTCTGGATGGCGGACGCGTATTGAGGTCGTTGCTGTGGTGGCGAAGCCAGAACCTCCAGAGCGCCACCAGAATAGCCGCAAATATTGGGCGCATAATAGGTTTTCTTTTCATCTTCGGCGGCGTATGGCTTATTTTCTCGGGTAACTTCTTCAATGGCATCTGGCTGGCAATTATCGGCTGGTTTCTGGAGAGTGCAGCCATCGGCAGCTACCGGCAGACACTTTTTGAAGGTATGCTCAAGGGCCATGTCGCCAGCGAAGTGATGTCGCAGGACTGCACAGAGGTGCCTTCAGCTATTACCATTGAACAGCTTGTAAATGAAAACATATTGACCTCCGGCCGCCGCTGTTTTCCGGTCACCTCAGGCGGCCGCGTCGAGGGCTTGGTTACATTGCATAATATCAAGTCAGTTCCCCGCGACCTCTGGAAGACGAAGTTGGTCAGAGAGGTGATGACGCCACTCCACGACCTGAAGGCAATAAAACCCGATGAAAACCTCAATGCTGTCCTGCAGATGCTGGTTCAGAACGACATCAACCAAGTGCCGGTGATTCGGGATAACAATATCGTCGGGATGGTGAGCTGGGACAATATAATCAACTTTATCAGCGTCAGGAGTGAACTCGATAGATCGTTGAAAGGGAGGCCGTCATGACGACTGGAGGTTCGGATAACTCTGCGGCTCACACCCAAATTTCCCTTTTTAGGAATCATACCCACCTTTTGACGACATCTTGAATCTTAGGCACTAAAGTGAATATAATTTTATCAAAAGTTCGGGGGTGACGGATGAAAGCTAAAAACATTAATTCACTGATGGCAGATTTGGCCTGCGACGACGTGATTATATGCCAGAAAGCGAGGCGACAGCTGGTAGTTACGGGGCATAAGGCAGTGCCCTTCCTCGTCAAAGCACTTGGCAATAAAAAATACTGGGTACGATGGGAAGCGGCCAAAGCCCTAGCCCAGATTGGTGATCCCACGGCCATGGCAGCGCTAATCAAGGCTCTAGAGGATAAGGAGTTCGACGTTCGCTGGCTGGCTGCTGAGGGACTGATTAATATCGGCCAGAAGGCGGTAGTATCCTTACTAGAGGCTTTAATTGGAAACTCAAAATCAACCTGGTTGCGGCAAGGGGCCCACCATGTCCTACATGATATGAACAGGGGTGATCTGGATGGGGTACTGAGGCCGGTAATGAGCGCACTTGAAGACGTTGAGCCCTATGTAGAAGTGCCGGTGGCAGCGCGTAAGGCCCTTGATATGCTGGCGCCGAAGCCACGGTGAGAGTACTGTGGCGGTATGGAGATTCTTCACTTCGGTCAGGCCGGCCATTTCACGGCCATTAGCCCTCTACTAGACTAATAATGACTCAGGGATTACATTGAAATGTGAAAGGAATAAGGGCTTGGTTGTAAATCTGAGTACGATTGTAGATGCACATAGTTTTTCCTTGGATCATCATCATGTAACAATTGAGGCTTTTGTGTGCAGGGGCGAATAATAATCATTCTCTTGACTTTCTTATTTTAGAGAGTAAGAATGCAGGAAAAGATACTTGAGAGAGGAGGTTGTAATAGGTGCCGGTTACTTTTCATCAAAGCGTTTGATGACCAGGCAGCAATTCTCTCCACCCAACCCAAAGCTATTGCACAGGCAGATATTAATCTGTGCCGGGCGAGCCGTATTAGGCACGCAATCCAAATCGCATTCCGGGTCAGGGGTTTCATAACCCATAGTCGGCGGTATCATATTTCTGTTTATAGTTAGCACTGCAGCGATAGCCTCAAGAGCACCCCCCGCCGTAATAGTATGACCAATCATAGACTTATTGGCACTTAAGGGGATGCGGTAAGCACTATCCTTAAAAACAGCTTTAATAGCCTTAGTTTCATTGCGGTCATTTAGCTTGGTGCCGGTGCCGTGGGCATTGATATAATCCACTTCCTCTGGCTTTATTCCAGCATCCTGCAGGGCTACATTTATGGCAATAGCTTCTGTTTCAAAATTGGGGGCTGTGGTACTAAAGGCATCGAAGGACCAGCCGGCACCAAGCAACTCAGCCAGAATTAGTGCTCCTCGTTTCTTGGCGTGCTCATAGGTTTCCAATATCATCATGCCGGCTGCCTCACCATAGACAAAGCCAGAACGATTAAGGTCAAACGGTCGGCAAGCCTTAGCCGGGTCTGTTTCTCGTGATAGAGCCCCCAGAATGTTCATACCAGCTATGGTAATCGCTTCCAGGCTGGCATCAGCGCCGCCAGCTACCATTACATCGGCATATCCCAAACGCATATAGTTAAAGGCAGTGCCAATAGCATCAGCACCACTGGCACACAGGCTATTCACACTGGAGTTAGGCCCCTTGGCTCCGATTAACATCCCTATCTGCATTGGTATTACGCTGGGGCTTGACTTAGTGATAAAAAGGGGGTCAGCATGCCTCGGTCCTCGCTTACGAAGCATCTCACTTGCCTTGACCAGGTAATCAGTCTCAACAATATTAGAGGTTATAACCCCTATGCGCTCTGGATTCTCCTTGGTCAGGTCTAGTCTAGCTAATTTTACCGCTTCTTGGGCGGCAGTGATACCGAACTGAGTTGACCTTGAGGTGCGGTCAACTATTTTAATATCCATATACCTTGTCGGCTCAAAGCCTTTCACCTCGGCATCTACTTTTACAGCGGAGTTGCTGGCATCAAAGCGGCTAATATAATCGATGCCCAGCTTCCCGGCTACCAACCCCTCCCAGAACTCCTCCACATTCAAGCCCAGCGGGGTAACAGCGCCGACCCCGGTAATTACTACTCTTTGCTTATTCAGTGTTATCCTCCTTACCAGGAAAGCTAAATGGAGCCAGGGAAACACCCCCATCAACAACGATAGTACGCCCTCTTATCATAAAAGCTTCTTCGCTACACAGGAAGGCAACCAGATTGGCTACATCCTCGGGGGTTACCATTCTGCCTGCCGGTGTCATTTGCCAAGAGGGGGTTTGTCCTTGCTCCTCTTTGATAAAAAATTTAATGGCCTCGGTTAGGACGGCTGAAGCCGCTACAGCGTTAACACAGATACCCTTGGGCGCCAGCTCTATGGCTAAGTAACGGGTCAAGGCTTCGAGGGCAGCTTTGGATACCCCTACGGCAACATAATCAGGTAAGACAAAGAACGAGCCTAAACTAGAGATGCTGACTATCTTGCCACCGCGCTCTCCCATGAGCTTGACCGCCCGCTGGGCACAAAGCAAAAAGGCTCTGGCATTGATATCCATAGCCCACTCCCAGCCTCTAGTGTCCAGGTCCAGGGCAGAACGAGCTACACCAGAGGCGGCATTGTTAACCAGAATATCCAGCCGGCCGTATTTGTTGGCGATAGTCTCAAACATGGCATCAATCTTCTCTGGCTCCACTAAATTAGCTTTGATAATCTGGGCACTTACCCCCAGCTTCTCAATATCCCTAGCCGTTTCCTCAGCACCCTGGCGGTGGCGAAGAAAGTTAACAATGACATTAGCCCCTTCCTCAGCAAGTTTCAGGGCTATAGCCCGGCCAATGCCACGAGAACTACCAGTTACCAGCGCTATCTTACCTTTGAGCCTCATTATGTGCCTTCACTCTACAATCATAGACCAAGCCTAACTTTTCTTGGCTATGCGCTCTTCAATATAGGCAACAAACTGACCAAAATTTTTAATCTCCTGAGCATCTTCATCAGGAACTTCAATATCGAACTCTTCTTCTATAGCTATCAGTATTTGAACCATGTCCAGAGAGTCCGCTTTTAGATCTTGCCAGGTACTCTCAGGAGTGAGAATCTTCTCATCACAACGCACAATCTTGGTAACAATACCTTTTATGGTGTCCTCGACGGACATAGTAGCCTCCAATCTAGTTACTTTAGAATAACGCTAGCTAGTTCTGACTTTATGGAGGTCACCAGATCGACTTTCACTGCCTCTCTGGCTTTGGCTATCGTCCTGGCTACCTGCGGCGCTTTACTACTACCATGCATAACAAAGACGACGCCATCAATCCCCCACAGCAGGCCACTTCCTACACTTTCACCCTCAACGACCCTAGTTAACGAAGTGAAAGTAGTAAATAGCTTCCTCGCCGGGCCCACTCTGGGGAACCCCTTTAACCTCTTTTTAAGCCACTCACCAGCGTAGTACCCTATGCTCTCATAGAATTTTAATATTACATTGCCGGTAAAGCCATCGCAAACAATAACATTAGCCCGTCCGCTTAAGATATCATTGCCTTCTATGTTGCCAATGAAATTAAGACCGCTGTCGCGAAGGAGAGCATAGCTTTCCCGCACCAGTTGACTGCCTTTACCTTCCTCAGCCCCGGTGCTTAGCAGAGCTACCGTAGGATTAGCTATATTCAATAATCGCTTGGTATAGACAGAACCCATAATGGCAAAGGCCAAAAAGTGATGGGGCTTACAGTCAACATTGACCCCGCAGTCCATTAGCACCGTATTGGGAGCAAGAGTTTCAAATACCCCACCAACTGCCGGTCGATCTATTCCGGGAATGAGCCCCAGCGACCGAATAGCGCTGGTGGCGGTAGCTCCCGTTGGACCACCGCTAATCATAGCCTTTACCTCTCCCGACTTCACCAGGTTGGCGGCTATGGACACGGAAGCATTAGGTTTACGCCGGATAGTTAAGGCAGGATGTTCACCCTCAGTGATGCATCCATCAGCCTCAATACAGCTAATGGGCAAATGGTTATTATACCTGGCTAGTTCGCTCTCTATAATATCTCGAGAACCTACTAGGGCAATGTTAACATCATCATTCTCTTCGGCGGCTAAAACTGCACCTTTAACTATCTCACCAGAACCATAATCACCACCCATCGCATCCACCGCTATCTTTACCATATGATTAGTTTTCGGCATGGAATGCTCCTTTGGGTCACAGTTGAAAATTCGATCTTATAAGGTCGCAACTAACATTACTTGTTTAGACCCTAACGGAGGAATTTATATGTAACAAAACAATTCTATAAACGCTTAAATATAGTTTATTTCTGGCTTCCTGTCAAGGTATTGCCATTTAATCTATCAACACCTGAAGCAGTCTAAATCTTACAGATAGTAATACTCCTCTTTTCCATTATTATAAGGCTTCTCAACGGTTGTATAATTATGGCCTGAAGTGTACAGTTAGGGTTAAAGATGAACGAGTATATAGGATATTGAGGTCCCTGGATGACCATCGGTAGAATAGGCTCAAGGAACAACTGATTTATTGACATTTATAATGGGGGAAATAGACTATGAAAGACCTCGATAAGGTAACCATAGGAAAGATTAAAGCTGGCCAGACTCTTACGTTTGAAGAACTTAACCCCCTGCTTCGTCCGCAAGGGGTGCAAAACGGTGTGATGAAGGTCGGGCTGGCCCATATGCTCGGTGGTGTTATCGCCGGACTTGAGCACGGAGTAGTTGCCAGTATTCACATACTGGCCCGATAACACCGCTGCTTTTTATACGGAGAAATATATAGAGAAGAGGTGACCTTTGATAAAAAAATTCAACCACGTTGGGATTGCCGTCAAGAATCTGGACAGAGCGGTTGAGTTCTTCCAGGAAACCTATGGTGCCAAGCTGGTCTGGCGGAAGAAGTACCAGGACGAAAAAATGGAAACGGCCTTGATTTCAATTGGTGAAGCCCAGTTTGAGCTGTTAGCCAGCCTCGAACCGCAGAGTCTAATTGACCGGTTCATTGAGAGCCGAGGAGAGGGAGTTCACCACGTGTCCCTGGAGGTTGACCAGTTTGACCAGGCGATAGAGGCAATCAAGGCCAAGGGATTAAGGGTGATATCGGAAGCTGATACCGAGGACTTCAAAGCGGCTTTTATACACCCGCAGAGTAACTTCGGGGTGCTCACCGAGATCATACAGCCAAAGTGGTGAGGCAGCTTGGCGGTAGACATACCCTCCCGTATTTTGGATTGTGGGGAAAAAGGCCAATGGTTCCGGCGGATTTTGCTTAAAAGACTGGCTGCTTCGGCAAAGATGGTATAACTCTCTAAAAACCGGCAGCGGCTAAGATATCCGGCACCACTTCCTCTTTGCCAATAGCCATGATGTGCACACCATCGCAGATGGAATCCTTCTTCAGGGCAGCAATCATCCGCCCGGCAATTTCAATACCCTTGTTAAGCATCTCCTCTTTAGGCGTTGCCGCCAGTTCATCGATCATGCTTTGAGGCACGAATATGCCTGGGACATTTGCCGTCATAAACTTGGCCATTCTGGCTGATGACAGCAGGATTATACCGGCCAGTATCTTAACCGGAAATTGACGAGCGTGCCCCATGAATTTGGCAAAGTTGTCCAGGTCGTAGATTCCTTGGGTCTGGAAAAATTCGGCGCCGGCCTCTATCTTCTTCTCAAATTTAATGAGCTGGGGTTCAAGAGGTTGGGCTTCCGGGGTGACGGTGGCACCGGCGCAAAATTCCACCGCCCCGTCGAGTTCATTGCCCCCCAAATCCTGTCCCGATTCCATCAAGCGGACTGTTTTCAGTAACTGGAGGGAATCGAGGTCAAAGACTCCCTTAGCCTCTTTGTGATCCCCTACCGGGACGGCGTCACCGGTGAGACAGAGCACATTGTTTATGCCCCTGGTGGAGGCAAACAACAGTTCCGCCTGGAGAGCCAGGCGGTTACGGTCACGGCAGGTCATTTGCAGGATAGGCTCACCGCCCATTTCTTTGATGGCCAGGCAGCCGCCGATAGAAGGGAATCGCATTACCGAACTCTGATGGTCGGTAACATTAATTGCATCCACCTTATCTTTTAGAAGCTCGATGTGGTGCAATGTTTTTTCCAGGTTGGTCCCCTTGGGGGGTGCCACCTCGCTGGTAATCACAAATTTACCGGAGTTGAGCACCTCTTTAAAACTTGATACCATTTTCCTCACCTCCTCACCTATGAGATTTTGACTGTTCTCGGTCTGGGTGATGCCTGGAAGTTGTGGGGAGGCTGATACTTCCGCATCAGGTCAAGCCGGTTCTGGGCTTTGAGTCGCTCATAGATAAGCGTCCAGGCACAGTCCTTCTCCTTGTCCACCTCACACTTGCCGTTATTGGTGCCGCCACAGGGGCCGTTAACCAGACCTTTGTGGCAGGCGGTAATAGGGCAAATGCCAGCGGTTTCACCGATAATACATTGCCCGCACTGAGCACAAACCTCGCGAAAATAGCCCGGGGTATCCTCCACACCGATAAACATAGTATCCAGCGCCGGGATGACCGGGCGGTCAATGTAAGTACTTATCCGGTGCACGCCTAGGGCGCAGCTCATTATCAGGGCGCAGTTCGAGTTCTGAATAGCCCGTTCGTTTTCCTTCATGGCTACTTCACTCATTTCGTCGCAAGCGATAGGGATAACTGTCCAGCCACTGACTAGTTTATCTATCTTCTGAAGCTGGCTCTTCATCTCCAGTACCTGCTCGATGCCACCGGTCTTGGTCATGGTGGTGCAGGTACCGCAGCCGATAATAAACACGCGGTTAAAGCCGTCTAGCTGCTGCTTTATTTCTTCGAAAGACTTCTGTCTGGTTATCGCTTTCATGGCAAACCTCCTACCTAGCTAGGTTTCTAGGTCACACCTAAGACACCGCCTAGCTTCCTGCTGGGCCTTCTCTTCAGAGAAGCAAAGCTCTATCTCGGCAAAGCTCGTTTTCCTTTCTTTGACTGGTAGTGTGGGCACAGCCACTCTGGGCTGTGCTTCCCAGGCTTCCTCTACCTCCGGCGCCGGCTCTTCGCCAACGGCTTTGGCTTTAAGGTCATATATCTCAACCCTGGAGGTATCGGCTCTCAGGTATTTATCTATAGAGATGGCTGCCCTTCTGCCAGCGGCGATGGCATCTATTACCATACCCGGCCCGGTAACAAAGTCACCACCGGCAAAGACCCCGCTGATGTTAGTCGCCAGGGTATTACTGTCAACGACCAGCGTCTCCCAGCGGGTGCGCTCCAGGGCGCTGTCAGGAGGAAGGAAAGAGAGGTCCGGGGCCTGGCCCACGGCAGCGATGACGGTATCGGCCTCAATAAAGGACTCAGAGCCGGCGATTGGGACAGGCCGCCTCCGGCCACTCTGGTCAGGTTCACTAAGTTTCATCTTAATGCACTGCAGGCCGGTTACCTGCCAGTTCTCGACGGCTATCCGGGTGGGGCTGATTAGAAAGCTGACCTCTACACCCTCGTCAATAGCCTGTTCGTATTCTACCTCGGTAACCGGCATTTCCTCCCGGGAGCGGCGGTAGTATATCATTACTTCCTCGGCACCGAAACGGAGAGCCGTACGAGCTGCATCCAGGGCTACATTGCCGCCGCCGATGACCGCCGTTCGGCGGCCTACGCTGACTTTTCGGCCCAGCCTGGCGTCTCTTAAGAACCTCAGCCCGTAATAGAAGCCTTCGGCGTCCTCAAGTTCGCCGGGCACGCCGATGCGCTGGCTTCTCTGGGCGCCAGCGGCGATAAAAACAGCGGCAAAACCATCTTTCCTCAGGTCCTCCACGGTGAAATTAACGTTAATCGGGCTGTTGTAGCGTATATCCACCCCCCGCTTGGCGATATAATCAATCTCCTTTTGGATAATCTCCCGGGGCAGGCGGAACTCGGGTATGGCCACTGATAGCATACCGCCACCTACTGGGAGTGCTTCAAAAGCGGTTGTCGGGTAGCCCATATGAGCCAGGAAGTAGGCGCATGATAGGCCAGTGGGCCCGGCGCCAACTACGGCTACCCGCTGACTGTGGGTCTGCGGGAACGGCTCGGGGTCTTCGGTCACATTCTCAAAATACCAGTCAGAGGCAAAGCGTTTTAGGGCTCTGATAGCTACTGGGTCGTCCAACTCCCCACGGCGGCACCTGAATTCACAGGGGTGGCTGCAGATACGGCCGCAGATAGCCGGGAAGGGGTTCCGCTCCCGGATAGTATCAACCGCCTCTTCATATTCACCGGCGGCGATGTGGGCCACATATTTGGGGACGTTGATGCCTACCGGGCAGGTGTGTTGACAGGGCGATATCATCAGGGCATCACAGACCGCAGCCGGACACTTTTTCTCCCTTATATGGGCATCATACTCGTCTCGAAAATATTCGATGGTGGAGAGCACTGGGTTGGGAGAGGTCTGGCCAAGCCCACACAGTGAGCACTCCTTGACGGTTCTGGCTATAGCCAGCAGAGTGTCGATGTCAGCCTCGCTGCCTTTGCCTTCGGTAATTCGGGTTAGTATTTCCAGCATCTGCCTGGTTCCCAGGCGGCAAGGAGTGCATTTTCCGCAGGATTCAGCTTGGGTGAAACTGAGAAAGTAGCGGGCTATCTCCACCATGCAGGTTGTCTCGTCCATCACCACCATACCGCCAGAACCCATTATCGAACCCATCTGAGCCAGTGATTCATAGTCTACCGGTAGGTCAATGAAACGGGCTGGTATACAGCCACCTGAGGGGCCACCAGTCTGCACCGCTTTAAGCCGTTTATTTCTGGGGATACCACCGCCAATCTCATAGATAATATGGGATAATGGAGTACCCATCGGAACCTCCACCAGTCCACTATTAGCGATTTTGCCGGTGAGGGCAAATACTGCGGTGCCCTTACTCTTCTCGGTGCCGATACTGGAAAACCAGCTAGCGCCCCTCTCGATGATAACCGGTATTGAGGCCAGCGTTTTCACATTGTTGATGTTGGAAGGTTTACCATCTAGGCCTGATTGGGCGGGAAAAGGTGGGCGGGGGCGGGGCATGCCCCGCCGGCTCTCAATAGAGGCGATAAGGGCGGTTTCCTCGCCGCAGACAAAGGCACCGGCGCCTTCCTTAATGTGCACATTGAAATTGAAACCAGAGCCCTGTATATCATTACCCAGGAAGCCTCTTTCTTTAGCCTGGTCAAGGGCTATGCGGAGCCGGTTTACTGCCAGGGGGTATTCGGCACGTACATAGATATAGCCTTCGTTGGAACCGATGGCGTAAGCGCAGATAGCCAGCCCCTCTATCACGGAATGGGGGTCTGCCTCTAGGATAGAGCGGTCCATGAAGGCGCCGGGGTCGCCCTCATCGGCGTTGCAGATAACATATTTGGGCGAGCCGTGGGCATTACGGCAGAACTCCCACTTCATTCCGGTGGGAAAGCCCGCCCCACCCCGCCCCCTTAAGCCCGAGTTTTTGATTTCCTCAATGACCTCTTCCGGCTTCATCTGAAAGAGCGTCTTGCGCAGGGACTGGTAGCCGCCACGGTCAAGGTAGTCATCAATCCTCTCTGGATTGATGTGGCCACAGTTACGCAGTATGACCCGCCTCTGCTCTTTATAGAATTTTATATCTGAGTAGCATGGTATAGCCTGGCCGCTGACCGGGTCACGGTAGAAAAGGCGCTCCACTGGCTTTCCGTCCCGTAGATGTGAGCTTACAATCTCGGTGGCATCCTCTGGCTCGACATGGGTGTAGAAGATGCCGTCGGGCTCGATGACCACATTCGGCCCCTGCTGGCAGAAGCCGTGGCAGCCGGTGAAATCTATCTCAGCACCTTTTAGCTTCTGCTTGGCCAGCTCAGCCTTTAGCGCCTTGAAAACAGCGTCACCGCCGCCCGAGACACACCCCGTGCCGCGGCAGACAAAAACGGTACGGCTTTTCGGCATCTTCTGCTTCATTTTGGCTTCCTGCTCTCGAACAATCTGGCTACTTTCTTGGGATTCAAATTGCCGTGCGTTTCCTGATTAATTACGATGTTGGGCGCCAGGGCGCAGACACCGATACAGGCAACGGTCTCCAGGGTGTACTCCATATTGGGACTAGTCTCTCCCTCTTCAAGCCCTAGCTCCTGCTTTACCAGTTTCAGTATTGTTTTACCACCCCGCACGTGACAGGCTGTGCCCCGACATACCCTGACGATATTCTTTCCCCGCGGCTCGGTGTAAAACTGGGTGTAAAAGGATATTACCCCCTGCACCTGACTGGGAAACAAGCCCAAGCCGCTGGCGATGCGTGGTATTGCCTCGGGGGGGATATAGCCAACCGCCAGTTGGACATCATGCAGCAGTGGTATAAGCCCCCACCTTTGTCCCTGATAATTACCAATAATAGCGTCTATTTTCTTCAAGTCAGCTTTGGCAACCTTCTTGGTTCTGGTCATTATGGCTTAATCCTTTCCAGTCTTACCGCGCAGCTTTTGAGAAAAGGAGCCTTAGACTTGGGGTCTAATTTAATATCGAACAGTTCGTTTACCGGGCTATCCGGAAACGAGATAGGCATGAAAAGCAGACCTGAGGGTAACGAGCCGGTTACCCTGACCGTGGTAGTCGATTCGCCTACTGGTGAGACGACCTTGACCGGCTCGCCATCGCCAAGTCTGAGGTGTTTAGCATCATTCTGGCTGATTTCTATCCAGGAACTTGGTGAGAACTCTTTGAGCCGTGAAGACCTCAGGCTCCTGGTGCCGCTGCCGAAATGGTACAGTACAGAGCCAGACAGCAGGGTCAGTGGATAGTCGTCCCCGGATATATCGGTTGGTGGGGTATATTCAGCCGGGGAAAGGCGCCCGAACCCGCTGGGGAATGGACCTCTGTACAGGCGCTTGGTTCGTACACTCTCACTCTCCAGACCAGCCCAATCCACGTCCTCCTTTTCCAGGTCGACAGAGGTAAGATGCTCATAAAACGGGACCAGCTCTTCAATTTCGTTCATAACCTCTTGAAGAGAGGAGTATGGCATCGGCTGCCCCATCTCTTTGGACAGCTGGAGAATTATTTTCCAATCCGGCAGGCACTTACCAATTGGTTCGATGGCTTTTCTCACTGGCTGAGTCCTGCCTTCAAAGTTGGTGACAGTGCCCTCTTTTTCAGCGAAGCTGGCCGAGGGCAAGACTACGTCGGCTAGTTTAGCTGTCTCGGTCAGGAACATGTCAGCGGCCACAAGAAATTCGAGAGAAGCCAGAGCCTTTCTAATCAAAGAAGGGCGAGGGAAGCTGGAGACGGGGTTTTCGCCCACAATTAGCATCCCTTTAAGCTTTCCTGCCTCAGCCTGCTCAATCATCTCCAGGGCCGATAGACCGGCATTGCTTGGCAGACTGCTCCCCCACTGCCTTTCAAAGTCACTCTTAGCCTGCGCATCATCCAGGCTCTGATACCCGGGCAGGAAGTCGGGCAAACTACCCATATCACAGGCACCCTGGGCGTTGTTTTCTCGTTGCAGGGCAAAGATGCCTCCTCCCCGACGCTCGATGTTCCCTGTCAGCATGGCCAGATTAGCCAGAGCCATCACGCTGTCTATGCCGTTAACATGCTGGGTAATCCCGTTTCCGTAAACAATAGAAGCCCACTCTGCCCCGGCCAGGGTACGTGCGGCGCGCTGCGCATCTTGCTTGAGGATGCCAGTTACCTTTTCTAATCGTTCCAGGGTATACGGCTTTAAACTCTTAGACAGTTCATCGAAGTTATCCGTTTTGCGGGCGACGAATTCCTCGTCAAACAGTCTTTCCTCAATAATCACCCTGGCCAGGCCGTTTAACAGGACTACATCGGTGCCGACTTTAGGTTTCAGCCAGATGTGAGCGAAAGGATTAAGCTTGGTTGGACGGACGTCAACCAGTATAAGCTTGGCGCCGTTATATTTGGTGGCGCGTTTTACGGTATAGCCTACCGCCGGAGCCGAGATAACAGGGTTGGCACCGATAACCATTATTACTTCTGAGTTCTCAAGTTCTTCCAGGGAGTTGGTTGTGCCCGGAAAACCAATAGACTGCCCCAGACCAAGCCGGCTGGCAGAGCTATACAGCCGGCTGCCATTATCGATGTTGTTGGTACCTAGAACTACCCGAGCCAACCTCTGCAGTAGGTAGTTCTCTTCGTTGGTACATTTAGAGGAACCCAGCACGGCCAGGCTATCGGCGCCGTGCTCATTCTTTAGTCGTTCAAGTTCAGCGGCTACCCGCTCTATAGCCTCTTCCCAAGAGGCTTCTTGAAACTCGCCGTCTACCTTAATCAGGGGGGTGGTTAACCTCTCCGGGCTCTGTATGAAATCGTAGCCGTAACTCCCTCTGACACAAAGCGTGCCGTGGTTAACTGGGCTTTCGCCTGGTTTAACTCTAACTATTTGATTGTCCTTTACCTCCAAGTGAAGGATACAGCCACAGCCGCAGAACGGACACACGGTATCGACGGTTTTCGTGGTCGTCCCATGGTATGCCCTCCCCTTTTCCATCAGGGCGCCGGTGGGGCAGTGGGCGACACAGGTTCCACAGAAGGTACACTCGGAGTTCTCCAGCGGCATATCATTCAATGTGGCTGGTTTGGCGGCAAAGCCACGGCCGATATAATCGATGGCCCCCTCGACAACCAACTCCTGGTCGGCCCGGATACACTTGGCGCATAGGATACACCTGGACAGGTCTCTTTCAATGAATGGGTTTACCTCCTGGGTGGCCGCCAGTCGTGGGATTCTCTGTAATTCCACTAGTCCGATGCCCATCTCGGCACCCAGCTCTCTCAGCTGACACTGGTTACCCTTATCGCATACCAGGCATGAATCAGGATGGCTGGCGAGCATGAGCTGAACGAGCAATTTACGGTGCTCCATTACCCGCGACGATCGGGTATTTATCACCATCCCCGGTCTTATCGGAGCCACGCAGGAGGCCAGTAAATTTCCCGAACTTTCGTCTTCGACAATACAGAGCCGGCAGGCGCCGGTAGGGGCAAGATAACGGTCATGACACAGAGTGGGAATATCCACCCCCGATTCCCGGGCGAGGTCCAAAATAGTCGTCCCGGAATAGCCGCTTACCTCCACATCATCAAGCGTAATGGTAATTGTTTCCAAACAAGTCTCCTTTTACGGCGGTGTTATCTATTGTCCTAATTAACGGTGCAGATAAATTTCTTGCCTTCATACACCGACCTTATCCCATTCAGTAGCTGAGAGCTGACCACTGTTTTGGGAATAAAGCCCAGTGCTCCTACCTGCTGGCTGGCCAGGACATTTTCCTCATCATCATACTGCGTCAGCATCAAGATTCTAGCCTGCTGATACTGCTGGCATATCTCCTTGGTGGCCTCCAGGCCATTCATTTCTGGCATGACTATGTCCATGAGCACCACGTCGGGTAAAAGCTCACCGGTCCTATCAACCGCCTCCCTTCCGTTGGCGGCTTCGCCCACCACCTGCATATCGTGCTGCAGGGCGAGTACGGCTCGAATGCCATCTCTGACCACGGCATGGTCATCTACTACTAGCACCCTGATCTTTCTGGTCACCCTATCCAGCAGCTTCTCGATACGGGGTACCAGCATGGTTAGCTCAATAGGTCTAGACACGAAATCCTCAGCATCACATTGCATGCCTTCCTCTGTTCTCCATCCCTTGAGATGCTGTTTCTCCGGGGGCGTATTAACTACTATGATAGGCAGGTTGCTAAATCCAAGCGATTGTTTTAGCCATTGATGAAACAGGAAAGCGTCTCCACGAGGCATAGTTGTGCCCAGTACCACCAGCTCGGGCTCATGGGAGCGAACCATGTCTTCGGCCTGGCGCCGCTCAGAGGCAGTAACTACCGAGCATTCTTTAGCCTCTAAAGCTGCCTGTAGAGCCTGGGTAAAATCGGAGTCATCATCCACAATCAGAATTCTATGACTGTGTTCCATCGCAGCCTCCTTGCTCCATCACCGACATCCTGTCGAATCTATGTTCACGGTTGGAGGTTTGTTAATACCCTTAACAATAACCGAAAGGCTTTAGATGGGGAATAGGGCTTTTACTTGATAGGCAGGGTGAAAAACCCCTGAATTTCCTGGGATTCTCCCCTGTTTATCAGTATTGGGAGTGAGGATGGATGGTGTATTTAAGTAACTGAGGGTGCTGAATCATAACCATCAAACGGTTATGATGCCTTTACGCAAGGCATATTTGACTAATTCAGTACGGTTATGGATATCAAGCTTGGCCATAAGGTTTGTCTTATGGCCTTCAACGGTTTTGTGGCTGATGACCAGGATATCGGCTATTTCCTGGTTGGTATGCCCCTCGGCCATCAGTTTTAATACATCCCGCTCCCGATCAGTCAGGCGGTCATAGGGGTCTTTACCAACCCGGCTGCCAATCTTGTAACGATAACCTTCGACCAGTAACTTTGCCGCCGGGGGAGAAAGGTATGAATCGCCACGGTAGATAGAGCGGATACCTGAAATAAGTTCCGAGGATGCCGCTGCCTTGCTGACGAAGCCGGAAGCACCGGCTTCAATTACCGGGAGTACGTATTCTTTATCGTCATATTGGGTCAGAATCAGCACTTTTGTTTTTGGGAATTCGCGGCATATGCGGCGGGTGGCTTCCAGTCCCCCCATGATAGGCATGGCAATATCCATAAGCACGACATCTGCTTGTAGTTCTCTGACCATATCAATTGCTTCGCTGCCATTAGCTGCCTCAGCGACTACTTCTATATCACCGACGACGGCCAGTAGAGCGCAGATCCCCTCCCTCACGATGGGATGGTCGTCAACAACGAGCACCTTTATCTTATTCATGTTCCTCACCGTGACCTATGGGCACGCTGGCCCGGACCGTGGTTCCCTGGCCAATCTTTGATTCAACAGAGGCGGTACCGCCCAGGAGCATGATTCTCTCTCTCATACTGAACAAACCCCGCCCGCGCCCGCTCTCCTCAACATCGGTGATATCGGAAACATCGAACCCCTGGCCATCATCAGTAATGCGCAGCATAAGTTCGCTGTCACGATATTCCACGGAGATGGTGGCGTTCTTCGCCTTTGAATGCTCAATGATGTTGCCTATAGAGCCTTGGGCAACCCGGAAGAGCCCAGTTTCGACTTCTGAATCCAAACGCCTTTCAGCACCTATAGTTTCTACAGATGTGTTGATGTTTAAGGGGCGGAGTCTGGTATCAGCCAGCTGACGAATGGCGGGAACCAGCCCTAATGTATCTAATAACGAAGGGCGCAAGTCAGCCATTAACCTTCTTATCTCAGTGTGCACCTGCACGGCTAGAGATTGGACCTTTTTCAGCCTGGTTATCAGCTCGGCGTCACCACCGGACTTCTCGGCCATGTCCGCCAGCGCCTGTAACTGAAGTGTAAGTCCGGAAAGTGTCTGGCTGGTTTCATCATGTAGCTCGCGAGCCAGTCTCTTCCGCTCGTCTTCTTGGGCGACCAGAATTTGCCGGGTGAGCTTGCGGTATCTTTCTCGTGCCTTGCGCAGTCGCTCGTAGAGTTTTGCCTGCTGAATGGCTACACCAAGCTGGTCACCAATAGAGTGCAATAGATGTAAATCCTTGCGGGTAAAACGGTGTGACCTGCGGCTGGCAACGTTAATCACCCCTAGAACGTTATCCTTGGCCCTGATGGGGACACAGATGAAAGCCTTTAAGCCCTCGGAGCTTACTAGATCCGGGTGTCCTACGCGAGAGTCAGTAGAGATATCCTCCAGTAGAATCGCTTTGCCACTTTGAGCTACTCTTCCAGCAATGCCTTCACCCGGGCTGAGGCGCATCTTCTCAACATACTTGGCACTCAAGCCTTGATGAATATGGTAGGATAACGTTTGAGTCTGTTCATCCATAAGTAGGATTCCTCCGATAGTTCCCTTCATGATTCTGAGGATATTATCAAGGGCTACCTTAAGGACAGCATCCAAATCCCACAGACCACTGATGGCGGCTGAGACTCGGCTTAAAGCGAGGAGCTCTTGATACCGCCCTTCCTCATCAGGCTGGTCTTGCCTCTCTACCCTACCTGTTTCTACATGCTCCATCTCAAGGCCTTCTCGGAGTTGGCTATAAGGAGTAACTTAAGATAGCCTAAACTTCTGGGCTTGTCAAACCTGGCGGGTAGTCCTGACTATCGATGAAAAGTGGAATGCTCCAACTGTTGCTTGGAATGCATACTGCGGAGTTCTTTTATCTGGGGGATAAGGAGGGCCACAGTTAGCAGGATGGTAAGGGCGTCAGCTATTGGGAATGCCCACCACACGCCGTCCAGCTGTAAGAATCGGGGCAGTATAAATATCAGGGGAATCAAGAAAAGGACCGGCCTAGATACAGCCGTGATGAACGACTGCTTGGCTTTACCTATTGACTGGAAGACCAGTGAGCCAACCATCATGAAGCCCATCATCGGCATAGCCAGGAAAAGACGCTTGGCTGCATAAGAAGCTAGGGTAATCAGCTCAGTATCGTTGGTGAAGATGCGAATGAACGGTTCCGGAACGAAATAGATAACTAGAAATACGGCAATGCTGCAAGCGGTTGCCGCAGCAAGGGCTAGCTTCGTTACCTGCAATGCCTTGTCATGGCGCTTTGCCCCGTAGTTGAAGCCCAGAATAGGCTGCATCCCAGAACCGATGACTATCCCTGGCATAAAGGCGAACATCAGTATGCGGTGAAGGATGCCAAAGGCGGATACGGCATAGTCACCACCGTAGGCAACGAGCGTTCTATTCACAAAAATGGCGGATAGGCTCCCGGCCAACATCCTGGCGAAGGACGCGATTCCTATGGCCAGAATTGATCTCAGTATGTCCCATTCAATAATTAAGTTCTTGGAGCGAATCTTGAGGAAGCTGTTGCCGGAAAGATAGTACCTCATGAAGTATAAGACAGAAACCAGCTGGGCTATCACGGTGGCTAGCGCCGCCCCCCTTATTCCCATGTCCAGCGGTATGATGAATATGGCATCCAGGATGATGTTTAATACGGCGCCGATAACCATGCCTATCATCGGGGTGCGGGCGTTGCCTTCGGCCCTTATCAGATTATTTAGTGCCATGGCGAAGGCCATGAAAAACATGCCGATGAGTATAATCGTCATGTAGTCTTTGGCATAGGGCAGTACAGTTTCTGACGAACCCATAAGCCTGAGCCAGAAATCTGGATTGGCTAGGCCAGCTGCCATCATTGTGGCTGATATCACGATAGTAGCTGTTATGGCATTGCCGATGGCGCGCTCCGCTCTGGTGATTTTGCCGACTCCAATTAATCTGGAAACCACCGAGGCGCCACCCATACCGGACAGTTCTCCAATTCCTATTGACATCAGTTGCAGGGGGAAAACAATGGAAAGCCCGGCAATACCGAGGGGGCCAACGTAGTGGCCGATAAAAATCGTGTCTACTACGTTGTATAGTGTCATGACAAACATGCCCAAAAATGCAGGCAGGGATAGTTTCAGTAGTAGCCGGCCGATTCGGTCGTCATCAAGCACGCTTTGATTCTGGTTGTTCACGGGGCTAATAGCATATCCTTACAGATTTATACAGTGAAATTCGCGTAGGAGTACATCTTATGTAAACTAGCCTACCGACGGCGGTGTCATAGTCAAGGGTAGAAATACCGAACTCTCCTTCTGAAGATATAACCAACTACCAGACCGAGCACCAGACCGCCAAGGTGAGCCTGCCAGGCTATCCCCAGCAGAGGAGAGAATATAGATAAGATGATAAAACCGCCGATAACGGCTATCCAGAGGGGTATTGGGGCTGGTATCGGGAAAACAAACACTCGTAACCTGGGCATCATTACTGCCAGCGCTCCTCCCAGAGCGAAGACCGCCCCCGAGGCACCTATGGCTATAGAAAAGGGCGATGGCGGTAGAAGGATAAAGACAATATTACCCAGAATTCCCCCGGCAAAGTAAACCAGCAGGAATCTGGGTATCCCGATTAACCGGGATAGGAAGCTGCCGAAAAAGTAGAGGGTTATCATATTGGCAAAAATATGCCAGACACCGCTGTGGATGAAGAGATTGGTCACTATAGTCCAGGGTCTAGCTAAGAAACTTATCGGCTGCAGTCCAAGAAGCAGGATAATGTTTCCGTTTATAAGGGTGGCAATAAATAGCAGCAGGTTTAGGGCTATTATAATCCATACCGCAGTTGGCCTGGAACCTCTATACGCCATTAACTCGTCTCCACCCTCCCATTTACAGGTTTATTATCTCTCCCCTGACCTCTCGGTCAATGGTTAAAATGCCGAAGGAATTTTTTGCTCTCCCGGGATTGAAGAAAAGAATACCCTTTTTCACCTCATTCTGGGAATAGTGGGAATGTCCGTAAACAATAATATCAACATCCTCAAACATCCCCCCTACCCTGTCGTCTATGCCGTGGGGACTGCCCCAGCCATGAATAATGCCAATTCTTTTCCCCTCTATTACCAGTATTTCCTTTTCCGGGAGAATCCGCTTAAGCTCTTCTGAGTCCATATTACCCTGTACCGCTTTTACCTTTCCCAGCCGCTTCAAGCCATCAAGCACATCTCTGGTGACGAAATCACCGGTGTGGATTATCAGGTCTACTTCGGCTAGAGTGTGCAATATCTGTTCAGGGAGCTGGGTAAATGAGGTGGCATGGGTGTCAGATACTACGCCTATCTTCATGCCACCTCCTCGAGGGCAGAGTAGTAAGCCTGGTAGGTTATGGGGTCAAAGAGGACGAAAACCACCTCTTTAACCGGGGTGACCTGCCCAGAGAGAAATGAAACCACCGTTCTAATCGCTACCCCTGCTGCCTCGGCTACTGGATAGCCATAAACACCGGTGCTTATTGAGGGGAAAGAAACGCTGCTTAGCTTTTGCTCTGCGGCCAGTTTCAGGCTCTCTCTATAGGCACTTTTCAGTAGAGCCGCTTCACCCTTATTTCCGCCTTGCCAGATAGGACCGACGGTGTGAATCACATGTTTTGCCGGCAAGTTGCCTCCGGTGGTGATTGCTGCCTTACCAGTAGGTAAACGCCCCTGTTTGGCTACAATTTGCTTACACTCCTCCAAGATAGCCGGGCCTCCAACTCGGTGAATGGCACCATCGACTCCACCGCCGCCCATCAGTCCCGGGTTGGCGGCATTGACGATGGCATCAGTAGTCTGCCTGGTGATGTCCCCTTGGCTAATGGCTAATCTTGCCTGATTGACTATCACTTCTCTGGCTTGCTTATCCATCGGCTAACCTCTGTACTTTGATAGTTATAATTATAAGGGGGATAGGGTGGAGAGTCCAGTCAGGGCCAAGTTGCGCTTGAGGTTGGGATTTGCTAAACTAACTTGATTATAATGGGCCGTTAGCTCAGTTGGCAGAGCACCTGACTTTTAATCAGGGTGTCACAGGTTCGAGACCTGTACGGCCTACCAGCTTCAGAAGACCGTCCCTGCCGGGGATTTTTTTAAAGAATCAGGGTATCAGAACACTAGGTCTACCGACACCCTGATTTTATCGTTTTTACCACCAAATATCAATAATACGAC
>Ga0315555_1000646_pt1 | contig 24948 bp, 19 predicted proteins | sample SalMarSW160380MG_FD_202113 | JGI IMG/M metagenome (GOLD analysis project Ga0315555, IMG submission 202113) | Salt marsh sediment microbial communities from the Plum Island Ecosystem LTER, Massachusetts, United States - Salt Marsh Sediment SW1603-80 ... | reverse complement strand
TTTTTCAACTCGGCTGTAAAAATTGATCTGGATGGTCCGGTTGTTTTTGCGGGATACGCCATTAGCGCACCTGAGTACAGGTATGATGATTTTCAGGGTGTAAATGTCAACGGAAAAGTAATAGTTGCATTTTACGGAGAGCCGTTAGAAAAGGATAGTCTGGTATTTTTTAATGGAACACACCAGACCAAATATATGATGGAATACTGGAAGGCAAAAAACATTGCTGCAAGAGGTGGAAAAGCGCTATTAGTGATCCCTACTCCTGAAAACAGGCAAAGCTATGAAAGATTTCTGCAGAGACGACAAAGTCAGAAAGCGCATAAGAATTTTGTGCTGAAAGGCGATTCAACTGTTCCGGTGATTTACCTGTCTCCGGAATTTTCCGATAAGCTTTTTGATGGCTGGATACCCAATAATTTTAAGACCACTGTTCAGAAAATACACGATGAATCTCAGAAACCAGATACCACTACCATAAGTTGGGAGAGGGGCGGATTTCCGCAAATAAAGACCTGTTTGTCCATTAACTATGATAATCCCGAGATCCGCAATTGCCGAAATATTCTGGCCATTCTTCCTGGCAATGATGAAATATTAGGAAAAGAATACATACTGGTCGGATCCCATTATGACCATGAAGGCATCAGGAATGGTAAATTATATCCCGGGGCAGATGATAACGCATCGGGAGTAGCGGCAAATCTCAATGTGGCCTTTGCTTTCTCACAGCTCAAAAAAAATCAGTACCCCAGTCGGAGTGTAATTTTTGCTTTCTGGGATGCCGAGGAGGAAGGAACTCTTGGCACCCGTTATTTTGCAGATCATCCTCCGGTAAGTTTACAGAATATTAAAGTTGCCATTAATATGGATATGATTGGTCGGGATGCTTCTTTTAATTTTGCTGCCCTGAGGAATCCCATCAGGGATGAAGATGCGGAGAACAAAGTGATGTTATTTTATTCCGCCCAGGCGGAAGGTCTGAAAAAAATTGCAGAGGAAGCAAACGTTGCCTCTCATCTTCATCTGCTTTTTGATCCCAATGTGTTCTTTACCAGCGGCAGTGATCATGTCAATTTTCACTCACTGGGTATACCGGTGGTATATTACTTTACCGGTTTTCATCCAGACTACACCAGTCCGCAGGATACCGCAGACAAAATTGACTATGAAAAACTAACCCGCATTGCCAGGCACATTGCGGATTTTACTTATTTGCTCGCAAACAGTTCGCAAATTCCGGATTTTGATACAGATATTCTGACTGCACCGGAAGGAGATTTTACGAGATAAATGAACGGAGTATTTTCCCATGGATAAGAATGCCTATAAAGAAAAAGTATACATTAAAGATGTCCGTCAATATGTGGGACGGGAAATAGTAATTGCCGGATGGCTTTATAATAAGCGGTCCAGTGGTAAAATACATTTTCTTTTAGTGAGAGACGGTACTGAAATTATCCAGTGCGTTGTGGTCAAGAGTGATGTTTCTGACCAAGTTTTTTCGCTGTATGATCAACTCGGTTTTGAATCCTCCCTTCTTATTAAAGGCAAAGTATCGGAAGATAAAAGATCCCCGCTGGGATATGAAATTCAGGTTAACGATATTATGGTCATGCAGATACCTGTGGACGAATTCCCCATCTCTAAAAAAGAGCATGGCATCGAATTTCTGATGGATCATCGGCATCTCTGGCTTCGATCCAGAAAACAGTTTGCTATCCTGAGGATTCGTCATGAAATAATTTCAGCGATCCGTGATTTCTTTAATGAACGGGATTTCATTTTAATTGATACTCCCATATTTACTCCTTCTGCCGCCGAAGGAACTTCGACCCTTTTTTCAACAGATTATTTCGGAATGGATGCATATCTCACCCAGAGTGGCCAGCTGTATGCGGAGGCAGCGGCAATGGCGCTGGGAAGGGTTTATTGCTTCGGACCAACCTTCCGGGCGGAAAAGTCCAAGACCCGCCGGCATCTTACCGAATTCTGGATGGTTGAACCTGAAGTTGCTTTTTTTGATCTTGATGATGACATGAAATTAGCGGAAGATTTCATCAGTTATATTGTACAACGTGTACTGGAAAAACGGAGCATGGAACTGGAAACCCTGGAGAGGGATACTGAAAAGCTAAAGAAGGTAGCAGCACCTTTCCCAAAGATATCCTACACCGAAGCGGTGCAGATTCTAAAAGAAAAAGATGTTGATTTTGAGTGGGGAAATGATTTTGGCGGGAAGGATGAAACGGTGATTTCCGAACAATTTGACCGCCCGGTAATTGTCCATCGTTATCCGGCAATAGTAAAGGCATTCTATATGAAAAGGGATTCAGAAGATGACCGGCTCGCTCTGGCTATGGATGTTCTGGCACCAGAGGGTTATGGTGAGATCATCGGGGGCAGCCAGCGTGAAGATGATTATGAAGTGCTGGTTAAACGACTGGAAGAAAACAAGCTTCCCAGGGATCATTACGAGTGGTACCTGGATCTTCGCAGATATGGGACGGTGCCCCACGCCGGTTTTGGTCTGGGAATTGAAAGAACCGTTGCATGGATTTGCGGAATTCCTCATATCAGGGAAACCATTCCATTTCCCAGGACTATTTATCGTTTGACACCCTGAAAAATAAATGAATCTGAGGCTGTCTGGGCAAATCACCTGTTAGGGTAGCCATGTTATCAAATTTAATTCAGAGAGGTAGGTATCAATAAGTCCGCCAAAATTATTGGCGTTATCGGGGGAAGTGCGTGCAGTCCCGAAGACTATGAATTAGCGCGGGAGGTTGGCCGATTGATCGCCAGGGCAGGGGCCCTACTGGTTTGTGGTGGCAAAGGCGGAGTAATGGAAGCGGCGTGCAGGGGAGCAAGGGAAGAAAATGGTCTCACTATTGGAATTCTGCCCGGGAATAATCTCTCCGAAGCTAACAGGTATGTTACCATCCCTATAGCCACCGGCATGGGTATTGGTCGCAATATTATCATTGTACATACTGCACAGGCTCTTGTTGTGGTAAACGGGAAGTATGGTACCCTTTCGGAGATTTCCTATGCCCTGCAGCTGGAAAAACCGGTTTTTGCCCTGAAACCCTGGTTGGAGATACCGGGAATAAAGGTGGTTGATACCCCCCGGCATGCCGTAAGTTCAGCCTTGCAGAGTATTCATTGAAATAATGTGGTAAATTTAATACCTTCAGATCATGGAAAAAGTAGCTTTTCTGGCTCACATCAGGGGAATGGTACAGGGAGTAGGATTCCGTTATTTTACTTACCATGAAGCATCTTCACGGGATCTTACCGGTTATGTTAAAAATCTGCCGGATGGGCGGGTTGAGGTTTACGCTGAGGGCTCAAAGGAAGACCTCAATAGTCTACTGCAACGTCTGCAGGAGGGACCCGGCTCCGGTTATGTCAAAAAGATTGAGGTGGAATGGGAGACCTTCCACAATAAATACCAACAGTTTTCGGTGGAAAGAAGCTATTTCTAGTTCAGAAACCCCGGCTTGCAGCCGATAATTGAATTACTTTTAACTGGTTGAGGAATGGAAATGAAAAATTTTGAAAGCTATATCCGCAATGTCCCCGATTTTCCGGTAAAAGGCATTCAGTTTAAAGACATTACCACCCTGCTGAAAAACGGGGAGTTGTTTGCCCAGGCGGTTGATCAGATGTATGAACCGTTCCGGGAGAAGGAGATTGACAAAATCGTGGCCATTGAAGCGCGGGGTTTTATCTTTGGTGCGGCCCTGGCCTATAAATTGAATTGTGGTTTCGTTCCTATCCGCAAGCCGGGAAAGCTTCCAGCGGAGGTACTAAAGGAATTTTATGAACTGGAATATGGCAAGGACAGCATTGAGATCCATCAGGATGGTCTGGAAGAAGGAGACCGGGTATTACTGGTGGATGATTTGCTGGCTACCGGGGGAACAGCAGCGGCCAGTTGCCGGCTGGTGGAAAAACTGGGAGCGGAAATAGTGGGTTTATCGTTTTTAGTGGAATTAATCGAATTGAATGGGAGAAAACTGTTAAGTAATTATAATGTCCATTCGTTAATGGATTTTCCATTTTAACAAAAAAGCCAGCTGGTTAATATGCAGCTGGCTTTTTATGCGTAAAAATTTTTCGTTTTTTAGAAGGCCACACCACCGGTAATTCCCACGAAGGTTGTCGTACCACCGTACTTATCACCATATTCGTCTTTATAACTCTCTGTGAATATAAATCTGAATATTCCTTGAATGATGACATTAATAGAAGTCCCGGCAGGAAATTCAAAACCGGCACCCGCAGCAAGGCCGACTTTATTGTCGTCTTCATCCCATATATTTTCACTTTGGCCCAGATATGAAAGATCTGCTTTATCCTTGAGAAAATTATATGTTACCATACCGAACAGGAAAAACTGATTATTAGCTTCCACAGGTGTTAAATAAGGCCTGATACCTACACCGAGTTCAATAACGCTGGCATTTCCAGTTATTTCTACATCGTTGGGATCCACACCTATCAAGTTTAAAAATGGAGTAATGTCCTCCAACGCTTTATCTCCATTGAAAGTGAAACGTTCATAAGCTGCACCAAATACAATCCCCAACTTGGGTGAAGGAAAGAGAACATACTGGGCATGCCCGCTAAAGCCAACCTTGTAATAGTCCTTAAATTCTTCCGGGCCCAGCGGTATACCAACACCTGCAAATACTTCGAATTGGGGCTTTCTCATTCCCTGTGCAAGCACCGAATTAAGCGATAGCACGAACAAAATCAGCAGGACAACAACCACAAATTTTTTCATAAATCAGTACCTCCATTTAAATTTGAGTAAATTAACGAAACATTCTGATACTGCCTCTATATTCGGTATAAATTCTGGAATCTGAATTTTTTTAAACATAATTATTTTGTTACAATTTTATCTCGTACTTTGGGACTACCATCCTTGGTCTGGATTATCTTACCGGTAGAATAAACATCAAATATTTCAGTAACCTGTACTTCACAGATCTCATCAATTTCGCGGGCAATCACCTTGCCGCTGACGGGGTGGACAATAGGCGCGCCTTCCCGGTAAATATGACATTTCATACCCTTTTTTAAACCATTGGACCGTCCGATGTCCAGGGTTACCTCATTGCCGGAGACACTGATGACATATCCGTTCAAAATGGGTATTTCCGCCTTAATTTTTTCTGCAAGAGTATTTATCATCTGGGACACATTCTGGAGAGATATCTGGTCACTATACGCATCTTTAGCGGTCATAATGGCGGCGGTTTCCGTATCAATAAGACGGGCATCTATACTCAGGGCATTGCTGGAGCGTGTGACGCTTCCCACAATCACTGCATCCACACCGATCCCTTTGCCGATTTCAGCAGCTGTGGATGCATCAATTACCCCGCTCATACCGAGCTTCTGTTCCTCCAGGATTTTTTCCAGTAAAGCCCTCTCAATGACTTTGAATCTGTTAATATTGACAAATCCGGTTATCAGTTTATCCAGCAGGTCGATTGAACCTAATTCACTACCCAGGCCTTTGCTGTCAAAGGGAAGCACAGCAACACTCATACGGTCACCCACGATTTCAGAACTTGTAATTTCTGGTAAGGAGGCATCTTCTGCAGGCACTACCACCGGTGATACCGGAGCTTCAGTTTTAGAAGTGGATTTACCCTGAGGCCGTGGATAATTACCCTCGGCTATTTTATCCAGATACATTTTGGCCCGCCGGGAGGAGCTCTGGTTCATGGAAATGGTCAGTTCCTCTCGTGCTTTCTCGATATTTCCCAGTTCATAATAGCAGATACCCAGTTCACGGTGAGGATAATATTCAATAAAAATAGTTCCAAATGCTCTCAATTTTCCGGAATCACTACCCTGACCCTTCAGGGCCTCCTGAAAATAATTTACTGCAGATTGCCAGTTACTGGTTTCCATGGCCTTCTGACCATTTTTATAGGCATTATACCACTGGGGTGTGCCGGCCCGAAGATACGATAAGGTAAAAAATAGGAACAGTATAATCAGAATGCAGAGCTTCTTGTAGTGCAGATTCATCATGGGATACCTCTAAGTGACGTGTTTTAGAATCTATAAAGCTAACTGAAATGATATAATCGGTTCTCAGGTGAAATATAAAACCTACGGGAAATTAATCAATTGAAAGATAAAAATCAAGATACACTTGATCTTAATTTCACACTATTTTAAGAGAGCGATATATGTTACCTAACTAGATAAAAATTTTACTAAAAATTTACAAATAAATTTGCTTGGAGTTAAGTTGTATATTAAAATAGGAGCAGTTTATAAATATTTTTGTTTAATATATTGAACACCAACCTGTGAAAATAGGTAATAAAATAAGGCGCCTGAGAAAGCTCAGGGGTCTGACCATAGAGGACCTGGCAGAAAAAGCGAACATTACCAAGGGATTTATCTCACAGCTGGAACGTGATCTGACTGTTCCATCTGTGACCACACTCAAGCAGGTTCTTGATGTACTGGGAGTTGAATTATCATCTTTTTTCAGTGATCTGTCCGAACGGGAAAAAAACATTTTTTCCAACAAAGATAGAACCGCTGCAAAGAAGACAGGTACATACACCATTGAAAACCTGATTCCTAAATTAAAATATCTAGAGATGGAACCTTTACTGTTAGCTATACAACCACTTACCGAATTCAGTCTGCGTTTTCAGGAGGATGAGGGTTTCGGGTTTGTGGTGCGGGGCAATCTCAACGTCAAAATTGATCAGGAGGAAAAGCGAATCAATAAAGGAGACTGCTTTTACCTTTTCTTCGATAATCACCTGATACTGAATAATCTATCGAATAAAATTGCTGAAATCCTATTTGTAAATTATTAACCGGCAGGAGGATTTGGAGTATTGAAAGCTTTAGGCCGTCATATTCTGGCAGAATTTTTTAATTGTGATGAAACATTACTTAATGATGCGGGGAAGGTGGAGAAGATAATGAAACGGGCGGCACTGGAGTGCGGTGCCACGATTGTGAATTCGGTTTTTCACACTTTTAATCCCCATGGAGTGAGTGGTGTAGTAGTGATTGCAGAATCCCACCTGGCCATACATACCTGGCCGGAATACCGGTATGCTGCTGTAGATGTGTTTACCTGCGGGGAGATGGTTAATCCCTGGATTGCCACTGAAACACTTCGCAAATATCTAAAGGCAGAATCGATCAAATCCATGTCTTTAAAGCGCGGTGAACTACGGGATAAAGGAGTACTGCGGCATAAGCCCCTTGAGGTGGATCTTCATTAATTTCGGTTTTAGTACTGGTTTTTAGAGCAATCCTCCATTCAAGGGAGGAAGAACGCACTACCTGCCAGGAGTGGGACAACTTTTCACCATCGAATATTAATTATAGCCGGATTATCTTAGCCATTTTCTTTTCTTATACCTTTTTTATAGCGTGGCAAAAGAAATATCTTTATATTTCAACTAGAATTGGTGAATATAAATATACTATTATGGTCGATGCCAGAATTCTAAACGCCTTAAATATTAATCGTTTCATAGCTATTGATATTGAAACCACCGGCCTGGATTATCTGAAAGAGGAAATCATTGAAATAGCCGCAGTCCGCTATGTGTCTGGTGAACCAAAGGAAGAACTGCAATTCCTTTTAAATCCGGGACGTCCCATACCTCACAATATCTCTCAGATGACCGGAATCACGGATGAAATGGTGGCAAACGCCTCTCATTTTTCTTCGAAATATGGTGAAATTCTGGAATTTATAAAGGAAGATCCCCTTATAGCCCATAATATCAGTTTTGACCTTTCTTTCCTGCAGTATCATATTGAAAAACATAAAAACCCCGCCCAAGATAGTAATAAAGCCGGAAACATTTATTTTACTGTGAATGAAAAATACGATACACTCGCCCTGGCTAAAATATTTTTGCCCTTTCAGCATGGGTTTTCGCTGTTAAAACTTGCCAAATATTTTGAAATACATCCCCAAAGTGCACACCGGGCCTCGCCGGATGCCCACACTGCCGCCAGAATTTTTTTAAAACTGGTGGAAATTTCATTGAATTCCGATTTCAGGGATGTCCGCAAAATAAATGAAATATTGGAACCCACAAATGATTCCCTTAAATCATATTTCATGAATCTGCAGTTACTGCTTGCCAGTGGCAGGTATCATGTTGAACCCGATCTGGATAAGGATCAACTGCTGGTTTCAACCAACCTCTATAATATTATTGGAGAAGATGACACGCCCGACAGCGGACGCCTGAAGACGGAAGAAATTGATGAGAAGGAAATTTCCACATTTTTTGACAGCGGTGGTACTCTGGCACAGTCCTTTGGAAATTTTGAACATCGTGATGTGCAAGTAACAATGGGTAGCGCAGTTGCCAGGGCGTTTAATAAATCTGAATTTTTAGTGGTGGAAGCGGGTACAGGTACAGGTAAATCCATGGCATATCTTCTCCCGGCCATCCGCTGGAGCATGAAAAATTACGGACCCTTTGGTCGGGTGATAATAAGTACCAATACCAAAAATCTTCAGGAACAACTTTTTTATAAAGATCTTCCGATTTTACATAGTATTCTTAATGAAAAATTCAAAGCAGTTTTACTTAAAGGGAAGGCCAACTATCTCTGTTTGGACAAATGGTATACCATCCTGAAAGATATGAAATTCCGGCTTAATAACTATGAGCGCAGTAAGATTTTGCCTTTAATTCTGTGGGTAAAAAAGACCCAGACCGGCGATATCTCAGAGAATAATGGATTTACATCAGAACGCAATATGAGCATCTGGAGCAAATTTATTGCAGAAGACAATTACTGTCCGGGAAAAAGCTGTAAATACTACAATCAATGTTTTCTGTGGCGTGCCCGTAACCATGCCAGAGATGCCCATCTGGTGCTGGTAAATCATTCACTGCTTTTTTCCGACCTGGCAACAAAAAATTCTGTTTTAAATGAGTATGCAAATGTCATTCTCGATGAAGCTCACAATATTGAAAAAGTAGCCACGGAATATTTGGGTCTTCAGTTCACTGTGTGGGAATTTCGTGATGTTTTTCAGAAACTTCATGTGAAAGAGAGTTATGAGACCGGAATTTTAATACAACTGCGCAAGCGTATCCAGTTAAGTGATCTGGAGAAATCAAAAAAAGAATTAATTTTCGGTCATTTAAATACTTTGATACCTCAGGTAAAAACCAATGGTATGGTTACGCAGGGGTTCTTTAAAGAGCTTACTATCTCACTTCGTTCATTAATACCGGAATTAACCAGAAATGAATATTCTTCCCGTTACCGTTACAGGAACACTGATGGATTATATACTAAACTGGAGTCTTATGTACAGGAATTAAAAGAAAATTTAAAAAATTTACACATGGGAATTATCGATTTGCTGGAAGTATTGCGGGAAATCCCTTCAGACAGTTTTAATTATCAAAAACAGCTCGTGCAGGAAATACTGGCGCAATCCACAAAACTGGAGGGACTGATTGCAAATCTGGATTTCCTGGTGAACGCTGAATGGGATGACTGGGTATACTGGTTTGAGTTACCCAACCGTTCGGAATCTGACGATAGCCGGTTATATGCTGCACCCCTGAAGATTGCGGATATTCTGCATGAAAAACTTTACCGAAATCTAAGGACAGCAGTCTTCACGTCCGCCACTCTGGCGGTAGGTAAAACTTTTGAATATTTCAGAGAGCGTTCGGGACTTAATTTGCTTAAGCACGGCCATCTACAGACATTGTTGCTGGATTCTCCCTTTGACTATGAAAAGCAGGTTCTACTGGCCATACCCTCATATATACCGGACCCCCGTTCATCTGAGTACAGGAGTACCATTAAGCAATTCCTGGGACAACTGCTCCGGGAACAGCCCAGGGGGACATTGGTACTATTTACCTCATATTCCCTTTTAAATGATGTATTCGACTCCCTCAAACTGGAGTTCGAATCTGAAAAAGTGACCCTTCTGGCACAGGGTATCAGTGGAAGCCGGCATACAATTATCAACGAATTTAAACTGCATCCCAATTCATTCCTGTTGGGAACGGACAGTTTCTGGGAAGGTATTGATGTACCCGGGAAAGCCCTGGAAATATTGTTACTGACTAAATTGCCCTTTGATGTTCCTTCAGAACCTGTTGTTCAGGCAAAAGCAGAGCTTATTGAGAAGCAGGGTGGAAATGCATTTCTTGATTATACCATTCCGGAAGCGGTTATAAAATTCCGACAAGGTTTTGGGAGGCTAATCCGTTCAAATTCAGACTATGGTGCCGTAATTATTCTGGATAACCGGGTGATCAAGAAAATGTATGGTCGAATATTTTTAGAATCGTTACCCGCAAAAGCTGTTATATTTCACCAGGAAGATGATTTGTGGGAAGAGCTGGTTAACTGGTTTCAAAAAATAGGGAAAATTGCATGAATACAATGACGGGTGTGGATATCCTCGCTCAGAAAGATTTTCAAACACTGTCTGAGAAACGAATAGGTGTCCTGTGCAATCAGGCATCGATAAACCGGCAATTGAAACATATTCTTGAAATTCTGTTACCCCTGCACCAGAAGGGTATTTTAAAGGTGGCAGCTGTTTTTGGTCCTCAACATGGATTGTGGGGACATACTCAGGACAATATGATCGAGTGGGAAGGTTACGTTGATCCCTCCACCGGCCTCAAAATATATTCTCTTTATGGGGAACACCGTAAACCGATACCGCAGATGCTGCATGAACTGGATGTTCTGCTAATCGATTTGCAAGATGTCGGATCTCGCTATTACACATTCATCTGGACTATGGCCCTGGCAATGGAAGCCTGCAGTGAACAGGGAATTCCGGTGACGGTGCTTGACCGACCGAATCCTATTGCAGGAAATATGATTGAGGGGACAATCCTCGACATGAACTTCAGGAGCTTTGTGGGATTATATCCGCTTCCCCAGCGGCATGGCATGACTATCGGTGAAATAGCGGGATATCTCAGAGAGGAGTATTACCCGGGACTTGATCTGCAGGTCATTCCAATGACGGGTTGGAACCGACAGGAGCATTTTCCGGAAACGGGTTTATCATGGGCCATCCCTTCTCCCAATATGCCTCTGTGGTCGACGGCATTAGTATATCCAGGAATGTGTTTGCTGGAAGGTACAAATCTTTCCGAAGGCAGGGGAACTACCAGGCCTTTCGAGATATTCGGAGCCCCATGGATAAATGGCCGCAAATTATGTGAGAAGTTGAACAGTCTGAAACTTCCGGGGGTTTATTTCCGTCCGGTGCAGTTTCTGCCGACATTTAATAAATTCATGAATGAAATAATTGAGGGAGCATTTATTCATGTTCTGGACAGATTTACTTTTCAGCCTGTTCTGTCAGCGATTGCACTATTCCAGGAAATAATACGTTTTTATGGGGATAAATTCCGCTGGAATGATCCACCATATGAGTATGAATATCATTTGCTTCCCATAGATATTCTCTCCGGAAACTCCTGGTTAAGAGAGTTGATTACAAATCTGCAACCACTTGCTCAAATCCGTGAAAGAATGAAGCAGGAAACCGATGAGTTTCAGGTAATCAGGAAAAATTATCTGATATATTGATGATTCAGAAATAATCTCATACTTAGTGAATCAGCTTTTCATAATCAGGAATATTATGTAATGTTTCCAAATCGCTGTCTGCCGCTGCCTGTTTTTGCAGATTCGGGTTCAGGGTTAAGGCTTTTTGCAGTGCATCCAGGGCTTGCTGTTTCTGGCCGGCTGCCAGCCTGATCACTGCCAGATCATACCAGACCTCTGCATTATCCGGCGCCAGTTTTGCTGCCCGTTCAATATGAGGCAGGGCCTCATGGTATTGCTTGTGCGTGAATAAAGTCCAGCCTTCATTCCATGCGTAGTTGACCTGGGCAATATCGAGTAGTCTTCCCAGCTCCTTAAATGGTTCCGGATTGTCATCCACCCGAATATCTATTGCCAGATCCGTGTATCCCCCGTAACCGGTACCTTCCTTGACCACCACCAGTGCAGCCGACTGTTTACCCCTGGAGTCTCCGCCATTTTTATCTCCAGCCAGTAGAGCTGCATACAGACGCTCGGCCAGGGTACCATTCGTCTCCAAAAATGCCTTCTCCATTCCCGTTACCACGGACTCAGCCGCCAGAATATTGCCCTGGATGGCGTAGTTGGGACCATTTCGGCCTCCTGCCCAGCCGACACATTCTTTTCCGGTATAAGTGGCCGAATTGCCGTGATCATCAACAATTCCCAATTGACGCTTTTCCGGATTATCATCATTTCTCAGCAATATATCGATAACCTCGCGGGGAAGTGCGCCACTGTCCAATAAATTCAGTCCTCTCCAGCCGAAAGAGGTATTGGCAAAAGACTGTGTTGCCACAGCTCCTATGCCTGCTTCTGCCCAGGGCACAACCGTGCCCACGGCAAAAAACCGTGACGCTACAGCTACACCCAGTTCCCCGCTGGCAGAATCCCTCCCAACTATAGAAAAGGTGGAAACAGGAAGCAATCCTGACTTCTCGGCGGAATATGAGGATGTTGAGAAGGACGACAATATTAAAAGTGAGATGACTGATAAAATAATTTTGGAAATCATGTGGTTAATTCTGGTTCTGCGGGGTGCCATGATAGCCTCCATTTTCTTTAGGTTAAATTTAAGGCAGATTATTAATGCCTACAATGATATTTCTGATTAAAATAGTGAGGTAATAGTTACCTGGAAATGGTACTAAATAATGAAAGTATTAAAAATATCTTGATTTTCACCCTGCTTTCGCTTATAATTTCAACTATTTTTTTAAATTAAGTGTCCGGAAGACAAAATCCTCACCAATACACCGGAGCATTGATGTCTGAGAAATTGAAAAAAATAATCCGTTTCATTCAGAGTACTGATAATTTTTTGATTACCACACATATGAATGCCGATGGGGATGCCTTCGCTTCCATGCTGGCCGTATCTTACCTGCTGGAACAGTGGGAAAAGACCTTTGAGATAATTATCGACGATTCACGTGTAGACAGTAAGTATAATTTTCTTTGGGGAGTTGAACGTATTACATCCTATGGTCCAGCAAACAAAAAGACATACCGTGCGGCCATTGTACTGGATGTTCCGAGTCGCAAAAGAATTGGAAACCCCGCCACATATCTTCCCTCGTCTGAACACTGTGTGAAAATTGATCACCATCCGGAGGAAGAAGACTTTGCGGAATTCCACATGGTGGATGTCCAGGCAAGCTCAACCAGCCAGCTTATTTATGAACTGGTCAGGGAAAGTAATTTTAAAATGGACAGGAATCTGGCGGACATCATTTTTACCGGAATCATGTATGATACCGGACGTTTTTCATTTTCAAATACCAGACAAAGGGATTTTCAGATCGCGGCCGAACTTCTTTCTTTTGGTGTACGACCCCATGATATAGCTAATAAACTTTTTTTTACAAATTCTTTTACCTCCATGAAAACGCTCGGATATGCTCTATCCCATATGGAGTTATTGCTTGACGGTAAAATAAGCCTTATATATTTACCTCATTCCGTCATGGTAAGCAACAACCAGGGAGAGATAGAAGAACTGGCCAATTACAGTGTGGCCATAGAAGGTGTGGAAGTGGGTCTCTTCATTAGAGAGGTTGAACCCAATTATTTTAAAGTAAGTTTACGCTCGAAAGGTAGGGTCAATGTGAACGCCATTGCAAAAATTTTGGGGGGAGGGGGGCATAAGCACGCGGCAGGAGCCAGATTCTCAGGTAAATACCAAGATCTCAGAAGACAGATCGAGACAGAAATACAGAAATTCATGACCCCATAATGATATTCACTTTTTTCAATTGTGAATAGAAAATCTTTGATTTTTTACAATTTCATATTATTTTTATTGGCTTTTACAACAATTTATTATGTTTAAATGAATTTTCACTTAGATCAACGAACTGAAATAAAAAATGTCAATGCTGCTTATATTTAAATCGGTCAATTTCAGCCTGTCATTCCTTACCTGAAAGTGGAAGTACTGTAGGGCGGTTCGTAAAAATAGAATTCTGGTATTAAATCTTACCCTAACCACCAGGTCATGTTCGCCGGGAAGAACACCGCTGGAAATAGTTGTATATAATCATGGAAACATTAAAATATTTACAGGGAAAATGATGTTCTTAAAGGTTCAGAAATATGTTTACCATAATTCATTTGCATCAGGTTATTTAAAGGACATAATTGTATAGTTTATTTCAAAAATAAATATCAGGATATTTTTTCTTCTAAATGGGTAAAATATTCTTTGTGGTCATATCAGATCTGAATTCAGAAAAAAAGGAATATCTTGACTGATTGGGAACAACGAACTCACAGAAATGACTCAGGAGCGGCCATTACGCCGGTACTTGCGGCAATCATTTTAAATCATAATGGAAGTGTGCTTCTTGCCCAGCGCAAACCGGGTAAAACCAATGCATTGAAATGGGAATTTCCGGGAGGAAAACTTAAGCCCCAGGAATCTCCCGAAAATTGTCTGGCCAGGGAAATAGAAGAAGAACTGGGTATCAGTATAGCTGTACGTCAACTTTTTTCTGCTGTTAACTATCAATATCCTCATGACAATGTATTACTACTGGCTTATTTTGCCGAACTGGTATCCGGGCGCTTAAATTTAATTGACCATGCAGATGTACGCTGGGTACCTATTTTGAAATTACTGAATTATGACTTATCCCCTGCTGATATTCCCATAGTTGAGAAATTAATGGAAAATTTCAAAGGAACTTATCCGGTCGAATACTAGTAATGAATTCTCCTCAAATAGCAATTGACAGCAGCGTTGCAGGAAAAGTTCTGGCAGGGATCCTGGAATTTTCAGGGTTAAAAGGCCAAAAATATAATAAAGATTTATGGATTGCCCTGCAAGCCCTTGCTGATGTCATACGGGCAAAATTTGATAGCCCCTCTGATGCCCTGGCTGAACTGCGACCTGCCCGAGACCTCTACCGGGCAGTGGGAATTGAACCTACCCGGATACGACCTTCTTCTGAATCGTTGCTCAGACGTGTTATTAAAAATAAAGATTTGTATCAGATAAATTCGATTGTGGATGTGTGCAATTATGCATCCCTCTTCTTTCTGTTGCCCATAGGCCTCTATGATGTGGAAAAAATTTCCGGGGATATTATATTCCGGCTCGGTAACAGCTCAGAGGAATATGAAGGAATCCGAAAAGATACCATCCATGTGCAGAACCGTCTGACCCTGGCGGATGGAAAAGGCCCATTCGGTAATCCAAGTGCCGACAGCCAGCGTACAGCCATCGATTCAAAGAGTACTCATATTCTGATGATTATCTTTGCACCTGCCCATTATTCTCACCAAAGACTAAGCCGGCATATGAAATTCTCAAAGGAAACCATGTTGAAATATCATTCGGGTGGCCAACTGCTCAAATCGGCTATTATGCATTAGTTTCTCTTCACTTTTTATTTTTTTTGTATATTATTGTGAGATTTTGTTAGCTTTTATTTAAGTAAAGATATTGGTACTAATAAATATGATTCAGATATCTGCCCAGGCCGTAATTCAATAAAAAAAATATTTGGAGGTTCAGAATATTGCCGATCACGGTATACGGATTGGTGCGAGAGGTAGTGGAAAGTGTGCTCTGGAGTACTATATAGCTATAAATAAACAGCCATTACCGGGTGATACTATCCATATAAAGGAGGGATTATCTTTTTTTATGGATTCCTTCAGCGTAGAAAATATGAGAGGTATCGAGCTGGATTATAGCCCGGAAGTTCGGCCGGGATTCCTGTTCAGAGACATATCCGATGCCGGGAACACAGGATGCCTCAACTGTTGCCAGTGATAACTTATACACCCACTTTTCTGCTTAATAAAACGAGTGATAAATCCTATTCAGTAATCAATTCGATCATAAATAATTTGCACCATAATTTTCCGGTAATAAACACATGTTTTGAGGCAGCATCATAAGCAATGCCATTCAACACATCTATCTGCTTCGGACATTCATTTGAGGGTAATATTCCGTAGAAATCCAGCCATCCCAAAACCTCACCAGTAAGGGGAGATATGCGGACGATTTTGTTTGTTAACCAAACGTTGGCAAATATTTCTCCCTCAATATATTCCAGTTCATTGAGATGAGTAACCGGTTTTCCATTGTCTCTCACCTGTATTCTGTTGGTTTTTTCATAGCTGCCGGGCTCCAGAAAATATAGATAAGATGTTCCATCGCTCATTATAAGAGAATTGCCATCAGTGGTGAGACCCCAACCTTCTCCCGAATAGTAGAATTGATCCAGCAGGGTAAAGGTATCCAGATCATAAACAAAACCTGTTCCGGATTGCCAGGTTAGTTGATAGATTTTATTCTGGAATATTGTAATACCTTCTCCAAAATATTGACTGGCCAAGTTTTGCATCTGCAGGACCTCTCCGTTGTCAATCTCAACTTTCCTTAGAGATGAGTATCCATAAAGGCCGGTTCCTTCATACAGGTAACCATTGTAGAATACCAATCCCTGGGTAAAGGCATTTTGCTGGTGCGGATATTCCTGAATAATCCTGTAGCTATAATTCACATCAGGAATGGGTGAGAGTGGGGTAAAGGAACGTGTACAGGAAATATAAATAAGCAGGGATGTTATTATTGCCGGTAAAAGTCTCATTTTACTCATGAAAATATTGGTTAATCTGGTTTTATTTTGTTGCATCTGATTTTATTTAATATAATTTCATAAATCCTTGATTGTACTGGAAAAATTGGAACGGAATAACCGGCCGGTAAATGTTCCGGCAATTATATGTTCATTCGCATCCAGACAGAGGGTGGTTACGGATAAGTCAGACAGATCAAGATTCATGAGCATCCATGTAACACCGTCATCGGTAGACCGGTAGATACCCTCTCCATACTGACAATAATAAATGTAATTGATACTGTTGCAGATGAACTGATACGCCCCTCCGCCAAATCCACCTTGTAGTAATTCCCAGCTGACTCCATTATCATGGGAAATGAAACCACCCTGAGTTAAAGAACCGGCTATTATATCGCCCCTGCTGTTAGAAATCAAAGCCGGAATGGTTATTTGCGAAATAATATTTTGTGCCCAGGTATTGCCTCCATCATCTGATTGAATTATACCACTAACCAGTGTACCTGCAAAGATAGAATCGTTACTTTGAAAAAGGAAATCCAGAACGGGACCGTTGAAGTTGGGGGAGATTTGTGGTAACCAGGTCGAACCCTGATCATTTGAATGAAGAATGGAATAATTTGTAGCGGCAAAAAGGGTTCCGTCATTTCCTGTACCCAATGCCCAGAATCCGTTTTTAAGGGAATTCAGGGGTTTCCAAGACTTTCCCACATCAGAATAGTGATAAAGACCTTCAGGAAGAATCCCTGCCCAGATTGTCCCTGATGAATCGATGGTAAAACAGGTAGCAACTGAATCGGATAGTCCAGCGTTCCAGGATTTCCAACTGGTTCCATTATCACCAGACATAATAACTCCATTTCCATCAGTGGCTGCATACAGATTACCGGCGTGATCTCTGAGCAGGGCATTTACTGCGCCGTTACCCGGTTTTTGAGATTCAACCCATGACGGAGGCGTAGGCGGCAATCCTCCATTGCCCGGTTCGGAGGGGCTAGTTCTTTCCGAGCAGGAAAATATAAAAAACAATGATGTTAATAATAAAATCTTTAAGACTTTTTTAGAAAACATTTTATTAACCTGATATTTATAAACCACAGATTTCACAGATTACACTGACTATAACAGATTATAACTAACCTGCATTATTCACAACCACAAGGCACCAAGAAACAAAGTCATAATAATTGATGGTTTATTGAGTATTTATTTTTAAACAGATCAAATTCACACCTTATATTTAAAACTTCTAATTTCCTTATTTCTAAGTGTCTTCTAGTCTTAATGTTAAAATTTGGGAATCAATCAAGCTAAATTAGTTATGGAATTATCCGTGATTCTATTAGAGCTTATAGAAATTTTCATTATTTTTTAAATATTTCAGTGCAATCTATTTAATCAGTGGTAAATCATACGGACTTACATATTTTTAAAATCCTGTTAAACATTTATATGGAATTTAATAGAAGAAATCGATAAAAACCTGACATTTCTTCAATATTAGAGTTCCTATTATAAGGGATAAAAAGACAGATATAAAGTAAAGATTTTATTGATGTGCACAGCTGAAATTATAACTCTATACTGATGCCTATCGATGGAAGAATTCCTATATCACCGGATGTTATCACTTTATCCTGCCAGAAATCATAACTGGGACGCTGAGGCAGCTTGAAATTGTAAACATTCTGAATATCCAGAAACAGAATAATCGTTGTGTTATTCCAGTAAATATAACGGTCCGCCCGAATATCGAGATGGTGTGCCGCTTTTAAACGGGCAGAAAGATATTCCTGCGGGAGATTTTGAATATTTCCAGGGCTTGAGGAATTATCCGATGGACGATATACCGGGGTATAAGGTATTCCGGTAAAGAATCTGAATTTGGAACTGAATTCCCAGTTCTTGTTGAAAATATAGCCACCTGAAATGTTGAAGATAAATCTCTGGTCATACTGGCCGGGATAATCCCGTCCGTTACCCGCCGTAAAATTGCTCTTTCCAAATGTAAAACTAACCTGTCCATAGCAGGGAATTTCTGAAAATTTTTTTGCAGAAGAATATCTAATCCGTAGACAATACCTTTTGCTTCCGGTACCAGATCAAAATAACCGAATGATTGGAAATCGTCCTCCCGTCCTCCGAATCCGGTACCGGTATTCGTCAGAATAATGTAATCGGTGATCCCCGGTATCGTACCTGTGGGCAGGTTGGAATAGCGTTTATAATAACCTTCGACTGCTAAGCGAAAATCATTTCTGATAAGATAATCCCATCCTGCAATAATCATCTGATTTTTCGGGGCTCGCAGTTGTTTATTAAAAGGATTGACTACCCAGACATAAGATGGTGACTGGTAGTAAATGCCGCCACTTATTCTAATATTGTTTCTTTCGCCTGCCTTGTATTTGAGTGAAAGCCGGGGAGAAATATATAATGACTGATCAATAAAAGGGTAATTGTCCAATCGTAACCCCCCATTAAAAGACAAACGGGTCGAAAAGGTCCAGTCAATCTCCAGAAAACCGGCCAGTTTATAAGCTGAAGCATTTACGCTAGTATATACTGGGACACCAATGCTGGAAGGGGGAACACGGTTACCACTTCGGTCGTAGATGGTATCGGCAAAGATGGTGGTGTTATTATTTCGGACGGATTTAAGAGAAATGCCACTGAACAATCCGATTTTTCCGGATAGAGACTTGTAATTGTTTATTTTAAGATTAATTTCCCGTTCATCCGCCTGACTGTTGAAGTATTCCTGTTGTTTTTCATCTATCTGGCTGAACCGGTATTTAAACAGGTTCGTACCAAGGGTTATATCGAGATAACCTTTATTCATAATTCTTCTGTAATTCAAACCTCCAATATACTGATTTTGAGTATTATTGAGTAAACCGGCATTTGTGACCCTGTTTTCTTCGCTGCTTTGCTCCCGGTCTACACGGTCAATTGCGGCCAGACCCAGCACATATAATTTATCGCGTGGTGTAAGATTATATTTGAAAGAGAAATTGTAATCGGTATAAACCGGAACGAAGGGAAGCCCGGCTGCTTTAAATATGAGGTCCAGGTAACTTTTTCTGGCTGAAAAGATGAAATTTCCGGCAGAGGATACCGGCCCCTCCATGTTAAACCCAAACTGAGTAGCAGAGACCAGTACTTTCCCGCCCAGGCGGTCGGTGCGTCCATCAGCCAGAGTCAGTTCCAGCACCGAGGACATTTTATCCCCGTAACGGCTTTTGAACCCGCCGGTGGAAAAGGATACATTATCCACAAAGTCGAGATTTATGAAACTCAGACTTCCGCTGCTGTTACCCTGAGTTCCGAAATGATTTATGTTGGGAACTTCAATATTTTCAATTATATATAAATTTTCCGAAGGACCTCCGCCTCTCACCAGAAGATCATTTCTCCCACCACTGGTATTAATAGCCACACCGGGTAGGGTTATAACGGTCCGGACAACGTCTTCAAATCCCCCGGGAAATCTCCTTATTTCTTCCCGGGAAAGGCCAATTGTACTGGGTTGGGTCATGGTTTCTTCTATGAAATACCCGGCGGTCACAATAACTTCCTCCCCCTCAATGGCTGCATCATGAAGTTCGGTATTTACCACAGCAGGTTTTCCTCGCTTTACGCTTATATCTGTTTTGAAAAAGGTGGTATAACCGATATAACTGATCTCCAGGCTGTATTTGCCCACTGGAATCTCTTCTATTACAAAATTACCGGATATATCGGTTGAAGCACCCAGGGAACTGCCCACTACAACTACATTGACTCCAATAAGCGGTTCCTTGGAATGTACATCCGTAACAGTTCCCTGTATGATTCCCTTATCCCCCTCCTGACCTGACACAACTGCCTGAATGGCTGTTAACTGCAAGAGTATGTAATACATGATGTTGATGGTTTTATTTCTCATATTTATGTTTCAGGTATATTAAAATGGTTAAAATTCTGGAAAATTTAAAAAATACAATCTCACAAAACAATCTAAAAAAATATAAAACGCTCATAACGCCTAATAACAACTCTATATCTTTTTAACATTCGATTGAAGATTTACTTTGATTTTGCTCTTTACAGAGAATCTCGAGATATTAAAAAGATTGTCCCATGCATTTCTATTTCTTAAAACTTCCTATCCATTTCCGCCAGTATTATTGGCAGAAATAGGAGAGGTCCGGAAAGTTGATAAACCATGTATAAGTAAATCAAGCTATTTGACAGATATTATGAATGAAATTAATTTTTAATTTCCATACTTTCTCCATGCGTTCCGAATAACTTGAATGCTTTGCAGAGGACAGCCACAATTTCGGACAATGTTAGACATACACATAAAGTTTCCTGGTAATCCGGATCATATTTAAAATTACAGGACTAATTTTTTTTATTAAATATTTGGTTTTTATTTTAAACTCTGGGAAAAATTATTAAAATATGTAAATTCAGATAAAAATAATTTTACATATTCCGATCCTAATATAACTTTCTGTTTTATTTTTAGTTAATTTATAAAAACAGGAAAAGTGAGAAAAGACATGGAGTTTGAGAGCGAATTCAAAAGTATTTACGAATCGATTCTCAATTCATTTGATGAAAAAAAAGTACCTTCGCTTGATGAAAGCCTGGTTCACTTTGTGTCCGATCAGGATCATCCGGTCGATTACGACCTGAACAATGCCAGAATTATGGTGTCTTCCTGGATTGAATTCCTTAATAATCTTTTTATTACCGGTTCCAGCGAATCACTTCTCAGCAATCTTAATAATCACCTGTCCTTTATTAAACGCCTGGAAGGAAAAAGTCGCGATGTTCATTTGCGATATTTTAAAAACGTTTGTGAGAAACTGTTTCAATATATTATTCAACACAAAATGATTATTTCGGCAAATTTTGAAATTGAAGATGAGTACAGGACTTTTGAGTTGGATGCCTATCTGTTCGATAGAGAGCTGGATTTGGAAAATTTAGTTATCTATATATTAAGCCTGAGTTTTCAGGAGATCAATGAAACCACCGAAACACATATAAAAACTCGTATTCATCGAAATCTCAGAACGCATCTGGACCAGTTGAAGGCCATTCAGGAAACTATTCTGACCATCCTGCAGATGGACCGCAAAGACCAGCAAAATGTGCTGATACGTAAACTGCAGAAAGAATTTGATCTTATAAATCTTTTTTATTTTCTGGTAAGAAAAATTACAGAAAATAAATGGTTCCAAATTCCCAATCCGCAGGATCTTGAATTTAAATCCTCATTCGATTATCCGTTCCTTGATGTCCTTAAAACCTTAAGTAAATGGTATCAGAAACAAGATCCCAAATATCTGCAGAATGCTCAGCAGATTGTCAGTTTCATTAATTCAAAGAAACCCTTTCGCAAAGACGATAAAGAGTTTTTGCGTATGGTAACCCTATTAATTGATATTACAGCCTCGTATCAAAAATTGATGACGGATAAACAAAATATCCGGAACAAGAATGCAGAGGTAAGTGTGGAAATCACCAAAACAATTGAAGAAATCCTGACATTTTTTCTCAATTTATACGTTGATCTGAATATAACTCTCATTTATAAACGTAAGCTGTTCATTTATATGGTTATTATTATCCAGGCCTGGATAAAATCAGGTCTGATCTCGCCAGAACGCTCTCGAGGCATAATGTCTGATCTGGTACAACTGGACCGGCATCTCAAAAAACAACCTCTGAAGAAAATGGGACGGTTTAAGAAAATAAATTATCAGTTGACGCCAAGGTTAATTCTGGAAGAATTTGAAAAGGGTATGGGGACACATCTCCTTTATGCACTTGATGATTTTTCGGACTGGCATGAAGGTAAAGTAATCAGGGAAAGTGTGGCTAATTCCAATCTAAAAAATGATCCCCGCTTTAAAATTATGGAAAACCTATATAAAATTTCACGCGAAATTTTTGAATTTTCGGATGAATATGATGTTTCATCCGATCTTGTAATAATTAAGAAAGGTATAATAAAAACCTATTTCTTGAAAATTCTGGAAGAAAATTTTATCCTGCTTCCCCAGCTGTTTCAGTCGCTATATAGCGGTCTTATAATTCATTCACTGAACCTGGCGTTTGATGCCGGGAAAGTCTCGGAAGAAGAGCGGACCTCGCTAATGGGAAAATTAATTACATTGGAAACCAACAAGAATAAAGGCTTGAACTTTCCAATGCTGTATTTTAGTGACTCTCAACTTTTTTCGGAAAATTATGAAAAGATGTTTTCCTCGGTAGTAACCATGCTCTACCTGTACCTTCCGGTGGCTCATATTTAACAAAAAGGTGTTTTCTATATTGCGACTGTTATTAAACACCCATTCAGTTTTCTCATAAAAATTAATATTGCGTGAGTATGGAAAACTGCAAGCTTTTGGAAATTTTTGGCAGAAGCTTAGCGATTTGGAAGGCTTTTTATGACAATATTTTTTGCCATATTCCGGAAGACCAGAAAATGTGCCGGCATAACCAGGTACCAATATAATACTCCAAACCAGTTGGAAGGAATGAAAGTGGCGGTCTGCTCAAGGGTCGAACCTCCGACCTGATTCTCGATTACTTTAAACTCCAGCCATGCCTGCCCAGGCAATTTCATCTCTGCCCGCAGTTTAAGGTAGCGGCCCTCTTCAAATTTTTCAACACGCCAAAAGTCTATGGCATCACCGATTCGAATGTACAGCGAATGTCTCCGACCCCTTCGCATGCCAACACCACCGATAAGGCGGTCAGCAAATCCCCGGATTTTCCACAGCCAATTGCCATAGTACCAGCCCACTTTTCCGCCTATCTGCTGAACCGTTCTGAAAATGTGATCAGAAGGAACAGAGGCGGTTATTGTTCTTTTATCTTGCAGAATTTTAAAAGATTTTACTCCGTTGACCATATTATCCTGTCCGCTGGAAGCTTCCGTCCAGCGTGATGCCAGTTCTCCTTCGGTGTGAGTATTCAGTGCCCGGGAAACTGCTTCCCGGAAGTCAAATAAATCAATTTTTATCCATTCGGTAATTTGCCGGTTGGTACATACGGAATCGTTTCTGAGTCCTTCCACCAGGGGGTAGGCAATCCGCATGGGCACTGTTGTGACAATATTCAACCAGTATGCAGACAGTCTGGGGGTAAGTACCGGTAATGGGATCATAAGAATTTTTTTTCCCATCAGTTCAGCTACTGTTTTCATCATTTTTGCATAACTCAGAATCTCTCCACCGCCAATTTCCAAGATTTTTCCTTCCGTACGGGCTTCTGTAAGACATGCCAGCAGATATTGCAGAACATTCCGGATAGCAATGGGCTCACACAATGATTGCACCCAGCGCGGCGTGATCATCACAGGAAGTTTGCTGGCCAGATCCCTGATAATTTCAAAGGAAGCACTGCCGGAGCCGATTATGACAGAAGCTCTTAATTCTGTGACAGGTACTCCGGATATTCCCAGGATTTGGCCTACTTCCTGCCTGCTCCTTAGATGTGCAGACAGGCTTTCGGTCTGTTTAGCCAGGCCACCCAGGTAGATGATTCGTTTAACATCACTTTCTTTCGCGGCTTTCCCGAAATTTCCTGCCGCCCTGGAATCTGAATTTTCAAAATCTTTCTTACTTCCCATGGAATGGACCAGATAATAGGCAACATCAATATTGTCAAAGGCTGATTCAAGAGTATCCGGTTTCAGAACATCTCCGCGTACTATTTCAACACCCTGCCATCCCTTGGCAGCTAGCTTTTCCGGATTACGGGCCAGACAACGCACCTGATATCCTTTTGACAGCAATAAAGGCACAAGCCGGCCTCCAACATATCCTGAGGCCCCCGTCACTAGAATACGCAAGTTTTTCTCCTGGTTTTTTCTCATAATTTTTATCCGATGCCCATTTTACGAATTTTCAGTAAATTACTTCCATTTTACATTCCCAATTCCCTGATAAGATATTCCACTCCCGAAAATTTTTCAGTAATGAATAGAACGTATCTAATATCAACGCTGATGGTCCGTTGATATTCCGGTATTATAAAGTAATCCCCGATGATACTTTCATAGGTCATATCAAATACGATTCCCGTTATTTCGCCCTGGGAATTAAGGGTAGGTGATCCGGAATTACCCCCGGTAACATTGATGGTGCTGAGAAAACATACGGGAATATCATTGAGATGTTGATCACTATAGATTCCGAAATCGTTTTTATCAAATAACCGGATCAGTTTC
>Ga0315555_1000641_pt1 | contig 25009 bp, 24 predicted proteins | sample SalMarSW160380MG_FD_202113 | JGI IMG/M metagenome (GOLD analysis project Ga0315555, IMG submission 202113) | Salt marsh sediment microbial communities from the Plum Island Ecosystem LTER, Massachusetts, United States - Salt Marsh Sediment SW1603-80 ... | reverse complement strand
CCTAGTCCTTCATGGTCCTGAAGTAAAATAACACGCACGGTGATCTCCTCTATCTCAAATAAGCTTAACTTTGGGTAACATCGAAGGCATAGGGTAACAAGGCAATGTTGCGAGCTCGTTTGATGGCCTTGGTCAGTTCGCGCTGATGTTTAGAGCAGGTTCCGGTAATTCGGCTCGGGATAATCTTACCTTGTTCAGTGACAAAGCGCCGTAGCATTTTGTAATTTTTGTAGTCAATCTTTTCACTAGGATTTTCACAAAATTTGCAGATTTTCTTCTTGCTAATAATCGCCATATAAATTCCTTTCTATCGTTAATAACAAAACGATCTGGTTATTCCTCATAGTTGTCGTTATCGGTTTGGGCCTTCGACCGTGGTTCCGGTTTCTTATCAAGGGCGATAGTGATATTGGCTAAAATATCCTGGTTGAGTTTCATCCAGGATTCGATCTCGCGATTAATTTTAGAGTTTTCAGATTCATACTGGATCAGAATATAGGTACCGTATTTCTGTTTTTCGATTGGATAAACCAGCCGACGCTTGCCCCAATCTTCTACTGTCAGAATATTGCCCTGCTGCTCATTAATCTCTTTTTTCAATGATTCAATGATACTATTGAGCTTTGCTTGTTCATAGTTGGGGTGAACAATAAATAGATTTTCGTAATACCTCACAGATTATGCTCCTTATGTTAAATACTGTCTTGATAGTTGTGCAATTAACAAAATTGTACTTGTCAGACCGTTGCCGCGGTAATACAAATAGCGTTGTGATTGTATTTATTCATGACCTGTTCAATGTCACAAAAGAAAATTTCTTTTAGAATAGACTCGACTGTGTTTACAACCAATCGGACGGTTTGTCGGTCAGCAGGGTTAAAATGTGCCAGTACAAAGTCCTCGGCCGCAACCCCTTCGGTCTGGGGTCCGATTCCGAGCCGAATGCGGGGAAATGCTTGACTCGCGATCTGCTCATTAATGGATTGCAGTCCTTTGTGACCACCAGCCGAACCCTGTTTTCTGATCCGGATTTTTCCCAAAGGGAGATCAATATCGTCATAGATGACCAGTAGGTCTTGAGGTGATAACCGGTAGCGCTTTAATAATAGCCGCGCGGCGACTCCGCTTTGATTCATGTAGGTGAGTGGCTTACATAAGCAGATAGCCAAATTGAGGTTATCGGAGTTCAGGATAGCCTCAGTGCGGAGATAATTTTTACCGGATGATCGTTGATTTAATTGGTAAGTTTCAAGCAGGTGGTCAATTACCATAAATCCAAAGTTGTGTCTGGTCTGCTGATATTGCTTCCCAGGATTACCCAGTCCCATAATGATCTTGGAAACTTTCATCGGTCGCGAACTATTGCAGCTACACAGAAATCTAGTCATAATGAAAGACTTACAAGCTATTCCTTTTCCTCTTTCTCCTCACCCTCTTCTTCCTCAATCTCCTCGGCGGGGATTTCCTCCTCGGCCGCTTTAGCGCCGGTAGCCTTGACCACCGAGGCAATGGAGGTATTCAGAGGTGTCAATATTTCGATGTTCTCCATTTTAATCGCGGCTACGCTAATCGAATCCCCAATGTTTAGATTAATAATATCAAGGGTGATTTCGTCAGGAATTTCAGTGGCCTTGCACTTTACTTCCAATTCCCAGAGATGCTGTTCCAAAATACCGCCAAATTCCCGTACTCCGATTGCCGAGCCGGTAAGCCGTAGCGGGACCATTACCGTAATTTCCTCTTTGAGAGTAATGCCCATAAAGTCGGCATGGACGATTTCGTCACTGACGGGATCGTGCTGGAGTTCTTTGAGAATGCATTTTTGTTTTTTTGTATTGATCTGGAGTTCGAAGATATGAGCATGAGCCTGAATTCCGGCTTTTAGCTCCTTTAAATCCACGCTCAGTCCAATCGGTTCTTCTTGATGAAAATAGAAAATGGCCGGAATCTTGCCGGCGCGGCGTAATTGCTTGGTGGTAGTTTTGCGATAGTCACTACGTAATTCTGATTTCAATTTGTATTCACTCATTCAAAAATCTCCCTTTATTTAAAAATCGAATAACGAACTGATAGATTGCTCCTGATGAATGCGTTTGATTGCTTCTGCCAGCATCGGAGAGGCAGATATAATTTCTAATTTTGGGAATCGTTTAGCCCGGGGGATGTTAACACTATTGGTTACAACGACTTTGTCAATTGGGGATGCGCTGATTCTCTTGATACAACTACCTGAGAAAAGACCGTGAGTGGCAACGACGGTAATCGTTTCTGCACCACATTCTTTGAGCAGCTGGGCTGCCTGTGAAACAGTCCCCCCAGTATCAATCATGTCGTCAATTAGCAAGGCATTTTTGACCTCGCTTGAGCCGATTAGATTCATGACTTCAGCCTTATTTGGTCGGGGGCGCCGTTTGTCAATGATTATCAATGGGAGCCCAAGAATTTTCGCATATGAGCGGGCGAATTTGATTCCCCCGACATCAGGTGATACAATCGTAAAATCCTTGCCATGAGTCAGTTTCTTTAGGGGTTCGATGAAGACAGTTTTGGCATAAAGATGGTCAAAAGGAATGTTAACAAAACCCTGAATCTGAGTGGAATGGAGGTCCATTCCAACGATTCGGTTGGCTCCGGCACTAACGATTTCATCCATGATTAATCGGGAAGATATCGGTACCCGCGGCTGGTCTTTACGATCTTGTCGGGCATAGCCGTAGTAAGGTAAAACGGCAGTTATCCGTTTGGCGGAGGCACGCCGGGCAGCATCAAGAATTAACAATAATTCAAGAATGTTTTCGGCGGGTGAGTTGGTGGATTGAATGATGAAGACGTCGGCGCCGCGGATATTCTCTTCAAAGCGGACCCAGATTTCACCATCGCTGAAATTGCCTATGGATATTTTTCCTTCTGGGACTCCCAGAATTTCAACGATTTCGTGGGCAAGATTGGGATTCGATCTCCCTGAAAAAATTTTTGCTGTAATCTTCATAATCCCTTCTAATTTAAATTGTTCTTGCTCGGGGACCTGGATTCGAACCAGGATTGACGGCTCCAAAGGCCGCAGTCCTGCCGTTGGACGATCCCCGAAGAGTATCTCGCGTTTTTCTAGTTGATCACGGGAAGGGCAATGAATGTAGGGTAATTAGTAAAGAGTTGGCGTACACTTGCAGCGCAGTGACGGTCTTTAAAAATTCCAAACATAGTCGAACCACTTCCCGACAAACCGGCGTAGAGAGCACCCTTTTGCAAGAGTTGGTTTTTTATGATGCCGATTTCTGGATATGCTGGAAAAACGACAGCCTCAAATTGATTTTCAAACAGCTCCCAATGAATCCTGTCTGATTTAAACAGATTGCGAAATTTATAGCCTTCTTTTTTCTTTGTCAAGTTGAATTGCTGATAAGCCCAGCGAGTTGAGATCTGAATTGGAGGACAAATCAGCAGAAAAACAAAAGTTTCTGGTAACGTTAAGGGAGTGAGTTGTTTGCCGATACCCTCGGCAAGCTGGGTTTTTCCCCGAATAAAAAAGGCAACATCGGCACCCAGGCGTGCTGCAATTTTCAGCAGCTCACTCTTGGTGCAGTTGAGCTGCCAGTTTTGATTGAGAAATTTGATAACGGTGGCGGCGTTGGAACTGCCGCCGCCCAATCCAGCGCCTATTGGTATCCGTTTTTCGAGGTGAATATGCCAATTGCTTGGACTGTTTGTGATTTGTTGCATAGCCTCGTAAGCTCGCGTGCACAGATTGGTACTGTCACATGCTATCAGGGGATTATCGCAGCTGAGTGAGTAATTTGCTGCTGGAGTAAAAGTGAGGAGATCGTGCAGATTAATCTCCTGGAAGATCGAGCTAAGGGTATGATAACCGTTAGCTATACGACCGGTGATGCGGAGGCAGAGATTGATCTTAGCATTGGAACGAAGGATTTCAGGCACTTTCTGCTAAAGCCTTTTCCAAGCGTTTCAAACAACGCTCTTTACCAAGGATTTCGGCAACCTGACCAATATCGGGTCCGTGAATTTCACCAGTCAGGGCAAGCCGAATGCTCGACCATAGGATTTTCCCCTTAACCCCGGTCTCCTGCTGGATTTTCTGGACTAGCATCGTAAATGTTGATTTTTCCAGCTGGGGAATAGCCTCGATTCCCTTTTTTAAGAGGGATAGAACTTTGAAAAACTCAGGGGTTCGGATGAGTTCGTGTTTCTCAGCGGTGTCAGTGATAATCGGCTCAAAGAAAAAAGGCTGACCTTTAACTGCTATATCTGCGAGGGTTGTTAAATAAGGCTGGGTGATTTGGAGAATTTTCAATAGTTCTTCATTTGACCATTGATAGTGAGTTGCCGGGAGGAATGCCTGGGCTTTTCTAAGTAATGTTGCCGGATTCAAATCTCGGATATATCTTCCGTTGAGCCATTGGAGTTTCTCCAGATTAAAAATAGCTCCGGCTTTATTGATTCGTTCTAATGTAAAAGCTCGGATCAATTCGTCCAAAGTGAAGATTTCTTGATCTGTACCAGGATTCCAGCCCAGGAGCGCCAGGAAATTCAGCAGAGCTTCGGGTAAATATCCCTTTCGGCGATACTCTTCGACTGCCACGTCACCCTGGCGCTTGGATAACTTGCTGCGGTCCGGATTGAGCAGTAGCGGAACGTGGGCAAATTGTGGAGCAGTCCAGCCGAAATAGTCATACAGCAATTTATGCTTGGGGGTGCTGGATAACCATTCCTCGCCCCGGATAACGTGTGTGATTTGCATCAGGTGGTCATCTACTACGTTGGCCAGATGATAGGTGGGGAAACCATCTGACTTTTGCAAGATCTGGTCCTCTAGTAGTTTACAGGCAAAGGATACTCGACCACGGATGAGATCTTCAAATTCGATTGTGCCTGTCAGGGGAATCTTCATCCGGATAACATAAGGCGTGCCGGCATCGAGTTGGCGATTAATTTCTTCGGCATTCAGGTTGCGACAGTGTTGATCGTAACCCGATTGCGCCTTCGCTGAGCGTTGTTGGGTACGCAAGGTGGCTAAACGTTCGGGAGAACAAAAGCAGCGGTAGACATGACCATTAGCGAGAAGTTGATTGATATAATCCTGATAAATAGATAGGCGCTGGGATTGAATATAAGGTCCGTAATTTCCACCGTATTCTGGGCCCTCGTCAGGTTGGATGCCAACCCATTGCAGCGTATTGAGCAGATTTTCGATTGCCCCTTCAACCTTGCGTTGTTGGTCGGTATCTTCAATTCGTAGCACAAATGTTCCGTTATGTCTCTTGGCATAGAGAAAGTTGTATAAAGCGGTGCGAAGACCGCCAACATGCAAATAACCAGTGGGGCTGGGAGCAAATCGGGTTCTAACCATTATTAGTACGCTCCGGTTGGATTCGGCTAAAGGTAAGTTTCAGAATAATAATGCCGGCAATTATGATAATGATGATCGTGGCAAGCTTATTATAAGATGCCATGTACAATTTGATGGTGGCCCAATGCTGACCTAAGATATTACCCAAAGTAAAAATTGCTCCATTCCATAGCACGATTCCACCGGTTGTGAAAATTAAAGCTTTTTGATAGGAGATATTTGAGAATCCGGCTGTTAATGCTATCAGAAGTCGGCTGCCAGGAATGAGTCGGCAAAAGGCAAGAAGCCAAGCACCGAATCGTTGAAAATAATGATCAATCTTAGCCATCCGTTGAGCCGGCATAAACCGGTAATTTTTATGTTCGAAATATTCTCTGCCCCAGTACCGGCTAAAAGCGAAGGCAAACAAAAATCCGGCAGCGCTGCCCAGTATGGTGGTACAAAGGGTCATTAACGGCATCAGGATTCCCCGACCTGCAAGGTAGGCAGCGAGAATTAGAATACCGTCACCGGGAACAAATGGCAGAGTGTTTTCTAAGAAAATAAAAATAAATAGTATGGAATAGACGAGCAAATTGTTGTTTACGGCAATAGTCTGAAAGTAAGCTTCCATTAGAAACCTATCAGTGCAGTAGCGAAAGCCATGACGCCTTCCTTCCGGCCGATGAATCCCATTTTCTCCGAGGTTGTGGCCTTTATAGAGACATTATTTTCCGGAATTTTCAGGGCAGCAGCAAGGGTTTGCCGCATAGCAGCTTTATAAGGAGTAATTTGTGGTTCCTCCGCGATAACGGTAATGTCTATATTCCCAATATGGAATTTATGTTTGGTGATGAGATCAACAACCCGTTCGAGTAATATAATGCTGGAAATATCCCGATAGGCGGGGTCGGTATTGGGGAAATGAATGCCGATATCGCCGAGGCCAGCTGCGCCCAGTAAGGCATCCATAATCGCATGGCTGACTACATCGGCATCTGAGTGACCGGCTAATCCCTTCTCAAAGGGTATCTGTACCCCCCCCAGGATTAATAGCCGACCTTTCACAAATGGGTGGACATCAATTCCATGTCCAATATGCACATTGCAGGTCATTACTGAAGTCCTTTCTTTAGGAGCATGCGGGCAATTTCCAGATCTGCTGAAGTCGTTATTTTCAGATTAAGATAACTTCCCTCTACGATGCAAATACGCCCACCATATTTTTCTAATAGATTGGCATCGTCGGTCACGGTATTGTCCCAATCTCCTTCCAAAGCCTGAGAATAAGCCCTTAAGATAGTGTCCTTCGGGAAGGTTTGAGGAGTCTGGGCATGCCAGACATTTTGACGATCCAGGGTCCTGACAATTTGCTGATTCTGAACCTCTTTTAAAGTGTCTACCGATGGAACTGCGACAATTGCTCCATCGTACTCCTGGCAACATTCAATTGTCTTGCGAATCAGGTCGGGCTCAATGAATGGTCGTACACTGTCATGAATACAAACGATTTCCGTTTCCGGTTGCAGTGCCCGGAGTGCATTATAAACCGTATCCTGACGCCGCGCACCACCTGAAGTGATCTTGATCCTGGTGTTTGTTTCTTTGGGTATTGAATCAGATAGATACTGGGATTCCCGGTATTGTTGGGCTACCGCAATGATTATTTCCGAGATGGTTGAGACGGCTAAAATTTTTTGGATGGAGTGATATAGAACAGTATGTTCGTCAAGTTTAAGAAACTGCTTCGGAACGGCTGAATTTAAGCGGGTACCGCTACCAGCTGCGACAATCACTGCACTGATATTTTTCAGCATCTTTAACTTGATCACAATATTAGCATTGCATCGCCGTAGCTGAAGAACCGGTATTTTTTCTTGATTGCCTCATGATAGGCCCTGAGGACCAGCTCCAGTCCGGCGAAAGCCGCAACCTGCATAATGAGAGTTGATTTAGGCTGGTGAAAATTAGTTATAAGGGCATTGACCATTTTAAAATCATAGGTGGGATGGATGAATTTGTCAGTCCAACCTTTGCGTGGGCTGACTTGAAAGCCGGAGACGGTAACCGTTTCCAGGGTTCGGACAACTGAGGTGCCAACTGCGATTACCCGTTTGCCCCGTGCTTTGGTTTCGTTGATAGCAATCGCAGTGTCAGCGGATACTTCAAAATATTCCGAATCCATACGATGGCGAGAAAGATCCTCCACCGTCACAGGTCGGAAAGTTCCCAAACCAATATGGAGGACGATGGGATAAATTTTGACTCCTTTGTCCTTGATTTTGGCGATTAGTTCTTCAGTGAAGTGAAGCCCGGCAGTTGGCGCGGCAACGGCGCCACGGCGCCGAGCATAGACGGTCTGATACCTGATTTTATCCTCGGGAATGGGATCACGATCAATATAAGGTGGCAGGGGAGACTGACCAATTTTATCAATTAAGGCGTATAACTCGTTTTGGGCAATACTATTAAACCGCACAACCCGACCGCCTGAAACGGTGTTGTCTATTACATCGCATTGAACCCCTTCAGCAATGGTCAGCTTATTACCGATACGCACTTTGCGAGCGGGTTTAACCATTACTTCCCAGAGATTGTTTTCCAGCTCCCGTAAGAGGAAAACCTCAACCTGGGCCTCGGTGCGGTCCTTGACCGCCAAGAGTCGGGCGGGATATACCATAGTCTCGTTGACGATTAGCAGGTCACCGCTGTTAAGATAGTTGGTTAGATCATAGAAATGTTTGTGCTCGATGCTTTTATTTTTGCGGTTGATAACCAATAATCGAGAATGGTCACGCTTTTCTATCGGATATTTTGCAATCAGTTCTTCGGGTAAATCATAATCAAAATCGGAAAGTCTCATGAAAGTTCCTCCTTTATTCAAACAATGATTGTTGTTCGGATGTCAACTTCAGTCCGAAATATTTAAAGGTTTCTCGGGTCGCCAGCCGCCCTCGGGCAGTGCGTTGCAATAGACCATTTTGAATCAGGAATGGTTCATAGACGTCTTCAATAGTCTCGGGGTCCTCGCCAACAGCTACCGCCAGGCTATTCAGACCCACTGGTCCACCGGCGAATTTCTCGACAATTGTGGTCAGGATAGTACGGTCCATGCTGTCAAGGCCGCGCTCATCAATATCCAGCAATTGGAGGGACTGTTCAGCAACGGATTTATTAATTTTGCCCTTGCCTTTAATCTGAGCGTAATCGCGGGCACGCCGGAGGATTCGATTGGCGATCCGGGGCGTACCTCTGGCACGTCGGGCAATTTCGGTTGCCCCTGCCGGTTCAATATTAATATTAAGGATCCGGGCTGAACGATTGATAATGTTAAACAGATCATCGCTGGTATAGTAATCCAATCGCAAAACGACCCCGAAACGATCACGCATCGGCGAGGTGAGATGTCCCAGGCGGGTCGTGGCGCCAATTAGGGTAAACGGTTCTAAATTTAGCTGAATGTTACGCGCACTGGGACCTTTGTCAATCACGATGGCAATCGTATAGTCCTCCATGGCAGAATAAAGGTATTCTTCCACAACATTGTTTAAGCGGTGAATTTCATCAATGAAGAATACATCACCACGGGACAGGTTAGTTAGCATCCCGGCCAGATCACCAGCCCGTTCGATCACTGGTCCGGAGGTTGTGTGGATATTGACGTTGAGCTCGCGTGATACAATGTGGGCTAAAGTAGTTTTACCTAATCCGGGAGGACCAAATAGTAGAACATGGTCAAGGGCTTCGCCGCGTTCCTTGGCAGCTGAAATGTAGAGTTTCAGGTTCTCAACAACTTTGGTCTGACCGACAAATTCTGAAAAAGCAGATGGACGAACACTTTGTTCGACCTCGACATCTTCTGATAATTTGTGGGGGTCGGTGTATTCAGAGTGCAAGGGACCTAGTAAAATTATGTAGTTGAAGGAGATTAGATAATTGCTCTAATAGGACAGAAGAATGGATCGGATTGTAATGTTGTTGGCGGTCGTTTTTTAACGACAGATTTAGCAATGTGACAGCATCCATTAAAATATTAATATCATAGAACCGGCTTGAAATTTACGAAATAAACTGCCCTAAATCAATGAATTTCAGATATATCCATCTGTGCATCGCAAAGGATGCCAGCTTATTATTTATATTTCAGGATTCCAGGCAAATGAGTTGACGCCGGTCTTTCCCGATTGATACATAAGTGATTGGAATCTCCAACAATTCTTCGATTTTTCTTAAGTATTGTTGGGCTGCCTTGGGTAGGTCGGAGAATCGGTGGGCATGAGAAGTTGTCTGCTGCCAACCAGGAAGGCTGATGTAATGGAGTTCTGCGGATTGTAGATCGATTTCCGGGAAGCTGCCGTTCTCGTAATGAGTGCAAATTTGAATTTGGTCAAGTTGGTCCAGGATATCGAGTTTGGTGATGACAGCAGCATTAAAGCCATTTATTCGAGCGGAATATTTCCCAAGTGCGACGTCGAACCAGCCACAGCGTCGCTTCCGGTGGGTCGTGGCGCCGAACTCCTTACCGGTTTGCTGAAGATAATCCCCTATGGCGTTGAGCTGTTCGGTAGGAAATGGCCCAGCGCCAACGCGGGTCGTATAGCTTTTATAGACGCCGATGATATTGTCTATCGCTTTGGGTCCTATTCCCAATCCGGTGCAGATACTTCCAGCGATCGTATTGGAAGATGTGACGTAAGGATATGAGCCAAAATCTATATCCAGCAGAGTACCCTGGGCACCTTCAACGAGGATATTTTTTCCTGCGCCAATGTAATTATTCAATAGAGTCGAGGTGTCGGTAGTATAAGGAATGATTGCAGTAGAAGCGGTGTAAAATTGATCGAAAGAACGTAACAAAGATCGAATTTCCTCCTCAGTTGCCAGATTATTGCGCCGGAGCTGTTCCATTTTTTCATTCACTTTTTGCTGGACAGCGTTAATATCTCTCAGTTCTCGAACTTGGATACCACAGCGGCTTGCCTTATCGGCATAGCAGGGACCAATACCGCGTTTGGTTGTGCCAATAGCAGCCGATCCCAGTGCCAATTCTGTTTTGGCATCCAGATGTTTATGAATCGGGGTAACAATTTGAGCCTGCAGAGAGATATGCACCCGCTCATCTATCTGGAATCCCTGATTTTGCAGATTGTTCATTTCCCGCCACAATTCCGGCGGATCAATTACCATCCCATTTCCCAGGACGCACTCGACTTTTTCATGCAGTATCCCGCTGGGTAGTTGATGAAGTATGGTCTCCTTGCCGTTGACATACAGAGTATGACCAGCATTAGCACCGCCTTGAAAACGGGCTACAACATCGGCATGTTCGCAGAGGCTGTCAACAATTTTCCCTTTCCCTTCGTCTCCCCATTGAGCTCCTAATACTGCTGTGACTGGCATCTAATTCCTCCAAAACTTAAAATGCTCCCCAAAGGGAGCATTCGTTTAATACTATCTATTTACTAAAATGCTTATTGTTTTTTGGCATGTCTTGTACTTTGCAAGCTGATGACAATTGGTCCGGCAATATAGATCGAGGAATAGGTCCCAACAATTACCCCGATCATCATTGCAATTGCGAAAACCTGGATCTCTCCAGAGGTAAAAGAAAGAACAAGGACTACGATGAAAGTTGTGAATGCGGTAATAATCGTCCGGCTTAAGGTCTCGTTGATGCTGCGGTTTACAATGGTTGTAATATTCTCAGAGCGCATAATCTTCATGTTTTCTCGGACACGATCATAGATAACAATAGTATCGTTTAGCGAATAACCGACGATTGTCAGAAAAGCTGCAATGGTAGTGAGTGAGATTTCCAGGTGGGTGATTGAAAAAACTCCCAGGGTAAAGAGCACATCGTGGATTAATGCCACGACGGCACCAATTGCGAAACGAAACTGGAAACGGATAGAAATATAAATTCCGATTACCACTAAAGCCCAGATGATTGCCCAAACTGTCGCCGTGCGCAGTTCTTTACCAATCTTAGGGCCAACCTGCTCGGTACGGCGGATCTCATATGTGGTCTCTTTCAGGGTATTCAATCCGGTACTGATTTGAGCAGGAATATTTTCCGTCGAATTATCCTGAGCTATCCGGATGATATATTCATTCATACCGACCGACTTCTGAATCATACTGTTTTCCAGATTTACAGTTGCTAGGGCATTGCGGATTTCGGCAGTGGTAACATTGTGGTCGAATTGGACCTGAATTAAAGTACCTCCGGTAAAATCTATTCCATAATTTAGGCCTCGGAAAAAGACCATAGAGATTATGCCAATTAAAATGCAGATGGTTGAAATGGAGATAGCCATTTTGATGTATTTGACAAACTGGATGTTGGTTTCTTTAAAGATTTTCATTGTGGATAGTCCTGAAATTTAGATACTCAATGATTGTAATATTTTGTGTTCGGTGCGGTAGTTAAAGATAGTTCGAGTTACGAAGACTGCAGTGAACATGCTTGAGAGAATACCCCAGAAAAGGGTTATAGCAAAACCCTTGACCGGTCCAGTGCCGAATTGCATTAGGATTAGCGCTGTCAGCATGGTAGTCACGTTAGAGTCTAAAATTGTTCGAAACGCCCTGCTATAGCCGGCGTCTATTGCTGCCCGGACGGTCTTGCCTTTTGTCAGTTCGTCCCGAATGCGTTCAAAAACAAGTACATTAGCATCAACAGCCATACCAATAGTGAGTATCAGACCAGCGATTCCGGGCAGGGTCAGGGTGGCACCTAAGGTGGCCAGGATAGCCATAACGAAGACGATATTCAACAGCACAGCCATATCGGCTAATAAGCCCGCACCTTTATAGTAAATTATCATGAATATGATTACCGCGATAAAAGCGATGATTCCCAGCCGGACACTGGAAGTGATCGAGTCGCGACCCAATGAAGGTCCGATTGTTCGCTCCTCGATAATATCCACCGGCGCAGGCAAAGCGCCAGCCCGTAAGACGATGGCAATATTTTTAGCCTCATCCATATTATCTAAACCCTCGATGTAAGCCTGTCCATTAGGGATTTTAACCCGAATTGAGGGTGACATATAGACCTTGTCATCAAGTACAATTGCCAGGAATTTACCAATATTGGAGCCGGTCAGACGCGAAAAGATTTTTGCACCTTCATTGTTCATGCTGAGATTGACGATTGGCTGGCCTGCGGCGTTTGTCTGGGTGCTGCCGTAGCGGGCATCGGCTTTGGTAATGTATTTACCCTGTATGCCAGCTTCCCGATTCAGATGGTATAAAAGATAATAATTTTCGGTCTTACCATCGGGAGTGGTAACCCTTTCGGGTTTGGCTGACCAGAGAAATTTAGAGTCGTAGGGGATTAGTTTCTGAACCCCGGGATTGTTGAGAATTTTTTTAACGGCATAAACATTGCGCTCCGGTACGCCAATGAAGTTATGGACATTGCGCAGTAATGAAGAAAAAGGTTTTTCGGAGAAGAGCCGTTCATCCACTAACAGGGTGGTATCAGCAGGAGTACTCTCAAGACCAGTTTCGGCTTCGGTGATACCTAATAATTCATTGACACTGACGGCTTTATCCTTAGATTCTTTTAAGGTTACCAAGGTGTCTTCGGGGACGGGTTTGGTGTCTTTGGTGGCGAGCTGCCGGCCAGTTTTTAAGTAATTATCAACCGCAGCAATAAAAGACTGGGTTACCTGAGCGTCCTTTAGGAGAATGAATTCCAACAGGGCGGTACTCTGAATTAAATTGCGGGCTTGCGCCGGATCTTTGATACCTGCCAGTTCAACAATAATGCGGTATTGACCGGCTTTCTGAATGGTCGGTTCGGAAACGCCAAATTGGTCAACGCGGTTGCGAATAATCTGCAGTGCTCGTTGGACAGCGTCTTTCGCTTCATCACGAAGATAGGCAATGATTTCATCATTCTTGAATTTATTCAGTCCGGAGAAATGCCGGACTAATCTAAAATCTTCGGCTGCTACCTTGCGACTGAGAATATTAAAAAAATCTTCATCGGTAGACTTATACTCGTTCCCAGCTGCCTCCAGGATTGAGTTTAATTGAGGGGTAGGATTAGAAGCGAGAGTCTCAACCAGTTTGGGCAGATTGAGTTCCAGAACCACATGAACTCCACCTTGCAGATCCAGCCCCAAGCGGACAATCCGATTTTCGTATTGGTCAAGACTACCATCGGTGCGCATTTCCTCGACTTTTTCTGGGGGAAAAGTGTGGTAGGCGATCGTCCAGTACACCATGTAGGCAGCCAGGGTCAATGTAATAGCAATAATTATGAACCGAATGTTTGTCTTTTTAAACATCTATAGGCACCTCTGTAAAAGCAATTTTCAGTATCGTAAAAAGCGGTTGAATTTAACTGAGAGCCGGTCTAATGTCAACCAAAAAGCCATGCCCTGGAAGAAAAGTAAATTGAGACAAGAACGATGCTATTATTCGATAGCCAGATAAATGCGGGAGATCTCTTGGTTGTTTTTGACTACGACGATAGGATAAATTTTTCCTTCATTATTTATCGAGTATTTCTTCCATTGCAGAGTGCTGACATCAACGAGATAGTGGCGATCCTCACCGATGTTGATTTCGACTGGAGGGACAAAGCCTTTTAAGTTGACTTTGTATGAATTCGTTCCCATTTTTTCGTGCAGGACATTCAGGATTTTAATCTGATCGGTGCGTTTGACCGAGACTGTTTCGCCGTCCATAAAGGCGCGCTTCACGCCGTTGACTTCTATTAAATAGGTAAACAATTTGGCATCAATTTCTTCGATGTTGAGGATGACCTCGCCAATCTCTCGGCTGTCTTTGCGGACGATGATTTTAGTGGGTTGGGAAATAATAAAACCTTTCTGGAAATCCTGGTCGCTACCAATTCCAAGAATATCGCAGCTCAGACCGCGATTATAATTGGATTCGATGTGTGTGATTGTTACAATGTCTCCTTTGAAAATTGGTATAGTGTTCTGATCTTCGGCGACTATCGGCAGTGTATTGTTGACCGAAATCAGCAGGTAGATCAATCGTGGTGGTTCATAGATAATTGCGGGATGTTCCGGCTCAACCTCAAATAGTTCTAAAAATTCATTAATTGCGTAGTTATGGTAGCGGATTTTAAGTTCCAGCTCGTTGAGGTCTTTGGAGGTCTCAATCCCGAATGCAGGTATTCCAAATTGAGTGAGTGCAAAATAGGTGGCCGATTTTTTCATTTCCGGAAATTTTGTCTGGGGATTGAAAGTATTAGTATTCATGAAATGCAGGTAATGGTCAGGATTGTCGATCCTTTGATTCACTTTCTCCAGGACTTTGCGGGCCAAGGCTTCAAGTTGGATGGTGTCTTTAGCAGTGACGTAGGCTGCTGCGTCGGCAATTATGGACTGTCCAAAGCGATATGGATTGCGATCTTCACTGATATAGGTATCACTAAAGAAGCCGTAGCCGTCGTGCAAGTTGAGAAAGAGATCGGATTCGGCCATCAGGGATTTGATAATTTCGACAATCTGATCGTCAATACTGGTGTAATTTTGGCTGCTGAAACGGCGGTTCATATCGCCGTTTATACCCCGTTGGTTATTAATGATCGAGTGAAAGTTTGCCCGGGGGATAACAATCAGGTTGCCACGCTCCAGAACCAGGTTGGGGTAGAGGTCGGCGGACATGAAGCCCCCTGGTTCATCACCCTGAATGCCGCCCAAAATAAAAACAGTATTCCCGTCAGTTCGACCATAGAGCCGATAGACGTTCAATTGATTGGGTGTGTTCTCGAAGTAGGTCAGGCATTCGGTATAGGGTCTGGTTTTATTTGGAGCGGCCAATAATGCCGGAATTGGGATTATTACCAATAATAAACAGATCAATCGAGAAGTTATTTTCAATTTACCTAACTGCATCCCACGTTTCTTTTTGGATTTTAAATGATTTTGGGTCCTTTGGATGACCGTTGAGAAGCAATGTTTTTTTGCCGTGGTCGTGATAATTAGTAGCGGTATAATCCTGTGTGAATGTGACAAGCCATTCAAGCGGCTTGGAACTGCTAATATTGATGTCAAAGATTTTGACCTCGATCTCTGGGGTCTTATCAAAAATGTTTTTCTTGTACTGGTAATAATCGGCTAAGCGCGCGTGATCCGGGGCTGAAAAGGTGGAGTCGTAATGCAGGATGAACCGGTCAATATCGCCGGTTTCCCAATCCCTTTTCCAGGAGTCCAGAAATGCTCTGATGCTAGTTTCGACCGAGTAGCGGGGGGTGGCAACAGTGAAATTTTCAGTCGCAATTTTCCAGGTAGAGTCCGTCCAAATAAAAATCAACTGCTTAGTACCCTCAGTGTAAAAAACGGGACAGAGATAATTTTGCTGAAAGTTGACATGGGCTTCGGAATCCGACTGCATCAGCCAGATTTTTTCAGCCCCGATCTTTTTCCAGGTGTAAGAGTTATCCAATTGTTTTTTATATCGTAGATAGTCAATCAATCGCTGCCATGATTGGGTTGTAAATTGAGTTGCATAGAGGCTGGCATAAGTTTCCGAATTACCCCCCTCCCAGGCTTTTAACCAGCGGTGAAAAAGCGAGTCAATCGTGCCAAACTTTTCTTTGTCGGCGCGGCAATCTTGGTGATTCAAACTGTCAACAATAATTACTTGAGTACTATGTAGCTGTATGTATTGACTTAGCCGGAGTAAACTACCGTTTTCAAGAGAAATGCAGCCTTTGGTCTGGCGGTCAGTAATCTCTTCGTCTCGGCCATGAATCCAGATGTTAGATCCGTTTCTTCCCTTTAATCTGTCGACGAAATTCGGATAATTCAGAGTGAAGGCCATGGGACCGTACTTAGTGCTCAGTTGTTGACCCTGAATCATGGAGCTGATTTCATAGATACCCTCGGGAGTCTTAAAATCCCCCTCCTTCTCTTTATCTCCATCTAGCTTGCCGGTAGTTATTCGGAAGGTATCAAGCACCTGAATCGTTCCCGGAGAGTTGCTGTTGAGGACGAATAAGGTCTGGCTTGCCTTGTCGACCAGGAAGACATCGTCGGTAGAATCAGCGGAGAGGTTGGCAAAATAGTAGCTCAGTTGACCGGCGACGAGTAACTGGAAGATGCCGAAATATATTAACAATATTGTTAGCACTATTGCGGGTCTTGTTTTCTTTTGCTGATGCATTACACGTTGATTGTTAGTCCGGGGTGAAATTAAGTATTTATAAAAAAATTTGAAAGGATTACTCGATGCTAATCATCAGTGTTTCTATTTCGCTGAGATAATCCTTTGAAAAGCGCTGAGGCAATTAACATTCTGACCAATTGATTTGAAACTGGATAAGGTACTATGTAGTACAAGAACCGCAGAAAATGCCGAACCGGGTTGGCGCCAAACAGGTCACAAATTGTATTTTGAAAATAATGTTTACCATATGAGAGGCATTTCTTACAGATATTGCCGAAGAGATTGGTAAGCTCAGGATTCTTCTTGATCAAATAGGGGACGACATTTTTACCAAATGATTCGATGTTCTGGAGAGCCTGCCCAATCGAACGGCAGTGATGATGAACCACCCGGACTGCCGGGGCATAATATAATCCATGGGGAAACGCCTGCCAGAGCCGGTAGGCATAATCGGTGTCCTCGCCACCATAATGGGTGATGTTTTCATCAAAGAATCCTACCGAATCTAGGGCACTCTTTTTAACCGAGGTACAATTGAATAAAAAGACATGGTAAGGCAGCGGTTTGGCGAGTGGATATTTGAGTGCCCCGCGTCGGCTTTCGTAAAGATAGCGCTGATATTTATCGTATACACAGTCCGGGGCAGGAATAATAGCCGAAAGGACGCCAATGACTTGCTCACGTTGGTGGAATTTTAGATGCTCTTGAATAAAATTGGGTGGGATTTCCATATCGGCATCTAAAAATATCAGAAGGTCGCCCTTGGCGTGCCGGATACCGGTATTACGGGCAGCGGCCAAACCCCGGTTATCTGGGTGGGTGTATATTTGAATGTTATTTGGTAATGCGAGCCGCTGCAAAACTTCTGATGTTTTATCGGTTGATCCGTCATTGATAGTTAGAACTTCCAGGTCATGACTTGGATAATTCTGCTGAATCACGCTTCTCAGGCAGGTAGCCAGGGTATGGGCAGCGTTGTACGCTGGGACGATAAAAGATACTTTCATTTGGAGCTATTCTCGATTTTTTGGGCGATGATTATAGTATTCAGGTATAAATCATAGTTCCGGGGTAAGATTTTGGATAGGAGCAAACCACATAGATTGGTTGGAAAGATCAGAAAGGGAATTAGGAGGACTGCTATTATTTTATGCTTAACGAGTTTTTTATAGAGATACAGATTCCAGAGTTGGAAAACCGTTTCGACGAGGCTGCTGCTTTTATCGAGACTTATTATCCTGAATCCGTGAGATGCCAGAAGGTGGGATATGCCGAAGAAGGTATAGCGGGCATAGTCATCAGGCACCTCATGCTCTTCCCAGGCAAATGGAATAGTCATGAGAAGATGACCTCCGGATTTTAGCACGCGATTCAATTCGGTCAAAATCGCTGTCGGATGGAAAACGTGTTCAAAGACCTCGATACAAAGTATGCTGTCAAAGGAGACACTTCGAAATGGGATGCGTTGACCATCATAAAACACGTCAATTGGTTCGGTGTCGTGCAAATGACCGCTTTGCATAACCTCCAGACCAATCATCGAGTCGGTACTGAATATGGAGCTGTACGAGCGCTTGCCACAGCCAAAATCTAGGGTTTTGCCTTTGATATAGGTTGATCCTTGACGAAGGCCCCTGATTAATCCTTTTTTAATAAAATAGTAGGGATTGATGAGTAAGGAGAGAGGACCAGGATCAAGGATTTCTTTATTTAACCAATTTTTTATATTACGAATCATGCTAACTGTTTAAAGACCTGTTGATGCTACTTGGTTATTAGATATCAGGGCCACAAAGTTCTCTACGATCTTATCCCAGGAGTAATTTTTAACTGTCTCCAAGCCCTCACTGGTGAGGCTATTTCTTAGTTCCTCATCCGTCAGGAGATTTTGGGCAAGTTGAGTTAAGGCGTCGTTGTCCCCCACATGACAGAGAAGCGCATTTTGCCGATCCTGAACAAATTCGCGAACTCCCTCACTAGCGTAAGCTGCAACTGCGCAGCCGCAAGCCATGGCTTCCATTACCGGCAGCCCCCATCCCTCACTGTGGCTGGTGTGCAGGAAAACCTTTGCAGAGTTGTAAATTTCGCGCAGCGATTCGTTCGAAGAACGGACGATTACCTTGATCCAGCGCGGAATATGATGTACTGGTCGCCGGGAAGCGATTAGAACTGCAGTGATATTTTGGCGCTGTTTTAAGGCGCATAAGGTTTGGATGAGGTCTTTTGGTCCTTTGACTTTCAGATGATGATAGATACCGATAATATCAATGGGGCGATCTGAAAGCTTTTTATTAAGAAAAAACTCAGTGTGATTGATGGAATTCCCCAATGGTCCCAGAGCATTTTCACCAATTGCCTTCAATTTATCAATAATCCACTGGGCGATTGCAACCTTAATCAGTGGCAGGTGATAAGTTGCCAAGACTGCTTGCTTTTGCCGAAAATAGGTTTCGAAATGCTGCAGGAGATATATTTTGCAGCCATGTTCCGCAGGTAAGTTGGCTACCCAGTAAGCAGTTTGCCAGCCGGTTGCGACAATAAAGTCTGCTTTAGGAAGGTATCTGGGAGCTGCTTTTTTCACTACTAAAACAGTTACCCGGCTGTCAGGCGTGTAGTATAAGTCCTCCATTACTCCTGTGATGCGATTATATAACGTTCTCAGGTTTATTTTAAAAATCCCGGTTAGCCGATTCTGATCGGTAATAAGAGGATAGACAAGGGTAATCCGGTGTCCCATCTGCGTCAGCCGATTGGCATACTCGTGGATGACCTTAACGCCCCCCATCGGAGTAACGATAAAACCGGGCAAGATAAAGGTTATTTGCATTAATCAGACCTTGACACCGATTTGGCGATAGTAGTTGTAAAGATGCTGAATGACATTACGGTAGTCATGATACTTTTCGACCCAATTTCTTCCTTCCTGACCCTTTTTTAAAATTAATTCCGGATGTTCGATATAGTGAATTAGAGTCTGCTTAAGATTGTCAGGTCGGACATTGATGAAAGGATGATCAGGAATGAATTGTTCGTAAGTCTCATTTAGGTAAGTGGCAGTAGCAATACCCATTGAGAGAGATTCGATGGAGTTCATACCGTAGCCCCAGGTCAATTCTCCGATGTGGTCAATGAAGATGTCGGCTTGGCTTTTCAATTGAATTACTTTTTCGTGTGGTTGATTTTCGATCAAGAGGAAGCGAATTCTGTGGCTCCTTTCCAGATCCCGGCAGGTACTGATAATAAGATCGGAACCCTTGATAATCCGGCTGGTAGTGGCATGGCAAATGGTAATTGGATCCTCGATCTTCTTCTTAGTCTCAAAAGCCCGTACGTCATAGGGCAGGAACAGATATTTCAGGTTGGGGTGCATGTAAGTCAGGTCGAGTTCGTTGGTCAGATTCAGGTCACTCAACTCATCCATCTCCGGAATGATGCCGCGATTACGCATATCCTGTCCGTGGTAGTGGCAGATGATCTTTTTGCCCTGGACTTTCATTTGCCTGGCAAAACGGGCATCGCGGTGGAAGTCGAGTCCCCACTCGAAGTGGTAAACATCAAAATTATCAAGTTCATATTCACGGATTGCTCGGTTGATTTTAGGTTGCCAGAAAATTTCCCGCAAAGCCATCACCTTTTTTTGCCAGGCTGGTGGATTCCATACTGGCGGATAGCCTTTCAGATTGACATGAATCTCGCGACCTTCCACAAACCGAGATAGTGCCTTTCGACCTTTGAGGTACCAGGGGCGGGAAGCAATTAGCGGCAGATTAAGTAATATGTCATTTTCGAAACCGGCAATTGTTTTGAAAAAGGTAACATAACGACAATAATGCCCGTTTAACTCATGGGCTTTTTTCCAATAGGAAAGAGTTCCCACAGTATTTTCTGGTGAGATATAGAGAATTTTTAGCATCTTAAAACCTGGCGGTAAATTCGATCTAGGGGCTCTTCCATTTTTGACCAGTTATACTGTTCGCGGACTGCCAGTTTGCCATTTGCCCCCATCTTTTGCCGTAATTCCGGTTTGCTGAGGAGAAGCATGATAATTTCAGCCAGTTTTTCGGGGGTAGGTGGATCTACCAGCATGCCACTGCCGGTCTGTTCAATATAAATTTCAGTTGAAGGTACCCGACAGCCGAGCACCGAAATTCCGGCACTCATAAATTCAAAAGGCTTGATCTGAATCGAGCGTTTAAATGATTCATTTGGACACATCGAAGAGAGACCGATTGTGGCGGTGCTGATTAACTGTGGCACCTCGGTATAGGGGATCAAGGGTCGGAATTCAACCACATCTTCCAGATTATACATTTTTACGATTTGATCGAGTTGCTCCCTATAATGCGGCGTAATGCTCCCGACGATCACAAGTCTGGCGATCGGAAAGCTGATCTTAACATGGCGCATAGCCTCAACCATGACGTGAATGTTACGCGCAGGTACCAGTTGACCATGATAGAGAATTATCAGTCTGGTGTGGTCAGTCGGTTTCGCTGCCGGTTGATCGAACATAGGTACGATCGGGTAATTATAGATCAGGGTTATTTTCTTGTGAAACGGCTTAAACCCCTTTGCTACCCAGGGTGTTACTGCAATTACGTAATCGGTAAAAAGGGAGCAACCCCATTCCAGCGCTTGGGCGATGACGGCGGGGATGAAAGTAAACCATTTGGAGTGCCGACTGAATTCGGTGAAAAAGAAGTAGACTGTTTCATGAGCGTCATAAATGATTTTTTTGCCATATTTGTATTTCAAGACCAGAGCGAAAGGCAGAAATTCGAATTCATGGATATGATATAAATCTGCCCGCACTTTCTTTGACAGCTGGTAGGCGCGAAATAGGTTTCTAAGAATCCTGTCGTCAGTAAATAAGTGGAAAGAGACCCCTGCAGCTGGTTTTGGGCAACCACGATTGGGGGCAATCAGCGATATATGCTGATACCACTTCGATAAAGTGAGAACCTCTTTATAATATATTCGGTCATCCGTTGGTGAGTGACCAATGGTAACATGACAGATACTTAAAGAGCGCTTGGTCATCTTATCTGAATAGAAGTAGTATTTTTAGCGAGTTGATTTCCTCTTTTTTGAAAAAGCCGGAGATACGCAGGATTAGTGGAAACGTCAGGATAATAATGATCTTAATTACTACCGGCAGGCTAAAAATGTAGGCGGAGAATCCGGCAACGAAGGAGATTAGGAATAATATAGCTACCCGACGTTTTTCGTAGGGAACCCGAAATAATCGCTGCGAGACAAAGAAGGTCGAACAGGCAAGGACAAAGTAGCCGATGAATGAGGCCATTGCCGAACCAACCAAGCCAAGCAGAGGAATCAACAGAAAATTAAACAGGATATTGACTCCTGAAGCAAAAACAGTAATATAAGCCAGATAACGTGTTTTTTTCTCGAAGTAGATGCCGGGTAAAAATACCTGATTGATGCCAAAGAATACATATCCCAGCAGGATGAAAGGTACCATCGGCCCGCAGCTTTGATATTCCGGACCGATCAGAAAAATCCTGCCAATATGGAAATTGATAATCTCAGGGATGAATACAGTTAGGATGACCCAGATACACATTTCGACCAGTACAAAATAGGTTAGGACCCGGGCAAACAGGGGGCGGGAAGATTCATTGGGCCCGGCTTTAATGAAGAATGGTTGCCAGGCATAATAGAATGCGGTTGTGATTAGGAGCATGAATATGCCCAACTTATAGCCAGCACTGAATATACCAACAGCATCAAGACCCAAATAGTGCTGTACAATGTAACGGTTGAGCATCTCCATCGCAGCTGTCGCCAGACCAGTCGGGATAAAAGGTATCCCAAAAAACACCAGGACCCGGGCAATATTACGCGAAAAGGTAAACTGAATTTTTGCGACCATAGTTACTAGTAACAGCAGTGTGGTCAAACCGGAAGCAATAATGTTGCTTTGAAAGATGCCAATAATTCCCGTCCTTTGATAAACTACGAAGTAGATATTTAGTGCCAGGGTAACCACAACATTCAAAAGCCGGATACCGATAAAGAGTAGTGGCTTCTCCTGGAGCCGTAAAAAGGCCATGGGTACTCGCTGAAGGCAATCGAAGAATAAGATTACTGCCGCATATTTAATCAAAATGCTATTCTCGGTTGAGGCCAGTAAAATCCGGCTTAGGGGACTGTTCAGTAAATAAATAGTACCACTTAGCAAAATGCTGCTACTGATTGCCATCCAGATTGCGGTTGATAATACAATTGCTCTTTGCTGGGGATTAGGATCTTCGTCATAGTGACGCATTACCGCCGAGTCGAGACCATAATTGTAGATGTGGTTCAAAAAGGCAGTGAAGACAAATACCAGAACCGCTAACCCATATTCTGCCGGCGCAAGAATATTGGTATAGACCGGTAACAACAAGAAGGTGACGAGTCGCGAGACGACCGTACCAAAGCCGTAGACTAAAGTCTGTTTGGTAAGCGAGCGAATGTTTGAGGACATATTACCGATTTATCCGGAGTTTGAATATCAATTAAAAGGATTTTTCCATGGCTTTGCGAATCATATTACGGCTGCCAAAATGCTCTTTGAACAGGATCAAGGTTTTGCTGGGGGTGAGTGGATTGGCAGCCAGGGGCAATTGGGAAACCCCAAAATCAAGGTAGCGGAAACCGGACTGGTAAGCCCAGCGCATGGTTTCCCAGATTTGGAGTGAGGCGGGCTGTAGTGCCTGAAATTCGTCATCCATCATGTTATAAAAAATGATCACAACCCGTGAGTTCGCGGTGAAATTCAAGGTACCGCCAATTGGTTTGTCTTTGTGGTAGCACATCAGCAGATTTAATTGCCCGGGAAAGAGCTGGTCTAGTTTTTCAAGCTCTAGCAGAGAGTGAGTCGGTTTAACCCCGTGCTTGGCTTTATTCTTGACTAAGATCGGATAATATTCGGCAAAATTCTTATTCCATTCCAGACGGATTGCGGGATTGGTTTTCAGATTGCGGACATAGCGTCGTTTGCGTTTATCCATCCGATTGAAAATTTCCTCCTCGCTGCCGTTGAGATCAATGAAGCTGGAAATGTAATTTTCGATGGTATTGTACTTCCGCCAACCCAGGGCATATTCCATGGTTTCATCATAGTTCTCGAAATACAGCGCAGGAGTCGGGATAAAAAATGTTTTATGAAATCCCTGACTGCGGCAGTAATCTTCAAATAGTTCGATGATTTCGTCCGCCTCATTGTAACTGAGTTTACCAAAGATAAAACCACCATAGCTGGCACCGGGGTGAGAGTGGAGTGTTTTTTTACCGTCATTGGCAACCTCGGCAGCCGGGAAAAGGGCAACGATGGAGCCTTTTTTCTGAAAGATAAGTGAGTGATCTATAAAAGTCCTGCCGATATGATAAGTCAGAAAATTTCGATAATGAAACAGATTGCCATTATTAGATTCTTTGACAAACCGATCCCACTGCTCCTGTTGGTTAGTCTGATATCTGGATATATTCACGCCCTGCGACTCCTTTAATTGCTGCGGAAGTTAGTCTAAATCGTCCTCAAAAGCAACAAGGTGAGTTTTGCCAAATGCCTCCCACAAACGCCGGCTGGATTTTTTGCATTCATCGAGTATCAGCTCTTCATCTAGGGTCAAAAATGACCTATCATTATAGATAAATTTTCCGTTGACCATTACCATATTTACGCTTGTGGCAGACATTCCGAAAAGCAGATGGTCCAGATAATTGTTTTTATTAATGGGTGTCACGGGGATATAATCAAAGATCACGATATCAGCATTGGCGCCGCGCTCAAGGATTCCGGGTTTGCCAGCGAAGTAGAATCCGGCAAATGTGCGGTTGGCAAGCAGCAAAGTTTCGATATGTTTCATAATTGTATCGTGGCCAAATCCCTGTTGGCGGTAAATTAGATACACCTGGCGTAAGGCAGGGAGAATATCCTGGTGATAACCGGCTGTTCCGATTCCTTGCCGCAGTTTTGCCGGAGCGGGTAAAGAGGGCAGTTTAAATTGATTTGGGGCAAGCGCTGTAGGTACATTGACCAGGGTGGCACCCTTTTGGATAATTAGCTCCAATTCCGTGGAACTCGGGAAAACACAACTGACTAATAGCGCGCTCTCATTAATCAGATCGAATTCATTTAAGCGTGAGATCGGTCCCTGGTAACCAAGTTTTTTACAATGTTCAATCTCAGCGGTGTCTCCTAGATGAATGTGGATACTAGGTTTGCTGCCGATTTTTTCGGCTATCGATCCGAGCGATTTTTCTGATAATGAGCGATTAACCTGTAATCCGAACATTCCCCGGATCCGTTTATTGTCACGATATTGCTGGATGAAAGTATGATTTTTCTCGATGCTTTGGATGAATTTAGCGGTCCCATTGGTAGCGGATGCTTCATAGCTAAGCACAAACCTGACCCCGCTCTGTTCAATAACACTTGCCATATTCTTAAGTACATTGCCAGTATCTGGTGGTGATGAATGAAGTTCAAAAGTGGTGGTA
>Ga0315555_1000633_pt1 | contig 25114 bp, 25 predicted proteins | sample SalMarSW160380MG_FD_202113 | JGI IMG/M metagenome (GOLD analysis project Ga0315555, IMG submission 202113) | Salt marsh sediment microbial communities from the Plum Island Ecosystem LTER, Massachusetts, United States - Salt Marsh Sediment SW1603-80 ... | reverse complement strand
AAAAAATGTTTTGTTTCATACAGACGCATGCCAGAGTTTTACAAAAACTGAATTAGATGCAAAAAAAATGAATTTGAACTTGATAACTCTCAACGCCCACAAAATTCACGGACCAAAAGGTGTAGGCGCTTTATACATCAAGGAAGGCGTAAATATAACTCCCTTAATGCATGGAGGAGGACATGAAAGAGGACTAAGAAGTGGAACAGAAAATGTCCATGGAATTGTTGGTTTTGGAAAATCAGTTCATATTGCAAATAAAAAAGATGTTGAAAAAATAAGGGAATTAAGAGATGGATTAATTAAAGGAATTTTGAAAATAGAGAATGTGAAACTTAATGGACCAGAAGGAGAAAAAAGATTGTGCAATAATATTAATATTTCGTTTAATAATATTGAAGGAGAATCTATAGGAGGTTATTTAGAACAAAAAGGAATTTTAACTTCTACAGGTTCTGCTTGTTCATCTCATACTTTAGAAACAAGTCATGTGTTGAAAGCGATTGGCTTGACTCCGCTACAGGCAAATAGCTCACTAAGAATAAGTTTAAGTAAATACACAACTAAAGAGGAAGTTGATTATTTTTTGAAAGTTTTACCAAGGATTGTAAATAAATTAAGGAGGTTTAGTCCATTTGTAAGATGAGATGGTTATAAGAACCCCTCTTAAAAAAAAGGACTTTGAGAAGATTCTAGAAGATTATTACATTGGGAAGTATAAAAAATCAAGACATGTAAAATGGGCGTTAGGGAATACAGTCTATATAATTGATACAACTAAGGGAAAATTTGTTCTGAAAATATTTGAAGGTTCTAGCATAGGATTTATTAAATATCAGATTAAGATAATGGATTTTTTGGCTAATGAAAAAATTCCTATTCCAATAATCATCAAGACAAGAAATAAAAAATCTCTTTTAATTCACAAAAATAAAAGGATATTGATTCAAAAATTTGTCGAGGGGAAAAGTCCTAAAAAACTTAGTGATAAATTGATAAAAGACCTTGCCAAGAAGATTGGAATGATGAATAAAAGTTTATTAAAACTAAAACTTAAAGGGAAATCTTGGGAAGAAGACCATGAATTTAAACCATTAAATCAGAAAGTAAACAAAATAGGCAATTTTAATTTTAAAGAGGAGGAGAACATATTAATGAATGACCTGAGAGAAATAAATAGAAAAAAATTAAGAAAGGGGATAGTTCATGGAGATTGTCACACTGTTAATCTTTTAATCAGTAATGAGAAATTAAAAGCAATAATTGACTGGGATGATGTTCATAAAAACTATCTTATTTATGAAATCTCCACATTTATAGTGCATTCATTTATTAAGGAGAAAAGAGTAAAAAAGAAACAGATTAAATTATTCTTGAAAGAATATCAAAAACAAATTAAGCTAAATAGCGAGGAGAGAAAAGCAATTTATTATTTTATTAAACAAAGACTGCTTGGGATTATTGAATGGCATATTAAACAAATGAAGATTCATAAGGATTTAATCAAGAAATTGAAGAATAGCCAGAATTCACAGATTAATTGGTATAACACATTCAACAAAATTTCATTGGAGGAATTTTTGGAGTTCTTTAAAAAATGATGCCTAAGAATCTTAAATCAGGAATTATTATAATAAAAAATTATAAAATAGAATTTGGGATGAATCATAATCTCATTTTTCAGGCGGCTTCAATCAGCAAGATTCTAACTGCATTATTAATCATGAAGTTGGTAGAGGAAAAAATTTTGAAATTAAATGAAGATATTAATCATTATTTAAAAAATTGGAAAGTTCTGAACAAAAAAAATAATGAGGAAAAAGTAACAATTAAACAAATTCTTAGTCATACTGCAGGTGTTAATTGTGCGGGTTTCATAGGATATAAACAAAATCAAAAAATTCCTTCGCTAATGCAGATATTAAATGGAAAGAAACCAACCAATAATAAAAAGATTTTTTGTAAATATAAAAAAGGAAGTTATAGATATTCTAGGGGAGGATATGAAATAATTCAAAAAATTATTGAAGATGTAACAGATAAAAATTTTGAAATAGTGGTAAAAGAAAAGTTGTTTAAACTACTTAATTTGAAAGATAGTTCATTTTCTAAACCTAAAAAATTTGCCAGAGGTTACGAGGATAATAAACAAATAAACAAAGGTTGTTTTATTTATCCTGAAAAAGCAGCAGCAGGTTTGTGGACAACAGCAGAAGATTTGGCGAAATTATTAATAGAAATACAACTTTCTTGCATTGGAAAATCAAATAAGATATTATCAAAAAAATCAGTAAGAAAAATGTTAAAACCAATTATTCCTGCAGAAAGAAATTTTATGGCTTTAGGATTTTTTGTTTCTAAAGATAGAAAAAGATTTTATCATGCTGGGCACAATGTTGGTTATAGAGCAAAATTCATTGCTGATTTTAAAGGTAACGGAATCGTAATAATGACAAATAATGGGGATAATAAATTCATTAATAAACTCCTAAAAGAGTTTAAATTAAAATGAAAATAACTCGTAGCACAAAACTTTCAGAAATTCTGCAGGAAAAACCAGAAGCAGCAGAGATTTTATTTGAAGCTGGGTTGAGTTGTGTTGGGTGTCCAATGGCACAGCAGGAAACTTTAGAGGAAGGTTGCAAGGCTCATGATTTTTCAGATAAAGAAATTGATGAGTTGATAAAAAGGTTGAATGAAAAATGAAAGATAAAAAATTAATTGAAAAGTGGAAAGAAGATGAAAAAGTTGTTTTCAAGGGTTGGGATTTTTCATACCTGAAAGGGAGACTGATTGAAGAAAACCCTCCTTGGAATTATGAGAAAAAAGCTAAGTTACTCGTGAGAAAATCCAGCTCTGTTTTGGATATGGAAACAGGTGGGGGAGAAATTTTCTCGAAATTTGCCCCTTTCCCAAAAAATGCAAAAGCATACGAGGGATATGCTCCAAATATTCCTATTGCTAAAAAAAGATTAGAGCCGCTCGGAGTGAAGATTATAGGCTGCACAAATCTAAAAAAATTACCTTTTAATGATAAAGAGTTTGATTTGGTTTTAAACAGACATGGCGCGATTAATGCAAAAGAAATATTTAGAATATTAAAACCAAAAGGGATATTCTTCACACAACAAGTAACAGGTTCCGAGGATTCAATGGATTTAGTAAAAACCTTCGGAGCCAAAAGAAAATTTAGTAATATAACTCTTAGACTGTATAAAGAAAAACTTTTGAGTGCAGGGTTTAAAATAAAGGAAAGCGAGAAATGGAAGGGAAAGAAATTTTTCAGGGATGTCGGGGCTATTGTTTATTATCTTAAAGCAATTCCTTGGATTGTCGAAGGATTTGATGTGGAGAAGAATTTTTCAACATTGAAGAAATTACAAAAAAAATTAGAAGAAGAAAAGGAATTAAAATTTGATACTGCAAAATTTTTGATTTTGGCAGAAAAACCTTAATAAAAAATGAAATATTCAAAAAAAGTTATTGAAAATTTTTTGAACCCAAAGAACATGGGGGAGATGAAAAACCCCGACGGAGTTGGAAAAGTCGGAAATCCTATCTGCGGGGACATCATGTGGGTTTATATTAAAGTGGGAAAAAACAAGAAAAAAGAAGAGATAATTAAAGATATAAAATTCAAAACATTTGGTTGTATTGCAGCAATAGCAGCCTCATCAATGATTACACAACTCTCAGAAGGGAAGACACTAAAAGAGGCGAAAAAGATTACAAGAAAAGATATTGCTGAATCTCTCAAAGGACTTCCTCCTATAAAAATGCACTGCTCAAATATGGCGAGTGATGCTCTTAAAAAAGCGATTGAGGATTACGAGAAGAAATACAAACAACAAGTTTATAAATAAAAAATCCCTTTTTATAATATGTTATGGATAATTTGGGGATTGATAGCATTGTTCGCATTAATTGTGATAATGTTTATTTATTATTTTAACAAATTTATAGTTTTAAGCAATAGAATAGATAACTCTCTTTCCCAGATAGATGTTCAGCTCAGAAAAAGGGCGGACCTTGTTCCAAATCTCTTGAATTCTGTGAAGGGTTATACGAAGCATGAAAAAGCAATGATAATAAAAGTTACAGAAGCGAGAAAAGCATTGCTTGGTGCAAAAGATATTGTAAAAAAAATGAAAGCAGGCAATCAATTACAATCAGCATTAAAGAGTGTTTTTGCCCTTGCTGAAAACTATCCGCAATTGAGAGCGAATGAAAATTTCCTGCACTTGCAACAGGAATTGTCAGCAATCGAGGATAAAGTTGCATATTCAAGACAATTTTATAATGATTCAATTTTAGATTACAACAATTCAGTAAAAGTTTTTCCAGGAATAATTTTTGCAGGAATTTTCAATAAAAAAGAAAAACCTTACTTGCAAATTCCCAAAGAAACAAGAGCCGTGCCAAAGGTTGAATTCTGAATATTTGAAAAATTTATAATAGAAAAATTCTGGAGAGAGTCGATTTTGTGCTGAAGATCCTCAAAATAACTTTTTATACTCTAATTTCTTAATCAAATTATGGACCCTCATGTTTCATTTTATGATCAAATTGCACGGAATAAAAGAAATTCATTTTTCCTTATTATCTTTATATTCGCTATCCTTCTTCTGTTAAGTTATGTAATAGGAGCCATATACTCTGAGTTTTTTTTCTTTATTCTGATAATAGGAATTGTGATTTCAATTTCTTATATTTTAATAGGGTATTATAATTCAGATAAAATTGCGCTTAAGTCAGTAAATGCAAAATCCGCATCGGGGCAGAAATACAGACAGGTTCACCATCTTGTTGAGGGATTATGCCTTGCGAGTGGAATGCCAAAGCCGAAAATATATATCATGTCTGGAGAACAGATAAATGCTTTTGCTACAGGAAGAGACCCGAAACATTCATTTATTTGTGTAACAGAAGGGGCATTAAAAAAATTAAACAAACAGGAATTAGAAGGGGTTCTCGGGCACGAACTTTCACATATTGCAAACTATGATATAAGATTTATGACTCTTACAGCTGTTTTGGTTGGAATGATTGCAATTATTTCTCAAATATTTTTAAGAAGCTTGTGGTTTGGCGGGGGAAGAAACAGAGACGGGAGGAGCGGTGCAATTCTAATGTTAATAGGAATCCTGCTCGCAATTCTCGCGCCAATTGTTGTCCTGCTTGTCCAGCTCGCAATTTCAAGGAAAAGAGAATATGCAGCAGATGCGTCATCGGTAAAGTTCACAAGAAGCCCGACGGGATTAATTGGCGCTTTAAAAAAAATAAAAACAGAAAACACACCCATGAAAGTTTCAGGAGCGGTTTCTCCTCTTTTCATTTCAGACCCATTTAAGAAAAAAATGTCCGGCTTAACACAAACTCATCCGCCCATAGACGAGAGAATAAAAGTTTTGGAAAGAATGTAAAATTTGTTGATTGATGAATATAAAACTATATTCGATAATTTTAAAACTCCTTCATCTTTTTTCTTTTATGGATATAGAGCAAAAAGTTGAACAAACTCTTAAAAAAATTAGATTGAAGAAAAAAGAAAAAATCTTAGTTGCAATTTCAGGAGGAAAGGATTCTGCTGTAACTGCTTATTTGTTAAAAAGATTAGGATATAAAATAAAGGGGATTCATATAGACTTAGGGCTTGGAAAATATAGTGAGAATTGTTTAAAATCTGTAAAAGAGTTATGTAATAAACTGAAGATAAAACTTTACCTTTATTCTGTTAAAAAAGAAACAGGAAAAACCATGTCAGATATTTTCAAACATAAAGACGAAAAATTGAGCAATTGCACTTTATGCGGGGTTATGAAAAAATGGCTGTTAAATAAAAAAGCAAGGGAATTGAAAGCAGATAAAATAGCTACCGGGCATAATTTTAATGACGGGCTGGAAACTTTTTTAATGAATCTTTTTAAGGGAAGTCAAAACTCAAATTTGAATTCCGTTCCGATTCTTAAAACAAAAAACAAAAAATTTATAGTCAGAATAAAACCACTTTTTTTTATTGCGAATGGGAAAATTGAAAACTATTGTAAAAAATTGAATCTTCCTGTTTATAAAAAAATCTGCCCATATAGAGGAGAAACTTACAGGGTTGAAACCAGGGATTTTGTGAAAAAACTTTCAGATAAAGAAAAAAAGAACCTTATGAAAAACTTTTTGGAATTGGCGGAGAAAATAAAAAAAGACGAAAAAGAGACGAGATATTGCGAAGTTTGCGGGGAGCCTTCAAGGAAAAACCTCTGCAAAAGATGCGAGTTATTGAACAGTAAAATTTAATAAGTTTAAAGCATTTTAATTTTTATGAAAAATGTAGAGGAGACTCTGCTTAAATATCTTGGATTATCCAGAAGAGAAAAAAGATATTTTAAGATTCTTCCTCTTTTGTTTGATAGATATGGGAATGATGAAAGTTTGGATTTTTTTAAAGAAAAATTAAGCAGAAGAGATAAAAAATTTGCAATAGAATTTTATTATGCATTAGAGAAATTAAAAAACCTTACTTTAAAAAAAATTTCAGAAACTGACGGAAGTGTATTAAGACATCCAAGAGACGTTGATTCTATCTCATTAGTAGATTCTGTTTTAAAATGTTCTGTAAAACTTGGTCTAGAGGGAAAAATTTCAGATAAACTGGGCATAGACCAAAAAATTTTAAAAGAGAGATACACAGAAAAGAAAAATGTTAATCCTAAGACATTCAAAAGAATAGGAAAAGACCCCTTATTTTATGTATTTATATGTGAAAATTTTTTAAATGAAAATTATAAAGATTTGTAACTTTTCTTTCGGAGTTATAAACGTTTAAATAATCCCCTTTTTTAATTCTCTTGTTCATACAAGGTATAAATATAAATATGGATTAACATACAATATCTTGTACCCTGTTCATAAAAGATGGATTGCCCATATTGCGGAAGCAAAAACCTGAAAGTAACTGATAAAAGAAATTCTCCTGGAGGCATAAGGAGAAGAAGAGAGTGCTTGAATTGCAAAAGGAGATTTACCACTTATGAAAAACCTGTGAAAGAAGAACCTTGGGTAATAAAAAAAGATAATACCAGAGAAAAGTTTGACAGAGAAAAACTTGAACATGGAATTGAAAAAGCATTTGAAAAGCTTCCCGTGCCAAAGGAAAAAATTGACAAAATGATAAACGAAATTGAAGAGCAGATAAGAAAAAAAGGAGGCAAAGAAGTAAAAAGCTCAAGAATAGGCGAGTTAGTAATGAGAAAAATAAAAAAATTAGATAATGTTGCATACATAAGATTTGCGTCTGTATACAGAAATTTCCAGGATGTTGAAGATTTTAAAAGGGAGATTAAAGATTTAAAATGAACTTAAACAAATGGTCCGGGGTAAAAGAGGGAAAACAAAATGGTAAATAAGATAAGAAAAAGAGATGGGAGTGTTGTCTTGTTTAATCAGGACAAGATTACAGAAGCTATTTGGAAAGCTGTAAAATCTGTGGGAGGAAGAGATAAAAATAAAACAGAACATTTATCAGATTTAGTTATAAAAAAAATTGAAGAAAGATATGGGGATATGGGAATCCCTGCAGTAGAAGAAGTGCAGGATTTAGTTGAGAAAATTCTTATTGAAGAAGGACATGCAAAAGTTGCAAAATCTTACATTCTTTACAGAAAAAGCCACGAAGAACTAAGAAATGTCAAGGGACTTTTTGACACAATTGAAGCAGTTGAAGATTACATAGGATTAAATGATTGGATGGTTAAAGAGAATTCAAATATGGGTTTCTCTTTGCAGGGACTTAATAACTATATTGCCACAAAAATTGTCAGCAACTACTGGATGAGAAGAGTTTATCCTGAAGCAATAAGAAAGGTGCATGAAAGTGCAAGTTTCCATATTCATGATTTGGGAATTTTAGGTGCTTATTGTGTTGGATGGGATTTGAAAGATTTATTGTTGACCGGCTTTAAAGGTGTTGAAGGAAAAGTTGCATCAAAACCTCCAAAACATTTTTATGTGGCATTAGGGCAAATTATTAATTTTTTCTATACATTGCAGGGAGAAAGTGCAGGTGCCCAGGCGTTTTCAAATTTTGACACATTACTGGCACCTTTCATAAGATATGATAATTTAAATTATAAGGAAGTAAAACAAGGCATGCAGGAATTCTTATTCAACATGGCTGTCCCAACGAGAGTAGGATTTCAAACTCCATTTACAAATATAACTATGGACTTAAAAATTCCTTCTTATATGATGGACGAGCATGTCATCATAGGGGGAGTTCCGCAAGAAGAAACATATAAAGAATTTCAATCAGAAATGGACATACTAAATAAAGCATTTGCAGAAGTTATGCTGGAAGGAGATGCTGACGGAAGAGTTTTTACTTTTCCGATTCCAACTTACAATATTACAAAAGATTTTGACTGGGACAATCCAGAGTATGATTTAATTTGGGAGATGACTGCGAAATATGGGATTCCTTATTTTTCTAATTTTATTAATTCAGACATGAATCCTGAAGATGCAAGAAGCATGTGTTGTCGTCTAAGATTGGACCAGACAGAATTGAGAAAAAGGGGGGGAGGTTTATTTGGAGCCAATCCTTTAACAGGAAGCATAGGTGTCGTGACAATAAATATGCCGAGATTAGGTTTTACAGCGACTGATGAAGAAGATTTTTTTAATAAATTAGGGAATCTAATGGAACTTGCAAAAGAAAGTTTAGAAATAAAAAGAAAAACTCTTGAAAGATTTACAGAAATAGGACTTTATCCTTATTCTAAGTTTTATTTGAGAAGCATTTATCAAAGATTTGGGGAATACTGGAAAAACCATTTTGCTACTATTGGATTGTTAGGAATGAACGAGTGCGTAATGAATTTTCTGCCAGAGGAAAATATGGGAAGTGAAAGAGGAAAAGATTTCTCGATAAAGGTTCTGGAGTTCATGAGAAAAAAACTTGAAGAATATCAGACTGAAACAGGAAATATTTATAATCTTGAAGCTTCTCCAGGAGAAGGAACAACCTACAGGTTCGCAAGAGCGGATAAAAAAAGATTCGGAAGAATTCTTGCTGCCAATGAACCTGCAATAAAAAATAAAAAAGCTTCTCCTTATTATACAAACTCAACACAACTTCCTGTAAATTATACAGAAGATTTATTTGAAGCCCTTGAACTGCAGGACCCTTTGCAGACAAAATACACAGGAGGAACGGTTTTCCATTGTTTCGTGGGAGAAAAGTTGAATAAAGACGGGATAAGAGCATTAGTTAAAAAAATCGCTGAAAATTTTAAAATGCCTTATTTCACAATATCCCCTGTTTTTTCAATTTGCCCGATTCATGGTTACATAGCCGGAGAGCATTTTTATTGCCCTAAATGCGACGCTGATTACGGAATTACCAGAGATTCAGAGGGGAATATTATCCAAAGGGAAATCAAGCAGAATATTCAAATAAAAAATTAAAATAAAATGGTTGAAGAACAAGAAAGAAAAGAAACAGCAGAAATAAAAGTTGAACAAGAAGCAATTGTAGAAAAAGAGGAAGTTGAAGAAGAATCTTTTCAGGGAAGCAGATGTGAAGTTTTTTCAAGAATTGTCGGGTACATAAGACCAGTTAGTCAGTGGAACGAAGGAAAGGCAGCTGAATTCCAGGACAGAAAAAATTTTGAAGTTGCCTAAACAAACTTTAATGATTTAAATGAAAATCTGCGGACTTCAGAAAACAACTTTAATAGATTATCCAAAAAAAATAGCATGCACTATATTCTTGTATGGCTGTAATTTCAGATGTGGCTTTTGCCATAACCCGGAATTAGTTACTGAAAAAAATGATAATGTTTTTTCTGAAAAAGAAATTCTGGATTTTTTAGAGAAGAGAAAAAAATATCTTGAAGGAATCTGCATAACCGGAGGAGAACCGCTGTTAACATTGGAAAAAGCTTTTTTAAGAAAAATTAAAAAACTTGGATATCTGATAAAAATTGACACAAATGGAAGTTTTCCTGAAAGACTTAAAGAAATAATTGAAGAAAACCTTGTTGATTTTGTTGCAATGGACATAAAAGCCAGCAAAGAAAATTATAAAAAAACAATAAATGCCGACATCCCCATTGATAAAATTGAAGAGAGTATAAAATTAATTTCAAAGTTAGAAAATTATGAATTCAGGACTACAGTAATTGAAGGCATGCATAATCTGGAAGAAATGAAAAAAATTGCCAGGTGGCTGAATGAACTTGCAGGAAAACCAAAGAAATATGCTCTCCAGGGGTTTAAAAACAGCGGGAAAGTTTTGGATGAGGCATTTAAACATAAAAAAAACACAAGTGAAAAATTCTTAAAAGAGATACAGGAAAAGATAAAAGACAGTTTTGAAGAAATCGAAACAAGATTTTAAGAAGTTTTATAAATTATTTTTTCTGTTATACTTTAGTTTATTAATGTTATAATTAAAGAATTGTTTTTAGAGAATCTGAAAAGGTTAGGAGAATGGTTTTTATTGGATTTGACAGGAAGATCTTGGGGATTTTGTAAGACAATAATCTTTAAATAAGAATTTTATCTACGGATAAAATGGATTTAATAAGAGATGGCTTTGATTATTTTTATGATTTGATAAAACATCCTTTATTTTATCTTACAAAAGAGAATGCAGAAATTGCACATGATTTATTTGTTTTGTTTTCAAGAGGACTGTACTTTACAAGATTAGAAAAATTAATTTTAGATAATAAGGAAAATTACGTTGAGTTGCCTTTTGAAATTTCTAATGCTGCTGGATTAAATAAGAATGCAAAAATTCCTCCGCAGATTATAGAAGTACTTGGGTTTGATAGAAATGTGATTGGAACATTTACAGGAGAACCTTGGAAAGGAGAAAAGCGACCAAGAATAAAAAGATATCCTTCATACGATTCCTTAATTAATTGGATTGCATGGGATAATGAGGGGGCAGAAATTATTAGTAAAAGAATAAAATTGTATGGGGATTGTAAAATTCCTATTACAATTAGCATAGGTCCAACGCCTAAGTCTTTTTTAAGTTTAGAAGAAAGATTTTCTGACATCGAAAAAACCATTAATCTGTCAAAGAATATTCTGTCTGTGGATAGGTTTGAATATTGTCCCTCTTGTCCAAATCTAAAAATATCCAGAGAAGAAAATTTAGAATTATTGGGAGAATTTACTATGTTTATCAGAGGTAAAATAAACCCCTCCCAAAAATTATATGTAAAAATTTCTCCTGATTTAAATGAAAAAGAAGTTGATAGAACAATTCTTTCAACTTTTGATTATGTGGCAGGATATGTAACCACAAACACAACAACACAGCATGATTATGGGGTGGGTTCAGGAAGCGGAGAAATTCTATATCCCCTCTCATTAAATATGCAAAAAAAGTTTTATGAAAGATTAGAAGGGACTGGTAAAAAAATTATTGCTTGTGGAGGGATTAATTCTATTGAGAGAATGGAAGAAAGAAGAAGATATGGTACAGATGAATTCCAATTTCTTACTCCATTTGTAAATAACCAAAAATTATTAAGACAAATAAAAAATCATAACTGGGATTAACAAACATTTTTTAAACCAAATTCTCTTTTATTGAAAAGGCTCCGTAGCTCAGCCTGGTTAGAGCACTGGACTTTTACAGAAGAAGAAAGTTTTTCTGCCCTTCAGAAAGACATTGCTTTCAGAAGTAATCCAGGTGTCGAGGGTTCAAATCCCTTCGGGGCCATTTTTTAATTCTGAAAAGAAGAAGTTTGTGAATTGGGCATTAAGGCAAACTTTAAATTAGAGTACCCCATTAGAGTATAATGGTTGAACACTATCAGATTAAATTCTTAGATAAGTCCAGAGAGACACTTAATCCTCAAGAACGTGCCAATGTTATAGAACAAACAAATACTTTAAAACATATTCGGGGTAATTTTTTAGATTATATCATTGAGATTGAGCTGATAATAAGCATCTTAACTGAAGATTTTATGATACATAAAAAATCAAACCTGAGAAAAGTTTTTAGAAAAAACATATTAAATAACAAAGGTGTAACTCTCAAACAAAAAATAGAGATTTTATCTGAAATAATAAAAGAGAAAAAAGTACTTAAGGAATCTGATTTAAAAGTATTAAATAGAAATCTAAATTCCTTAAGAGACGACAGGAATCGATGGGCACATGGAGTTATTCATTTTAAACAAGAAAAACAAGGTCAAAATATAAAGTTTCAATCTTATTTGAATTATATAAACTCTGAGGGGAATGAAAGTGAGATAATATTAGTAGACCCTTATTTTGATGATTTAACTTCTAAATTTAACATTACCAGAAATTTGTTGGTTAGAGTATTAGTTAAAAGAGGATTCCTATCTAAAGATTATCTGTTCAAAAAGTAAGATGAAATTATGACTTTTTAAACAAAGCCAATCCCACCGCAAGATTTTTAAATCAAAATTAATTATTTTTTATTATTATAAAGTTGTTAAAGCCTAATCTATGTGTTAAGGCCACTTGGCGACTTAAAATTAAGATGCATATCCTACAACCCAAACATTCTAAACTCAGCGAAAAAGAAGCTGAAGAATTAATCTCAAAATTAAATATTTCTAAATCCCAATTGCCAAAAATTTTCTCGAGCGACGCTGGTTTGCCAAAAGGATGTGAAGTGGGAGACATAATAAAGATAGAAAGAGAGGAGGGAAATTTTTTCAGGGTTGTTGTATAATGGTAAAAAATAATCATATAGTTGTGAAAAAATATCTAGAGAAACACTCGCTAGTAGAGTCCAACATAATTTCTTTTAATAATTTTATTGAAAAGAGAGTGCAGGAAATTGTCGATGAGATATCCGGAACCATGAACAACGAAGATTTCGAAATCACTCTCGGCAAAATAAAAATAGGAAAGCCAAAAGTTATTGAAGCTGACGGGAGCTCTTCTCTGATTATGCCTTTTGAAGCCAGACTAAGAAACCTGACTTATTCTGCTCCGATTACATTAGAGTTAACTGTGAAAAAGGACAATCAAGTTGATTCGGAAATTGTCGAGATTGGAAGAATTCCTATTATGGTAAAAAGCAATGCGTGCAACACTAACCATATGTCAAAGGAAGAATTAATTGCAAGTTATAATGACCCTCTTGACCCCGGAGGTTATTTTATAATTAACGGGAATGAAAGAGTTATGATTATGGCAGAGGACCTCGCAGAAAATCAGCCGTTTATTGAAAAAGACAGCAAAGACAAATTAATGCTGAGACTATTCTCATTGAAAGGAACTTACAGGATACCGATAGTAATTTCAGAAAACAAAGAAGGGTTGTTTGAAATTTCGTTCAGCAGATTTAAAGATTTGCCGGCAGTAGTCGTCTTAAAAGCACTAGGTTTAACAAAAGAATCAGATATTGCAAAGTATATTGGAAAAGAAACAGACAGCGTTATTGTCAATCTTTATGAGTTCGTGAATCTGGCAACAAAAGAAGATGCTATCTTGCATATTGCAGAACAGACAAATTTGCAGGGAACAAAAAAAGAAATTCTTGACAGAGTGAATCAAAGAATTGATTCTTATTTGCTTCCTCACATCGGACAAAAAAAAGAAGACAGAATTAAAAAAGCTGTAACTCTTTGCAAACTAATAAAACAATTCCTGACAGCAAAAGAAAATCCAAAACTGCGAACAGACAAGGACCATTATGCAAACAAAAGGGTCAGACTTTCAGGAGATTTGCTGGCGAATTTATTCAGGGTTAATTTAGGGATTTTAATAAGGGACATTCAGTATTCTTTACAAAAGTCGTCCAAGAGAAGAAAGTTTTTTTCTATTAAAATAATTGCGAAGTCGACATTATTTTCACACAGAATTGAATCTGCGATTGCGACCGGAAGCTGGACAGGAGAGAGAAGCGGGATTACGCAGAATATGGACAAGACAAATTATCTGGCGACGATTTCACAACTGCAGAGAGTTTCAAGCATGCTTCCAAGTGACCAGGAAAATTTTTTAGCGAGAACGCTACACCCGACACACTACGGAAGGTTTTGCCCTATAGAAACCCCTGAAGGAACTGAAATTGGTTTAAGAAAAAATCTTTCACTTTTGAGCAGAGTTTCAACAAGAGTGGAACTTGACGAGGACAAATTCATAAAGAGTTTAGAAAACGAAGGACTGGACAAAGAAGGAGCAGAAGGAAGGGAAGTTTTTTTCAACGGAAGATTTATTGGAAGTGCAAAAGAACCAGAAGAGTTTATTAAAAAAATAAAAGAAAAAAGAAGAGACAACGAATTTCCAGTGCAACTTAACGTCAGATATAATCAATATTTTCAGATAATTTCAATTTCAACAGAACCAGGGAGAGTTTTAAGACCTTTGATAATTGTTGGAAACGGTTCTTCTAAATTAAATCACCAGCATCTCGTGCAATTAGAGCAGGGAGAACTAACATGGAATGAGCTGATAAAACAGGGTGTAGTTGAGTATCTCGACGCAGCTGAAGAGGAAAATGCTTTGATTGCTTTGTATGAAGAAGAAATAACTCCAAAGCACACACATCTTGAAATAGATACTATGGATTTATTTGGTGCTGTGACGAGTCTTGTAACTTACGCCAACCATGACCAAAGCTCGAGATTAAACAGAGGGAGTAAAACGCAAAAGCAGGCATTAGGATTATATTCTGCGAATTATTTGTGCAGGCTTGACACTGATGTAAGCGTGCTTCAATATCCTCAAAAACCAATTGTCAGAAGTTTTGTCTATGATGCTCTAAATACTTATCCTGCTGGACAAAATTTAGTTGTTGCAATTATGACTCACGAAGGGTACAATATGGAGGACGCGATAGTACTCAACAAAGGAAGTTTAGACAGGGGCGTCGGGAGAAGCTTTTATTTCAGACCTTATTCTGCAGTGGAAATGAATTATGCAGGAGGATTAAAAGACGAAATTGCTATTCCTGAAAAAGATGCTTCTGGTTATAAAATGGAAGAAAGTTACAAGTATTTGGAAAGTGATGGTGTTGTTTATCCTGAAGCAGAAATCAAAGAAGGAGAGGTTCTTATTGGAAAAATGTCCCCTCCAAAATTCTTGTCTGAAGCAAGAGAAATTTCCATAAAAACGAAAAAGGAATCAAGTGTTACCTTAAGACAAGAGGAAACAGGAATTGTTGATTCTGTTTTTATAACAGAAGATTGCGAAGGAAATAAAATTGTTCAGGTTAAAACAAGGGACCAAAGAATTCCCGAATTGGGAGACAAATATGCAACATCTCACGGACAAAAAGGTGTTATCGGAAGAATAGTTCCTGAAGAAGACATTCCATTTACTTCAAAAGGAGTCAGACCTGATGTTCTATTTGACCCCCATGGTCTTCCAAGCAGAATGACTGTAGGATATCTGCTTGAATTGCTTGCAGGAAAAGTCGGCTGCCTGAAAGGAGAAATAATCGACGGAACACCTTTCTCTGGAATGAGTAAAAAAGAACTGGAAAAACAGCTGGAAAGCTTGGGATTCAGGTACGACGGAAAAGAAACAATGTACAGCGGAATCACAGGAAAAAGAATAACTTCAAGAATTTTTATTGGGAATTTATATTACTTAAAATTAAAATACATGGTTGGAAACAGAATTCACGGAAGGGCTTCAGGAAAAGTTGCGTTATTAACAAGACAGCCAATTGAAGGCAGGGCAAGAGGGGGGGCATTGAGGTTGGGGGAAATGGAGCAGCAGGCATTGGTCGCCCACGGAGCAGCATTGTTATTAAAAGAAAGATATGATTCAGATAAAGTTGTCCTGCAGATCTGTACAAAATGCGGCAGCATCGGTATAGATGACAATATAAGAAATAAAGTTATGTGCCCAATGTGCAACAGCGAAGAGCTTGAGCCTGTCGAAGTCTCATATGCTTTTAAATTATTATTAGAAGAACTGCAGGGATTACATATCCACACAAGTTTCACATTAAAAAATAAATACGAATAAAATGGGAAAAGAAAAAAAGAACCTCCCTAAAAGAGAAATAAACAAGATATTTGATGAAGCAAATATGGGCTTTAGATTATTAAATGTACACGAGACTCGAGAGAAGATTGTAGAACAAGGTGAGAGGGCATTTATATATGATTCCCCTAAAGGAAATTTCCTTGTTTTTGGAATAAAACCCCAAGAAAAAATTAGAGTAACAGGGTTCTCTCCAGATGGAAGATTTGCCTATCAATATAGGGGGGATATTTGTATAATTTAAAAATGAACAAACCAATAAGAAAAAAAATCGGAGGAATAAGATTTTCTTTGCTTAGTCCCAAGGAGATTAAAAAAATTTCAGCTGTAAAAATAGTGACTCCGGAACTGTATAATATTGACGGATATCCTGTAGACGGGGGACTAATGGATTTGAAACTTGGGGCAATAGACCCGGGGGTTAGATGCAGAACGTGTGGCGGAAGAATTAAAGAATGCCTGGGTCATCCCGGAAGCATTGATTTGGCAAGACCAGTGATACATTTAAAATATATTCCATTGATTGAACTGGGACTAAGGTGTTTTTGCCATGAATGTGGAAAGTTAATGTTGTCGGACAAAGATTTAAAAAAATATTCTCCAAGCATCAGGGCAAAAAAGGCGGAAAATTCGAAAAAGTGTCCTCATTGCGGAAGCAGTTATGAACGAATCAAATTAGACAAGCCAACAAACTTTTACATGGGGAAAAAAAGATTATTTCCGACAGAAATCAGAGAGATGCTCGTGAATATTCCTGATGAAGAATTAGAAAAAATTGGTGTTAACCCTGTGACCTGCAGACCGGAATGGGCTGTCTTAACATCTTTTTTAGCTCCCCCTGTAACTGTAAGACCGAGTATTATTTTAGAATCAGGGGAAAAAAGCGAAGATGATTTGACCCACAAACTTTCAGATGTCATAAGAGCGAATCAGAGACTTTGGGAAAATTTAAATGCAGGAGCTCCTGAAGTTATTATTGAAGATTTATGGGATTTGCTGCAATATCATATTACAACTTTTTTTGATAACACTATTGCAAGAATACCTCCTGCAAGACACAGAAGCGGACAGCCATTGAAAACAATTGAAGAAAGAATCAAGGGAAAGGAGGGAAGAATAAGAAAAAATTTGTCAGGTAAAAGAGTTAATTATTCCGGAAGAACCATCATCTCGCCGGACCCTTCTATGGAAATTAATGAAGTGGGAATACCTTACGAAATTGCGAAAATAGTTACTGTTGCTGAAACTGTTAATGATTTAAATCTTGAAAGATTAAAAAAATTAATTGAAAAAGCAGAAGAATATCCGGGAGCGAATTACATCATCAGGTCCGACGGAAAAAGAAAAAAAATCAGTCCTGAACTTAAAGAGGAAATTATAAACGAACTTGTTCCGGGGTATAAAGTTGAAAGGCATTTGCAAAACGGGGATATTGTATTATTCAACAGGCACCCGAGCCTTCACAGGGGAAGTTTGATGGCTCATTTTGTAAAAGTCCTTCCGGGAAGAACATTCAGAGTGCATCCTGCAGCAACATTTCCGTATAACGCCGACTTCGACGGAGATGAGATGAACATTCACTCTCCCCAAACAGAAGAAGCGAGAGCAGAAGCAAAAATTCTTCTTGATGTTAAAAGAAATTTAATTTCTCCCAAGAACAACACCAACCTTATCGGATGCAAATCAGACGCGATTACAGGAAATTATTTATTCGGTCTTGAAGAATTTCCAAGAGATTATGCAAATCAGGTTCTTTACAAATCAGGAATTGAAAATCATATTTCAAAGAAAACAATTTCCGGGACAGAGTTATTCTCCCAAATACTTCCTAAAATTAATTTTTCAAATGATTCAATTAAGATTAAAGACGGAAAAATTGTTAGCGGGAAAATAGACAAAACCACTTTTGGGGAAGAGGATGGAGAGCTGGTTAAAGAACTGGATAAACTAATCGGAGAAGAAGAAACTTTCAAAATCATAAAAAAAGCATTCAATCTTGGAATAAATTACATAACTGACAAAGGCATCACCATTTCTGTTGAAGATTTAAACTTGGACGAGAGCGTTCTTCACGCCGGAGAAGAAATTATTATGAAAGCTGAAAAAAAGACAAATGAGATTATAGATTCTTATAATCAGAAAACTTTAGAAATAATTCCCGGAAAAACAGAAGAAGAGTCAAGAGAGATAAAAATATTGCAGGCATTAAATAGTGTCAGAACAAAAATCGGGGAAATTGTAAAAAAAGAATCTCCTGAGACAAATCCTGTTCACAGCATGATTATGTCAGGCGGGGGAGGAAATATCCTGAATATTACCCAAATGGCTTCCTGCGTCGGGCAACAGGCTTTAGGAAGCAAAAGAATTGATTTCGGTTATACTGAGAGGACACTTCCCTTTTTTGAAAAAAATGATTTATCGCCGAGGGCGAGAGGATTTATTAACAGCCCTTTTATCAGGGGATTAAGACCAGATGAATTTTTCTTCGGAGCAATCACAGGAAGAGACTCCCTTATGGACACTGCATTGAGAACTCCAAAATCAGGTTATTTATATAGAAGGCTGGCAAATGCTCTTCAGGATATCCGGGTGGAATATGACGGAACAATAAGAAACAGCAACAATAACATTATCCAATTCAAATATGGCGGAGACGGAATGGATGTTTCAAAACTTCATACAGGAGAAGAAATAAGTTCCGGAGAGGCTATAGGAATTATCACTGCGCAATCTTTTGGAGAATCATCGACGCAGATGGTTTTAAGGACATTCCATATGGCGGGAGTTGCAGAAATGCAGGTAACTCAAGGACTTCCTAGACTCATCGAAATTTTTGACGCAAGAAAAAAACCCTCCTCTCCGAAGATGGAAATTTATCTGAAAAAGGAATATAATAACGAAGAATACGCGAAAACTTTCGCTGAGAAAATCAAAGAAGTTACATTAAAGGAAATCGCTTCTGAAATTAATCTTAATTTTAGTGACAAGAAAATAGAAATAAAGATTGACAGAAAAGGATTAAAACAAACACACATCTCCATGAAAACACTTATTGAAAGACTGCATGAGCTTGGTTTCAAAGTGAAAGAAGGAACAGACTCAATTATTCTGAATGCTTCTGAACTTGACTTTAAACAGATATACAAGCTTAAAGAAAAACTTAAAAAAACAATTGTTTCCGGAATCAAAGATGTGAAACAAGTTTTAATTGTTAAAAAGGAAAAGGATTTTGTAATAATAACTCTCGGAACAAATCTTAAAAAAATAATTGATTTGAAAGAAGTCGACGGAGATAAATTAATTTCGAATGATTTACATGAAATGGCAGATGTATTTGGAATTGAAGTAGCAAGACAGTTAATAATTAATGAAATCAATGAAGTTCTTGACACTCAGGGGCTGGACATCAACATCAGGCATTTAAGGCTTGCTTCTGACGCTATGGTTAACACAGGAGAAGTTAAAGGTGTAACAAGAATGGGTATCATTGCACAAAAATCCTCGATACTGGCAAGAGCAACTTTCGAGGTACCTATACGGCAGTTTGTAAATGCCACAATAAAAGGAAATGAAGATAAGTTGTCCAGCGTCATTGAAAATGTGATTTTGAATCAGCCGGTGCCAATCGGAACCGGGTTGCCCGGACTTCTCGTTAAAGTAATAGGACCTTTGGTAAAAAAAGAAGAAGAAAAGAAAACTGCCAAGAGCAAAATCGTTGAAAGAGTTAATAAATAATATTTTAGAAATTAAAATATTTTTTCTTTTCAATTTCCCTTCGGAAAAGTTTATAAAACATTCTTCTCTCAAATTTTTATCTTAATATGATGAACACTATTAATATGCAGGATATGAGGTATCTGAATTTGTTTGAGAGAATTACGAGGGTGAATACAAGATTCTGTCTGAAGTATAATGAAACAATAATATTTTGTGTTCCAAAACATTTGGTGTCAAAGGCGATTGGCGAAGGCGGGAAAAATGTAAAGGAAATGAGCATGATTCTTAGAAAAAAAATAAAAATTATTCCGACGCCCCAGGGAATTCAGCATGCGAGAAAATTTATCGAATCTACTGTCAGCCCGGTCGTGTTTAAAGATTTAGAAATAAAAGATGATGAAATGGTGCTTACTGCGGGGAGCCAAAGCAAAGCAGCATTAATTGGAAGAAACAAAAGAAGATTATTAGAAATGCAAAAAATTGTCAAGGATTTTTTCGGAAGAGAGTTTAGAATTGTTTGAAATTTGCATTCGTTTTTGACCCGTTTATTGATTACTCAAAGCCAGACATCCATCAAGGCTCTTCGTTAAAGTTTAAGTTAACTCAAAATTTCAATAGAAAAGATTTTATTAATTGCCTTCTATAAATTCTGAGCGACTTTAGTCGTGAGCAAAATCTTTAAAAACAAACTTCATTACAATTATTTCATGGGATTAAAAAATGCACTGAAGCAAAAGAAGAACAGAAAAAAGCTAAGATGGAAGGACAGAAAATACAAAGTCAAAACTTTGGGGCTTTATGCTAAATCAGACCCCTTGGGCGGGGCTAGCCAAGGGAAAGGAATTGTTTTAAAAAAAATTCAAAAAGAAGCTGCACAGCCGAATTCTGCTATGAGAAAATGCTGCAGAGTCCAGCTGACAAAAAACAGCAAGCAGGTTACTGCTTTTATCCCGGGAAATCTCGCACAAAGATTTATTGACGAACACGACGAAGTTATAATTGAAAGAATCGGCGGGAAACAGGGGCGTAGCAAAGGAGATATCAGAGGAGTAAGATTTCAGGTAATTAAAGTAAATGACCAGCCATTATCCAGATTAGTGCATGGCAAGATTGAAAAGGGGAGGAGATAAATGGGAGGAGGAACAGGAACAGGATATGAAGAAAGTTCTGGAAAAAAAGCTAATCAAAACAGAATGAATTGGCGGAAATATGGGTGGGAAGCTGTGCAAGGAGTTTTAATAATTGAAGGAGTTACAGATAAAGAAGGGACAACAAGAACAGATAACTCTTCTGGAGATAAATTGTATTTATTTTCAGGAAATAGTGCGGGAGAATACCAAATTCCACTCAAAAGAGTTACAATAAAAGAAAATTCAATAGAAGGGGTTCTTATTAATACCTTCGGTGCGAAACAGATTCATCCCACGAAAGGAAAAGTGAAAGGAGTCATTAAAAGATTAAATTAAAATGACATCACAAGTTTTACCAAATTTCAAAATTTTTGATTTGTATGATATTTCAGATATTAAAATAGAAGATCCTGGATTAAAAGCAGTGATAAATCTTCAGCCAAAACTAATCTTGAAAAGTCAGGGAAGAAATGTTCAGAAATTTGGACAGACAAAAGTAAATATCGTTGAAAGATTAATGAACAGGCTCGCTGTTGCAGGGCACAGAGGGAAAAAACACAGAATTATTTTGGGGCATTCTACAGGGAAATATTCAAAAAATATGAAAATTATTTTAGAAGCATTTAAATTAATAGAAAAAAGAACACAAAAAAATCCTGTTGAAGTTTTAATCAGAGCGATTGAAAACTCCGCGCCACGGGACGAGATTACTGTAATTGAATACGGCGGGGCGAGGTACCCTCAGGCAGTTGATGTTTCTCCTGTAAGAAGAGTTAATTTAGCGTTAAGATGGCTGGTGCAAGGTGCTTCTGATAAAGCATTTAACAAAAAGAAAACAATTGCACAGGGATTAACAGAAGAGATAATTATGGCTTCTGAAGGAAACCATGAAAGCTTTTCACTTCGAAAAAAGAATGAATCTGAAAAACAGGCTGACAGCGCGAGGTAATGATTGAGTATAATAATTTTTATAAATATTAAAGCTCTTAGGAAAAAATGAAAAAACCTTCAGAGATTTTGGATTATTATGAAAGATTGGGATTGGAAGAAGGTGCTTCCAAAGAAAAAATTAAATCTACTTATAGAAACTTAGCAAAAAAATATCATCCAGACAGAAATCCTGAAAATGAACGAGCTTCAAGATTAGAATTTATTGCTATTTCTCAGGCTTATGAAAAATTAATTTTAGATAAGGATTCTGTTGAAGAAATTTTTGGAGAAGAATTTTATGAAAATATAAAATCAAAAAAGTATTCAGAGAAAGAGGAAAAAATCAATAAGGTTATTGACGAAGTTTTTGATTATTTTAATGAAGTTTTACAGGGTTCATATTTAGATGTCCTTCCAGAATTTAAAATTTATATGAAGTATTTTTTAAAACTCTTTGATTTTGAGTTTAGTTCAAAATCTGATGGAGATTCAAAGGAAAATTTAGTCGGTTTCATGAAACATTTAAAATAACTCCAATCATAATAATTTTTATAAATCTAAAAGATTGGTTATCCTCATCAAAAAAATTTAAAATGAATAATCAAAATCTCCGTAAAGAATTAGAAGAAAAGCTGAACGAGAGGCTACTATTCTGCGATAAAAAAGGAGAGATAATAACAGCAGAATTATTTCATAGAAAAAATGTTATGTAAACAGCCCTCAAAGAGGACCATGTAAAGATTTGAGAGTCCTAAGTTATAAAGAGAAAGAATCATTATTAAATAATTGAAAGTAAGGGTTTTCTACGAAAACCTTTTAAACAATTTTCTCAATTAAATTATATTAAAATAAATTTATGCGATTTTCCTAGGAGGCAATTTAAAAAATCGCTTCACCGCAGCAGAAGGGAAAATCGAAAAAAACCGCTTAGGTTGTTTTGAAATGGCAACGGAAAAAGACATTGTTAAATTAATGAAAAAACAGGATAAGATTCGGAACATCGCAATAGCTGCGCACATTGACCACGGTAAAACAACATTTTCAGACAACCTTCTTCTCGGTGCCGGCATGATGTCTGAAGAACTTGCGGGAAAGCAACTTGCTCTGGATTTTCACGAAGATGAAGCAACAAGAGGGATTACAATTGACTCTGCTTCTGTAAGCATGGTGCATAATGTCGGAGGTGAAGATTACTTAATTAATTTAATTGACACTCCGGGACATGTGGATTTTGGCGGCGACGTCACCCGTGCTATGAGGGCTGTTGATGGATGTATTGTTTTGTGCTGTGCTGTGGAAGGTGTCATGCCCCAGACAGAAACTGTTTTAAGACAGGCCCTGAAAGAATTAGTAAAACCTGTTCTTTTCATAAACAAAGTTGACCGGCTAATCAAAGAAGTTAAACTGACCCCTCAGGAAATGGAAAAAAAGTTCATTTCCATTATTGAACATGTTAATGAATTAATTGAAAGCATTGCTCCTAAGGGATATAAAGAAAAATGGAAAGTCGGGGTGGGAGAAGGCAGCGTCGCGTTTGGCTCTGCATTCCACAACTGGGCTTTAAGTTTTCCGTATATGAAAGCGCACGGATTAACTTTCAAAGATATTATTGATGCTTACAAAAATAATAACTACAAAGAGTTGGCTAAAAAAGCTCCGCTACATAAAGTTGTTTTGGAAATGTCTGTTAAGCATCACCCAAATCCCATTGATGCTCAAAAATACCGAATTCCAAAAATCTGGCACGGAGAAATTGATTCAACTCTTGGAAAATCCCTGACAAGCTGCGACCCAAAAGGAGAAGCTGTTTTCGTTCCTATCAAAATCGTCGTCGATAAACACGCAGGGGAAGTGGCGGGCGGAAGATTATTTTCCGGAACTATAAAACAAGGGGATGAAGTTTATATGAATCTTGCAAAAAGAAATGTAAGGGTGCAACAGGTTTCTGTATACAAGGGAGCTCAAAGACTCGTTGTCAGTGAAGTCAATGCAGGGAACATAATCGGAATTGTCGGATTGAAAAATGTTTTTGCAGGTGAAACTGTCAGTAAAAATCCAATAGAACCTTTTGAAGCAATAAAGCATCTGTTTGAGCCTGTTGTCACGAAATCCATTGAAGCAAAAAAAGCAGCAGACCTTCCAAAATTAATAGAAACCTTAAAACAAGTTGCAAAAGAAGACCCTTCTATTAAAATAGAAATTAACGAACAGACAGGAGAAAATTTGATGTCAGGCATGGGGGAACTGCATTTGGAAATTATAGAAAATAGAATTAAAACTGAAAAAGGGCTGGATGTTCAGACATCTGCTCCGATTGTTGTTTACAGGGAAACTGTGAATAAAGAATCTCCGTCAATAGAAGGGAGGAGCCCGAACAAGCACAATAGTTTTTATATGATGGTTGAACCTTTGGAAGATAATATTTATGAAGCAATAAAAAGCGGGGAGCTGCCTGAAGGAAGAGTTAAGAAAAAGAATAAAGAACTTGCAGACACTCTTTCTGAACTCGGGTGGGACGGAGACACAATCAGGAATGTAAGGGATATTTACAAAGGAAATATTTTTCTTGACCAGACGAGAGGGGAAGTCCACATAGGAGAAGTTATTGAAATGGTGCTGGATGCTTTTGAAATGATTATGGACGCCGGTCCTTTGGCTCGTGAGCCGTGTGTAAAAATGAAAGTTTATTTAATGGATACGAGACTTCACGAAGACGCTATTCACAGAGGACCTGCACAGGTTTATCCTGCTGTAAGACAAGGCACAATTGAAGCAATGAAAAAAGCAAATGCATCTCTTTTGGAACCATTGCAGATACACCTAATTGAAATTCCGAATACTTTTTTAGGTGTTGTAACTAAGTTAATCAGCGGAAAAAGAGGACAGATGATTAATGTTGAGCAGGAAGGAACGAACGCTGGGATAAAGGCAAAAATTCCAGTTGCAGAAATGATAGGATGGTCAAATGATTTAAGGTCAGCAACAGAAGGGCGGGGAATTTCCTCTTTACTGGACCAGTTGTTTGAAAAAATTCCAATGAGTTTGCAGGCTGATGTTGTTAAGAAGATAAGAAGCAGGAAAGGACTTTCTGAAAACCAATAAGAAAATAGCAGGGGGGGAAATGTTTGAGGAAAGTTGAGGGGGAATCAGTAATAACCTTGGTATCTTAATTTTATCTGTTTTTCTCTTAAAGAGAAAAGAAAAGGATTCCAATGAGAATCAGATAAATTGTATTTATTAAGATAAGATTCTAATTCAAGGACAGACATTTTTTTCATTCTAGAAAAAAATGAATTAATTGTTCCATCAGTATATTCTCCTTTTCTCCATCCTTCCTCTTC
>Ga0315555_1000629_pt1 | contig 25234 bp, 19 predicted proteins | sample SalMarSW160380MG_FD_202113 | JGI IMG/M metagenome (GOLD analysis project Ga0315555, IMG submission 202113) | Salt marsh sediment microbial communities from the Plum Island Ecosystem LTER, Massachusetts, United States - Salt Marsh Sediment SW1603-80 ... | reverse complement strand
CCTGCCGGCACCTCCTCCACGTCGCTGCCCAGTGCGATATGCAGCTTCCCGTCGTCGAGACGGTAGTCCTCGATCCTGTCCGCGAACCGCTGCAGGAAGAGCATCGCGGTGGACACGCAGGCGGAGCACGCGCCAGCCTCGTAGATGACGACGTCCGGAAACGCCAGCGCCAGGTCCTCCGGTGGCCGCGCGAAGGGCGAGGAGTATCTCTCGTAGTCTTCCGGCGTCACCCGAATCGCGGCGAGATCGGCCGTGCCGACGCCCTTTTCCGCGGCGCGCGAGATATGGGCCACGGACGAAGGATCGATTCCCATCAGCCGGCAGGCGACCGCGTCGGCAGCGACCGGATCGAGGGAGGCTGTCGCGGCGTCGAGCTTTTTCGCGACGCCCGCGCTGGGACCGAGCCCCTCCAGGCCGATCCAGCCGTCCACGATTCCGATGTCGGGCCGGAGAACCGTCAGCAGGTCCGCTATTGCGATATCCAGCGGCCGCGCGCCGTCCGGCCGTTCCTTGCCCGGAAGCTGGTGAAACCGGACCTTCTCCTTCTTGTAGAGCATCCCCTTGACGTTCTTCAGGCTGAGGGACACGCCGGTGTGCATATGGGTCTTCATCACGCCGAGGGAGACCACCACGTCGAACCGTCTCACCCGGCCGCAGATCTTCACGCTCTCGATCGCGGCGCCGGCAGGGAGCTCGATCGTTTCCGGCGCGGCCTCGTCCAGGTCTATCAGCTCCGCGCCCCGTTCCCGCGCGACTTCCGCCATGCCGCAGAACTCCAGCGCCTCTCGCGCGTCCACGCCCAGTATCGGGCTCTCCCCCACCGCGACCGACGCCGCTCCCGCCTCCAGGAGCGCGTCGAGGCAGCCGGCCAGCGCGCCGGGGCTGGTATTGATGCCCGTATCCGGCTTCACCATCCTGCCTGCGTTCGGCTTCACGAGGACCGACCGTCCCCTTACCAGGGACAGGTCGAGAGCGGCCATGGCGGCCCTCACGTTCCCGGCGGCCCCCTGCGAGGCGCCGACTCCGACTACGGCATCGTTCATACGGTCTCTCCCGTGTCTCCGTCCGGCCATTATACCCCCGGCCGCGAATCATTGCATGATGCAGGCGCATTCGGTAGAATATCTACGCTCTGGCATAGAGGTTAGGGAGGATTTCAGGAATGCCTGACTCCGAAAACGCTCATCTGACCGAGATGGAAAATCTGCTTCGCATGGCCGCAAAGTATAAGGCGTCGGACCTTCATCTCAAGACCGGCTCGTCACCGTATCTGCGCATACACGCCAATGTCCGCTCACTCGATATGGAGCCGCTGCCCGCGGAGAAGGTCAAGAACCTGGTGTACTCGATACTGAGGGAGGAACAGATCCAGCAATTCGAGGAGACGGGAGACCTGGACCTCGCCTACAGCGTCGCGGGCGTCGGGAGGTTCCGCGTCAACGTATTCAAGCAACGGGGAACGATAAGCTCGGCCCTGCGCAGGGTGAATACCGATATCCCCTCGTTCGACGAGCTGAACCTGCCCAGGGAGACGATGGAGAGGATGTCCATGTATATGAATGGGCTGGTTATCGTCTCCGGGGTAACCGGATCGGGAAAATCCACTTCCCTGGCGGCGATGATCGAGTACATCAATTCGAACCGGAAGTGCCACATCGTCACCATCGAGGATCCGATCGAGTACCTGCACGCCGACAACAAGGCGTTCATCAACCAACGGGAAGTGGGCATAGACGTCGAATCCTACCATACCGCGCTGAAGTACGTGGTGCGGCAGGACCCCGACGTGATACTCATCGGGGAGCTCCGGGACGAGGAATCGTTCCAGGCCGCTCTTTCGGCGGCGGAGACCGGCCACCTGGTATTCGGCACGCTCCATAGCTCCACCTGCGCCCAGACGTTCAGCCGGATTCTCGATCTGTTTCCGTCGAACAGACAGGACCAGATCCGGCAGGGGCTGGTGTTCAATCTTCGCGCGATAATGAGCCAGCGGCTGCTGCCGGCGAAGGACGAGAAGATCAAGGCGGTCCCCGCCGTGGAGATACTGATCGTCAACCCCATTTTGCGCAAGCTGATAAGCGAGAACGAAGACGAGAAGATCACCGACGTGATACGCGGCGGCACCGAGGACGGGATGCAGGACTTCACCCAGTCGCTCTGCCACCTGGTAAAGAGCGGCCTGGTGGAGAAGAAGATCGCCATGGCCCACGCGCCCCAGCCGGAAGCGCTGCAGATGCTGCTCCAGGGCATCAAGATAGACGAGGGCAGAACCATCGTCGGGGTCTGACCTCTCTTGGATCAGGGAATCTCTCCCCAACGCGTCACCACGGTCATCATAGCCGTCTGGATCGCCGGCGCGATCGCGCTGTTCTTCGTCCTGCCGGGCACCGAAGCGTTCGGGGACCTCGTCATCTATCGTCTCATGATAATCGTCATCGCGTTCCTTATCGTAGTCGGCGCGGCCGCCTTCGGCATGAAGCTGTTCCGCCTGCTGGTTCCGGACGCTTCCGTCTGGGAGCGGTTCGTATTCGGCGCCGGTCTCGGGCTCGGGGTGTTGAGCATTCTCGTGCTGGTCCTGGCCCACGTCACCACCTCGGTCCTGCCGGTGCTCTTCGCGGCTTGCCCGGTCTCGATCTTCCTGTTCAGAAAGGAGCTGTACCCGCTCCCGTCGCTCCCGGAGGGAACGCTTTCGCGGTTCGTGTGCATCCTGCTCGCCGTTTTTTTTCTGCTCAGCCTGGCGATGTGCTTTCTCCCCTCGCGGGACTATGACGTACTCGAATACCATCTGGGCGCCCCGGCCGAGTACCTCCGCGGCGGGAGGATGCACTTCCTGCCCCACAACGTGTACGCGTCGTTCCCCGCGAACATGGAGATGCTCTACCTTCTCGCCCTCAGCGTGGGACACCTGTCCTTCCCCGGCGCCGCCGTCGCCAGGGTGGTCAATCTGTTGGTTGTCGCGCTGGCCGCGGGCGCGCTGTACGCCGTCGGAAAGGAATTCGTCACGAAGACGGCCGGCCTGCTGGCCGCCGCCGCGCTCCTCGTTCATCCTCTGACCACGCTGGTGGCGGCGGATGCATACGCCGAAGGAGGGCTGGTGCTCTACACCGTGCTCGCCCTGCATGCCGCGGTCGCCTGCGTGAAACGCGCGTCTCCCCGCTGGGCCGCGGCATCAGGCATCGCGGCCGGCCTGGCGCTGGGCTGCAAGTATACCGCGGCGCTGTTCGTCGCCGTCCCCGCCGTGCTCATCATCGTGGTCGCGGCGAGGAACTGGAAGGGCGTGGCCCGCGCCGCGCTTGCCGCGTGCTGCTGCACGGCCGCGTTCTCCCCCTGGGCCGTCAGGAATATCGTCAATACCGGCAATCCGGTCTATCCACTCGGCTACCGGATGTTCGGCGGCGCCGGCTGGAGCGCCGAGCAGGACGCCCGATTTGCGAAGGCCCATCGCCCCCCGGAGCCCACCGCGGAGGAGATATCATCCGGGAAGAAGGACGATTCGCTTCTCGAGAGGATGCTCGATTTCGTGGCCGGGGCGAAGTCCGCATCGCCGTTTCTGCTCGCGTTCGTGCCGCTCGCGCTGATTCTTGCCCGGGATCGAAGAACCTGGATCGCTCTCGGCTTCTTCCTTCTGTGTTATGCCCTCTGGCACTTCGCGACGCACCGGGTGGAGCGGTTCATGCTGCCCGCCATCCCGGCGCTCTGCCTGCTGGCCGGGATCGGAGCGGATCGCGCCGGGGAGGGATCGCCGCTGGTGCGATTCGCCGCGGCAGTGTGCCTGACCGTCTCGGCGGTCTTTATTGCGGCTACCGAGCATATCCGTTTGGACGTGCTTTCCGTCGCGTGCGGAGTGAAATCCGCGGAAGGCTGGCTGGACGAGACCTCCGCGGACTCCACGTATTCGACCGAAGCGGCGCTCGCCATGAACGGCCTGCCGGAGGGCTCCCGCGTGCTTCTCGTAGGCGAAGCGCGCGTCTACTATCTGGAGGTGCCGACCGTGTACGCCGTCGTCTTCAGCGACGGTTCGATCGAGGGCATTCTCGCAGGAGGACCGGAACCGGCCCTCGCAAGGATGCGGGAGCTCGGGATCACGCATCTCTATGTCAACTGGTGTGAGATCCGAAGGCTCCGGGAAACCTACGGCTACACCTATGACGGGAGGAAGCGTGTCGGCTACCTGCCTCATACCAGGTTGATGGACCTGTTCGAGATGGTCGAGCGGCTTTCCCTCGAGCGTTCCTGGGGCATGAATCTGGAGTGGAGCTTCGTCACCTCGCCGCATAGAATATGGGAGCTGTACGCACTGAGAGGTGAACCGGAATGAGAAGAAGAATGGTCGTCGCCGCCGTCACCGCCTTCTGGCTCGTCATGATGGGATGGCTCGCCAGGAGGGAGATGTCCCTCACGGCGGAGGAGGAGTTCTACCGGGAGCTCGCGCACAGCGGCCTCGCGGACGAGACGGTCCTGATGGACGTGCTCTGGAGGGGGCGGCGGGCCGGCGAGACCAGGACGTCCCGGACCGTTACCGAGACCGGCATGTCGATCCGCACGGTCGCTCAGCTTTCACTGGACGGCTCGGCCGGCGGGGACGTCTCCTTCAACAGCCTCGCCCGCCTGAACCGGAAGTTCCGGATAGAGCACCTTCTGGTCAAGGCGGTGTGGGGCAAGCGGCACCTCTCCGCGGTGGGCAGCACGGAGGGGAACAGCCTTCTCCTCAAGGTGAAGGGACTCGGGCCGGAGGAGGAGGTCTTCACGATACCAAACGCCGGCGGCCTCACCCTCGCGTCCGGCCTTCTTCCGACCCTCCCGACCCGCCAGCTCCGTGAGGGCAGCGAATGGGAGGTCCCCGCGTTCGATTTCACCGCGGGAAAGATCACCCGGGGCCGTGCCCGGGTCGAAAGCGTACAGAAGCTGCTGTGGAACGGAAAGCTTCGGGACTGCTACCGGATAACCTTCACGGACCCGGTGGGAAGACGCACCCTCACGGCCTGGGCGGACAGGAAGGGCAAGCTGGTCAAGGCGGAAGTGATGGGCGTAACGCTGTTGAGACGGCCTGATGCGGATTGACGTCGTCACCATCTTCCCCGGTCTCTTCGGACCGTTTCTCGACGAGAGCATTCCGGGAAGGGCCCGAGAGGGCGGGCTGGTCGAAATCGAGTTGTGGGACCTGCGTGATTTCACCGGGGACCGCCATCGCTCCGTCGACGACCGGCCGTACGGCGGGGGCCCCGGCATGGTCATGAAGCCGGAGCCGGTGATCGAGGCGATCGAAGCGGTGGAGGAGAAGGCTGGTCCCGGCCGCAGGATACTGCTGACCCCACAGGGAAGAACGTTTTCCCAGGAGACGGCCGACCGGCTCGCCGGGGAGGAGCACCTGATACTGATCTGCGGGAGATACGAGGGTTTCGACGAGCGGATACGGACGATACTCCGGCCGGACGAGATATCGATCGGCGATTACGTGCTGAGCGGCGGGGAGGTCCCCGCCATGGCCATCATCGAGGCGGTAATACGCCTGCTGCCGGGTGCGCTCGGACACCCGGACTCGTCGCGGCAGGATTCCTTCAGGGACGGCCTGCTGGACTTCCCCCAGTACACCCGCCCGCCGGAGTACCGGGGAGAGGGCGTGCCGGATGTGCTTCAGTCCGGCAATCACGAGGAGATAGCCCGCTGGCGCGCCGCGCAGGCGAAGGAAAGAACCGAGAAGCGCCGCGGCTGATCGCTTCGTACCCTCTGGAAATCCCGCTACTGACCTGGTATACTGCGGTTTTGGACTATCCATACAGGGAGATGCCATGAATACGGTAGAAGCGCTCGAGAAGGAAGGGCTGAGGGACGACCTGCCCGAGTTTTCCATAGGCGACAACGTCGACGTCACGCTCAAGGTAGTCGAAGGGGACCGGGAGCGCACCCAGGTCTTCGCCGGCACCGTCATCGCCCGGAAGGGAACCGGGATGAGAGCGTCCTTTACCGTCCGCAAGATCATACAGGGCGAGGGGGTCGAGAGAGTATTCCCGCTGAATTCCCCGTCCATAGTATCCATCAAGGTCTCCCGCCAGGGCAAGGTGAGGCGCAGCAAGCTCTACTACCTGAGGGAGCGCGTCGGTAAGGCGACCAAGGTGAAGGAGGCCCTCCTCGCCGGCGAACGAACCGCCGATGCCCCGGAGGATGCCGGGGAAGCGCCGGAGGAAACACCCGCCGGGACGGAGAGCGAATCGGAGTAGGGGTGCCCGACAGCTCCAACCAAGACGTAGGCCGCTCCGGAGAGGACGCCGCCGCAGCGCTGCTCCGGAAGGAGAAATTCAGCATCCTGCAGAGAAACTACCGCACCCGTCTCGGTGAGATCGACATCATCGCGGAGGAGGAGGACGTGCTCTGCTTTATCGAGGTCAAGACGAGACGATCGAGCGCCACCGGGATTCCCCTGGAAGCCGTCACCCCGCGGAAACAGCGCCAGATAGCCAAGGTTGCCGCTGTGTATCTCGACAGGTATCATCCCCAGGGAAAGAATTGCCGTTTCGACGTCGTCTCGATCACGGACAGGGACGGCCGCGCGGAGGCCGAAATCGTGCGGGACGCGTTCCGGCTGGACGGTCTCTACTAGATCCGGACAGAGGCCCGGGAGACACTGATGAAATTCATATCATTCGAACACAAGGGGACAAAGAGCGTCGGCATCGTCCAGGACAACCTGGTGGCCGACGTCGGCGAGCTCCTTCGCGATCTGGGGCACCTGGAGGATACCGTCGATGACCTGCTTCCGCTGATAGAGCACAACGTCTATGACCGGCTGGCGCATTTCGATATGAAGGAGGTGCTGGAGACCGGCCGCTTCGTAAAGGACCGGAACGAGGTCACGCTCCGCGCCCCGGTGAGACGTCCCCCCAAGATCGTGTGCGTCGGCCGAAACTACGAGGAACACGCCAGGGAGGTGAAGGATTCCGGCGCCGACCGGGACATATTCACCGGTGCGGAGACCCCGGAGGTGCCGATGCTGTTCGCCAAGGCCGCGAACTCGGTGATAGGGCCGGGCCAGAAGATCGTGATTCCGAGGGAATCGAAGGAGCTGGACTACGAGGTGGAGCTCGGCGTCATCATGGGAAAGCCCGGCTATCAGCTCGACCGGAACGAGGCGAAGGATGCGATATTCGGCTACACCGTGCTCAACGACATCACGGCGCGGGACCTGCAGCGGACCGAGAAGCAGTGGTACCGGGCCAAGGGGTTCGCGACCTTCTGCCCCATCGGACCCGTCATCGTCACGGCGGACGAGATCGACTCTCTCGACACCGGTCTGGAATTGACGGTGAACGGGGAGCTGCGGCAGAAGAGCAGCACGAAACACATGATCACTGACGTATACGATCTGGTATCGTTGATCTCGCACGTCACCCCGGTCGAGCCGGGTGATCTGATAGGAACCGGCACCCCGTCAGGGGTGGGCGGCTTCCGGAACCCGCCGGTCTTCCTGAAATCCGGTGATGTCGTACGGGCGTCGATTGACGGCATCGGCACGCTAGAGAACGAGGTGGCATGATCGTGGAGGGCTTCTGAGAATGCGTCCGTACTACCGAGACGAGTTCCGAGAGGAAGGACCGCCGCAGTTCCAGTTCAGCCAGGGAGGCAATCTCTGGCCCCCGGCGCTGAAATACACTATCATCGCGACGGTTATCTGCTACCTTCTTCAGCTTCTCTTCGAGCGCGGCGGGGAGCCGTCGCCCATCATCGACGCGCTCGTGCTCGAGCCGTCCCTCCTGTGGAAGGGGCAGGTGTGGCAGCTGGTGACGTACACGCTGCTTCACGGATCGCCGCTCCATCTCGCGCTGAACATGTTTATCCTGTGGATGTTCGGAAGGGAGGTGGAGCAGGCACTGGGCACGGGAAGGTTCCTTGCCCTCTACGTCCTCTCCGGCGTTGCGGCAGGGCTGTGCACCAGTATCTTCGACTCCGCCAGGGTGATCGGCGCGTCCGGGGCGGTGCTCGGCGTCTTGATGTCGTTCGGCATGCTCTTCCCCAGACGGATCGTGCTTTTCATGTTCATCATCCCGATGCCGGCCAAGCTGATGGTATTCATATTCGCGATCATCGAGGTTTTGACCTGCTCCAGCGGGACGCAGAGCCAGATTGCGTGCTTCGCCCACCTGGGCGGTCTCGCGTTCGGCTACCTCTTCGTCAAAACGAGACGATACTGGGAGCGGTATCTCGCGGACGTGACGTCGAGGATAAGCACGCCGAGACCGGAGGTGGACGACGGTGATGTGTCCGTGGACGACGAGGTGGAGATGGACCGCCTGCTCGGAAAGATCAAGAGCGAGGGCCTGCACAGCCTGACCTGGCGCGAGAAGCGCTTTCTCGACCGGATAAGTCAGCGCCTCCGGGACCGATGAGAGAGCCGCGCGGGGTACTCTTCGTACACCACGCCTCGATACTCGGCGGGGCGGAGCAGAGCCTGATGGACATGATCACCGGGATGAACCGCCAGGCGGTCAGGCCGGTCCTCGCCGCGCCGGAGGACGGACCGCTGACCAAGAACCTGTTCAAGCTGGGCGTCGAGGTCTACTTCGCGCCGATAGCGCGACTGAAGAGGACATACAATCCCGCAACGCTGGCCGGATACGCCGTCAGCGTCTTGTCCGGCGGACGGGCACTGGCCCGGATTGCGGCCGATCACGACATCCGGATTATTCACGCAAACTCAATATATTCATCGCCTTACGCAAGGCTCGCGGCGAGGATTGCCGGCACCGGCGCGATCTGTCACCTGCGCGATATGGTCTCGATGAAGCGGCTGGCGCGCTGTCTGATCCGCGGGTTCGACGCCGCCGTACCCATCTCGCAGGCGGTCGCTCGCTTCCATGGGCTCGATCCCGAGACCGTGATCCCGAGCGGCGTCGATTTCACAAGGTTCGACGGGAAGGCGACCGGCATTCCGATCCGGACCGACGCCGGCATTCCCCGCGGCGTTCCGGTCATCGGAAACGTGTCGCGCTTCGTCCCCTGGAAGAACCACGGGGACTTCATCCGTGCCGCAGCGAAGATCCTCACTGAAATTGAAGACGCGCATTTCATCGTCGCGGGGGACGATACGCTGGGCGATCATCCGTCCTACGAAAAGGAGCTGTGTCACCTGTCGGAGGAGCTGGGCATCGCCGAGAGGGTTATCTTCATGGGCTGGAGGGACGACGTCGCCGAACTGTACGCCGCCATGGACCTGCTGGTCCATCCCGCTCTTCACGAGCCGTTTGGAAGGGCGCTCGTCGAGGCGATGGGCTCCGGTGTTCCCGTCGTCGCCTACGATTCCGCGGGACCCTCCGAGATCGTCAGGGACCGGATAACAGGGTACCTCGCGCCCGCCGGGGACTGGGAAGCGCTGGCGTCGAAAGCGATCGAGATTCTGAAGGACGACGAGCTGCGCGCCGAGTTGGGCGCCGCCGCGAAGAAAGACGTTCGATCCCGCTTTGCGGCGGACATCATCGCCTATCGCGTCATGAAGGTGTACGGCCTGGAGATCTGATCTCCGGGGGCTCCTCGCCCGCCGCCGCCATCCGTCGGATGAGTGTCTGAGCCAGCTCGCGCCGGACGTCCTCCAGACGGGGGTCGCGCACCAGGTTGTTCCGCTCGTGCGGGTCCGCCTCGAGATCGTAGAGGAAATCCTCAACGTATATATCACTCGATGCGTCCTGTCCCGTCTTCTCCGGCGCCCGGACGCTGTACTTCCACCTACGGGTGCGGATCGCACGCCCACAGTGGCTCTCGCTTATCTGCAGGAATATCTCCCCCGGCCAGTCTCCGGCGCCTTCGGAAAGGAGCTGCTGCAGCGGACGTCCTCGCATGTACCCGGGCGGAGTTACGCCCGCCGCGGCCAGCACGGTGGGAGGCGTGTCGATGAGACTCACCGGCTCGTCGCGGACCGCTCCCCCCTCGAACCCGGGGCCGTGGACCACCATCGGGATGCGTATGCACCCGTCATGACAGGATCTCTTGTACTCCGCGTTTCTCGTGCAGAAGTGCGAGCCGTGATCGCTGGTGTAGATCGTCAGCGTGTTGTCCGCAAACCCGAGGCGCTCCAGCCCGGCCCGTATCCGTCCCAGGTTCTCGTCCAGGCTGTGTATGCACCCGAGATAATCGGGATACTCCTCCCTCCAGTCCCCTCCGGTATCCACCAGGTCTCCCGGCACGACGAAGTCCCGGAATTGCTCCTTCGAACCGTGCGGTCCCTCGTAGTGATGATGGTCGTTCTGGTGGTGCGGCTCGATATACGATAGAAACAGGAAGAACGGCCTTGTCCCATCCCGGCTCTGCAGGTATTCCAGCACCCAGTCGGTCTGCGCGTCCACCCGGTAGCGGCCCTCCGGGAAGTCGCGCCGGTTTCCGTCTCCATCGAACATGTAGCCATCGTAGCCGTGCGACGTGAACTCCAGCACGTCTGACGCCAGCCAGTAATCCCTGTAGCCGCCCCTTCGCTCCGGGGGGACCGGACGGGTGCGGTAATTGTCCGGGCCGTCCTTGGGCCCGAATGAAGCCAGGTGCCACTTGCCTATGTAGCCGACCTCGTAGCCGTTCTCCGAGAGATGATGCGCTATCGTCTTCTCATCCGTCGGAAGCATTCGGTGATTGGTGTGGCAGCCGACCTCGGTCGCGTACTTGCCCGTCTGGATGCAGGCACGGGCCGGGCCGCAGACCGGCTGGCAGGTGAACGCGTTCTCGAACCGGACGCCTTCTTCCGCCATCCGGTCCAGGTTCGGCGTGACATCCAACGGCTGGTTATAGCACCCGCAGGTGTCCCACCGCTGCTGGTCCGTGAAGAAGTACAGTATGTTCGGCGCGCTCAAAGAGATTTTACCGCCTCGACGAGTGAGTCGGGATCAAGTCCCTGCTCCGCGTACAGGTCGTCCGGCACTCCGGATCTGCCGTACGAGCGCACGCCCAGCATCCTGAGCTTCGCGGAGAGCCCGTTTTCCGCCAGGAAGTTCGCAACGAGGCTTCCGAGACCGGTCCGCGCGTGGTGGTCCTCGTAGGTGACTATCGCCCCGGTCGCCGCGGCCCTCTTCACCGCGTCCGCGTCCAGGTCCAGCGGGCAGGGCACGTTGAGAAGCAGACAGGTGATGCCCTGCTCTTTCAGTTTCTCCCAGGCCGCCAGCGCGCGGTACGTCATGCCTCCCGCAGTCAGGATCGCCGCGTCCGGGCCCTCCCGCATCACGTCCGCGGTCCCGTAGTGAAACTCGTATTTACCGCCGAAGAGAGGCTGCCCGTCCTCGCCGGTAATCACCGGCAGCTTCGAGCGCCCGGTAGCGATCAGGAAGTTGCCGACTGTTGCCGCCGCGTAGCGTACCGCACGATCCGTCTGGTTCGGGTCGGCCGGCACGATCACCCGGTAACCGAACAGGTTGCTCAGCGTCCCGACGTAGTCTATGCACTGATGCGTCTTGCCGTCCTCGCCCACGTCCAGCCCGTTGTGGGTACAGACCAGCTTCACGTTGGCATGATTGATATCGTTCAGCCGGTGCTGGTTGTAGGTCTCGTCCACGCCGAACACGCCGAAGTCCGCGAAGAACGGCACCACGCCCGAGACGGACAGCGCTCCCGTCATGGTCGCCGCGTTATGCTCCTGGACGCCGGTTTGCAGGAACGCCTCCGGCGTCGCCTTCTCCAGCCCGCTGGTCTTCACCGAGGTGGCCAGGTCGCAGTCCACCGCCACGATGGGCGTCTTCCCTCCCTTGTTCGCCTCGGCCAGGCCCTGCAGGGCGGCACCGAACGCGCTCCGGTTGTCGGTCTTCTCGTCCGCGGTGTAGGTCCGGGGCGTCCCGCTATCGACGCTGAGAGCGATCGGAGGAATCGGGGGAACGTTCTGGGGCACCTTCGTGGATTCCCGCCTCTTCTTCAGCGTCTCCAGGTCATTCTCGATCCCGAGCTCCTCGAGGGCCTTCGCGCACTCATCGTCAGTCAGCGCTTTGCCGTGATAGGCGTGCTTTCCCTCCATGAAGGAGACGCCCTTGCCTATCACCGTATCGGCCAGCACACAGACATTGCTCGGGGAAGTGATGCCACGCCTCAATGCCTTGTACACCGCCTGGATGTCGTGCCCGTCTATCTCGAGAACTTCCCACTCGTTGGCCTGGTACGTCTCCTTGATGTGCTGGGGCATCACCTCGTGCAGGTTCCCGCTTATCTGTATCTGGTTGTAGTCGATTATCACGGTGACGTTCGAGAGGTCGTACTTCCGCGCGACCCTCATTGCCTCGGAGATCTGTCCCTTCGCCTGCTCTCCGTCGCTCATCGCGCAGAACACCTGGTAGTCCGTTCCGGTGAGCTTCCCGCCGAGCGCGAAGCCGCACGCCGCGGACAGCCCCTGTCCCAGGTTGCCGCTGGACCACTCGATGCCGGGAACCCCACGCTCGACATGACCTTCGAAGATGCTGTGCGTCTTCCGGAACGTCGCGACCGCATCCTCGACGTCGAAGAAGCCGAGCCGGCCCAGCACCGCGTAGACGCCGGGAGAGGTGTGCCCGTGGCTCACGACGATGCGGTCTCTTCCGGCGTTGCGCGGGTCGGACGGATCGACCGCCGCGCATGCGTACAGCACCGCGAAGATCTCCATCGACGACATCGACCCGCCGGGATGGCCCGAGCCGCATATCGTTGTCATCTTCAGCACGTCACCCCTGGCCAGCCGGCATAGCTCGGCCAGTTCCGCAAGTCGTTCCCGCGACAGCTCTTCCGTATCGAATTCTCTTGCTTTCATGTCCGCCTCCGTGAATGACACGTCTTCCAGAAGTTCCGAGTCAGTAAGTATATAGGACCCTATCAGACGTGTCAACGCGCGAACGACCGGGTCGCTGGGCGTTTCTGAGCGGATTCTGGGTTCGACCGCGTCCGCCGTCAGGCGAACCTTTCTTTGCGCGGTCGACGCCTGCCTCGGAGGCGCCCAATTTCCCGTGGGCGCCGAGAATGAGCGAAGAAACACCTCGCAGCCCGGCCTATTTCAGGCTCGGGGATGCGCGGACGAGTGAATGCGCTTGAGCCCTTCGGTGGTTAGATGGGTGTAGATCTGGGTGGTAGACAGGCTGGAATGCCCCAGGAGCTCCTGGACGGCCCGCAGGTCCGCCCCCCGGTCGAGCATGTGCGTGGCGAAGCTGTGTCTCAGCGTGTGCGGCGAGACGTGGGGCAGGCCCTTTGACCGGGCGTACTTGTCCACGACCCGTCGTATGCTTCTCTGTGTCAGACGCTTGCCGAACCGGTTGAGGAATAGCGGTTTCGCCTTCTTCGCGGTCTGCCCGCGCGAATGAAGGTACTTTCTGACGGCGACCGACGCCTTCATCCCCATCGGCACCAGCCGCTCCTTCTTCCCCTTGCCGCGGGCCAACACCATCTCGCTGTTCAGATCGACGTCTTCGATGGTAAGCCCCGCCACCTCGCTCACGCGCAGTCCGGTGCTGTACAGCAGCTCCAGAATCGCCCGGTTCCGGAGGCCGTGCGGCTCGGACTCGCCGGGGGCGGTCACCAGCTCCTCGGTCTGTGCCACATCGAGAAAGCCCGGAAGCTTCCGTGTCCTCCGCAGCCCCCGAAGGCCCTCCGCCGGGTTGCGGGATACGACGCCTTCCTGGTGCAGGAATTTGAAGAAGGACCGCACCGCGGAGACCTTCCTCCCCACGGTCGATCGCTCCCTGCCCGAGCCGGTCAGCTCTGCGAGGAATCCCCGGAGAAGAATGTGAGTCACTTTCTTCGGCTCGTCGACGTCCCGGCTCCCGGCAAATGCAACGAACTGCGTCAGATCATTCCTGTAGGACCTCACGGTATGGACGGAGAAGTTCCTCTGACGCTCCAGGTACGAGAGAAATCGCTCCATCAGTTTCTTCATGGTTGTCCGCTGCTCGACAAAAGAACGCTTCTGGTATTATCGGACGTTGGGCCCGCAGACCTTCAGCATCCCGTCCCCGGAACTGGCTTTAATTCTATTTCCCGACCGGGTATAATGCGGTCTATGTTGAAGAGGGCACACGCATTCTACGAAGGGCGCGTGCAGGGGGTGGGCTTCAGATTCACCGTGGCGGGAGCGGCAAGGCCCTACAACGTAACCGGGTTCGTGAGAAACCTCAGGGACGGGAGGGTCGAGTTGGTGGCAGAGGGCGAGGAGAAAGAGGCGCGGGCCTTCCTGGGGGATGTGTCGGCATCGATGGCGGGATATATACGCAGCGAAGACGTCTCATGGCATGATCACGTCGGGGAATTCGATGATTTCTCTGTGAGATTCGTATAGCAGGGAACGTTTTATTGTGAGATACGCGTTTTTCTCGGACATTCACGGCAACCTGGACGCGCTGACCGCCGTCCTCAAAGCGATCGAGGAGGACGGAAAGGCCGACAAGGTGCTGTGCGTCGGAGACCTGGTCGGCTACGGCGCGGAACCCAGGGAGTGCATCGCGGTGATACGGGAGCTCAATTGCCCGGTGATCGCCGGGAATCACGATTTCGCGGCCGCGGGGCGCATGCAGCTGGATTACTTCAACGCGCTGGCGCGCGAGGCAATCGAATGGACGACCGACACGCTCGAGGAGGAAGACAAGCAGTTTCTGTGGAACCTTCCTCTGGTCTGGGACGACGAGGAGAGCTTCGTGATGGTGCATGGAACTCTGCAGGACCCGTCGAGCTTCGGCTACGTCCTCAACGATCTCGACGCGCTCCTTCTGTTCCGGGACCTGCGAAAGGACTTCTGTGTCACCGGACATTCCCACTATCCGTGTTCCTTCGTGTACGGGCAGAAGCTGGTGTTCTCCAGGGAGCCGGAGTTGACGGTGGAGGTCGGCCAGAGGGCGATCATCAATGTCGGCAGCGTCGGCCAGCCGAGGGACGGCGATCCTCGCGCCTGCCTGGTCTTCTTCGACTCCGAGCAGCGCCTTATAGAAACGCAGCGGATCGTCTACGACGTGGAAGAGGCGGCCAGGAAGATCATAACCGCCGGCCTCCCGGAGCCCCTCGCCGACAGACTCCTTGCCGGAATATAGGCGGGCCGGAACCGCCATGAAGGTGGCAGGAACTTCTGTATTCGCTACGGTCCTTCTGCTTTCCCTTGCCTGTTTCGCCGGCGAATCCTCCGTGGCCCTCGACGACACCACCACCGCGGTGGTCACGGAGAAGGGAACGTGGAGCATCCGGCATCGCGGATCCACGCTGGTCCGGGAGATTGGTGTGGGCGTCTGGGACGAGGCGAGCGCCTTCACCGGCCAGGAGGACTCTCCGGCCCCCAGGATCGAATCCAAACAGGGCCGGCACCGGATCGAGGGGACGCTGGGCAAGAATTTGCTCAGCTACCGGGCGCGCGTGTCTCCCTGCGGGAAGGGCGTTCATTTCAGATGGCGCCAGGTGGATCCGACCAGGAACACGTGGGCGGTCATCCTGAAGCTGCCGCGGGAAGTATTCGCCGGGGTGGACTTCATTCTCGACGGCCAGCACACGCATACCTTCCCGGCTGCCCAGGCCGCGGCCCCCCGCTTCTTTACCGGCAACGCACAGAGCATGCTCACCGCCCGGGCGAAGGGGGCGCGTCTCTTTGTGGACTGCGAACGGCAGTACGGGCTCGTCGCACAGGACGCCCGGAAGTGGGGCGACGACTCCTATCACGTGCTCGTGTATCCCAAGGACGGGGAGATATCCCTTCTTCTTTCCCTGTCGAGCATGAAGGGCGGGCCGGCGGTCCTGCACGCGGCGGAGAACGCTCGAAACGTCGGCCGGTACGAGAAATTCGAGCTGACGCTCGACCTGTGGGCGCGGTTCCAGAATCCGTACGACGCCCGCGACATCAGCGTCACCGCGGAGATCACTCGTCCGTCCGGAAGCTCGGTCGTACTGGACGGCTTCATCTACCGGGAGTTCCTCCGCACCGTCTCGGAGGGCAAGGAGAGCTTCGACCCGGCCGGGGAGCCGGTCTGGAAGGTCCGGTACGCCCCTCACGAAACCGGGAAGCACGCTTATTCGGTGACGGTCAGAACCCGCCGCGGCGCCTCCGCTCCCCTGACGGGGGATTTCACCGTCTCGGACTCTGCCCGGCCCGGATTCCTGAGGGTCGCCGACGGCGGCAGGTCATTCGCCTTCACCGACGGAACCCCCTATTTCGCGGTAGGTCACAACCTGTGCTGGACGTCAGAGGAGACACCGCTGGCGGACTTCGAATCGTACTTTCGAAAGATGTCGCTGGCCGGAGAAAATTTTTCCCGCATATGGCTGAGCTCCTGGGGGATCGGCCTCGAGACGGACAGGCTGGACGAGCTGGATCTCGCCGACGCCTGGATGCTGGACCAGGTGGTGCAGATCGCGGAGAAGCGCGGGGTCCATTTCAAGCTGTGCCTGGAGAATTTCTGGGATTTTACCAGGGAGAAGAAGAGTCCGTACTGGGTCGAGAAGGGAGGCTTCTGCAAGGAGCCGAGGGACTACTTCGCCAAGGTCCCCAGCAAGGAGTGGGCGAAGCGCAAGTACCGGTACGCGGTCTCTCGATGGGGCTACAGCCCGGCGATCTTCGCCTGGGAGCTCTGGAACGAGGTCGATTACACCGTGCCCGACAGGCCGCTGATACTCGAGTGGACCAGGGAGATGGCGACGTATCTCCGTTCCATCGACCCGTACCACCATATGATCACCACGAGCCTGGGACTGAACAACGTGTGGGAGGACCTGTGGAAGATGCCGCAGATGGATTTCGCCCAGATCCATACCTACATACGCCGACTGGGCAGCCAGATCACCCTCAGCGAGCGGGACGCGCCCGCGCTCATCAGGGACGAGACCTCCCGGGTGAGCCGGCTGGGAAAGCCGTGTCTGGTCTCGGAATACGGCTACCTGGTTACCAAGGACGATCCCGGCATGAACGAGGTGGACACCAAGGGGATCCATCTCCATAACGGGTTGTGGGCCTCCGCGCTGTCGGGAGCGTCAGGGACCTGCATGTCGTGGTGGTGGGACAGCTACATCGAAAAACACGGGCTGTATCATCACTACGACGCCCTGTCGAAGTTCCTGCGGGACGAGGCGGGATGGATGCCGTCGCTCACCCACGTGTACGGCGAAGGCGCGACCTTCCGGATCGTCGGCCTGAGAGACGACAGCGGGGGCCTCTTCTGGCTGCAGAACAGGCGGAATACCTGGTACCGGTGCGCGGCCAAGGGGGAACGCTTCCTGCCGCTCCGGGGCGCGATCCTGAAGCTCTCCAGGCTGAAGGAGGGGCGCTACACGATCGAGTGGTGGGACACGCGCAACGGCGGCATCATCACGAGCTATGAGAAGACCGTCGGGACCGACGGGGTGCTGAAGGCCCGCGCGCCGGCCTCTGCGTCCGACGTGGGCTGTAAGGTGAAACTTCAGAACGTGAACGACCGGTAGCGCGCTACCGGTCCCTCTCCGGCTTCTTCTCCTCTTCGGGCGCCGGCGCGGCGTCCGTCTCCTCTCCGGCTCCGTTCCCGTTTTCGACGGGTTGTTCCATCAGGTTTATCTTCGAAGGTCCCTTTCTGCCCGGCCGCGGGGGCGGCGGAGGGCCGTCGCCTTTCCTTCCCCCTCCGGAGATCTTGTTCAGCGTCCAGCGCCACGCCCTCTTGTACCAGGTCACCCCTCTCCCCCACACCAGGTGACTCGGGTGCTTCTTGAGATAGTCGGCAAGCGATCCCAGCTTCTTCGCGGCGTCGTCCGCGTCAGCGAGCAGGGAGGTGGCCTGCTCGTATAGCTCCTTCTCGTAGATAAGCTTGTGAGCGGTTCCGTCACCGTGGCGGATCTTCAGAGAGATCTCCGAGATGCTCTCCAGGTTCTTGTTCAGGCTTTTGTTGGTAACCCTGAGTTCCTTCACCAGCTTCTCCGTCTCCCCCAGGACACTCCCGGCCTGCTCTCCCCGCTCCTTCACCTGCTGGATCACGTCGGTCTTCACGGTCTTGATCAGGTCATTCAGGCCGGTGACCGCCTCGTTGATGCTCTGGACCATGGCAAGTCCCTCTACCCTGATCGCAGTCAGGCTCGGCGGCACCTGCCCCTGTACGGTCGCCTTCGGTTTCAGGTTCGGCGCGTCCGGGGTGCCGGCGGTAAACTCCAGATACGGCTCGCCCAGCATGCCCACCGTGTCGATCACCAGCCTCGCGTCTTTCTTGATGCGATATCCCAGGTCGAGCTCCAGCACCGCCCTCACCAGCTGCGCCTGCGAGTCCCATTCCACGCTGCGTACCTGGCCGACGTGATACCCGGCCACCCGCACCGGGGTCCCCCGCTGGATGCCGCCCGCGAACGTGAACGTGGCGTTCAGCGTGTAGATGCCCCGATGCGTCTTGAACTGCCGGAAGTAGATGATCATCGCCCCCAGCGCGATGAGCCCGACGCATATCATCGCGCCGACCTTGAGCTCCAGACGCTTGTCGTGCTTCTTCATCGTTAGTTCCGCCCCTCTCCGGCCCCGGGCCACTTCCGCTCGCCGAAGATGACCCCGCTCGCCTCGAAGAACCGCCGCATCTCGGTATTGTCCGAATGGGGCGCCTTCATCGTCTTGTCGCAGTACTTCACGACGCCGCCCTCCATCATGGCCACCCGGTCGCCGACCTCGTAGGCGGACTTCAGGTCGTGCGTGACGATGATGGACGTCACCCCCAGCGTCTTCTGCATCTTCGCCATCAGCTTGTTGATGTTGTCGGCCGTCACCGGGTCCAGCCCGGTCGTCGGCTCGTCATACAGGATGATCTCCGGCTCGAACGCGATGGCGCGGGCCAGGGCCACCCGTTTCATCATTCCGCCGCTCAGCTCGGCGGGCATCAGTTCCTCCGTCCCGGACAGACCCACCAGGGAGAGCTTTTCGCGGACGATCTTCGCGATGTCGGCGGCCTTCATGCCGGCGTGCTCCGCGAGGCCGAAGCCGACGTTTTCCTCCACCGACATGGAATCGAACAGCGCGCCGCCCTGGAACACCATGCCGAATCGTTTCCTTACCGCGTTCAGCTCCGCCCCCGTCATGTCCGTCACGTTCTTCCCGTCGAGCAGTATGCCGCCGCTGTCCGGCCGCATTACCCCTATCATGTGCTTCAGCAGCACGCTCTTGCCGCAGCCGCTCCGGCCCAGTATCACGAAGCTCTCGCCTCTCATGATATCGAGATTCACGCCCCGCAGCACGTGGTGGCCGCCGAAGCTCTTATGCAGCTCTCTTATACTAATTATCGGATCGCCGCCCCGGCGAGTGCAGTTCGAATTGTCCCTGTCGTCCGCCATACGCCGCCCCTAGTACATTATCAGCGTCAGAAAGAAGTTAGAGATCAGGATCATTATCGATGATATCACGACCGCCTCGGTGGTCGCCTTGCCCACCCCCTCGGCCCCCTTGCCGGCGGTGAACCCCTTGTGACAGCTCAGTATGCAGATAAGGCCGCCGAACACGATTCCCTTGAGCGCCCCCGAGACCAGCCCCCACGTGTCCAGATACTCCCTGCTGTGCAGCATGTAGAAGTGCGCCGGCACGTTGAAGACGTTCACGGTGAGCAGGTAGCCGCCGGCGATGCCGATGAAATCCGCGAAGATCACCAGGATCGGCGTCAGCAGCAGGCATGCGACCAGCCGGGGGAATATCAGGAATCCGTACGGGTCCGTCGCCAGAGACTCCAGAGCATCTATCTGTTCGGTCACCTTCATCGTACCGAGTTCCGCCGCCATCGCGGCCCCGACGCGGCCCGCGAGCATCAGCCCGGTAAGCACCGGTCCCAGCTCCTGCGCCATGGTGGGACAGACCACCGCGCCGACGAGCGTCTCGATCCCCAGCTTCCTGAACTGGGAGTACGACTGGGCGGCGAGCACCATACCGGTGAACAGGCCGGTGAGAAGGACGACGGGGACGGAGCGGTTCCCGATCGAGTACATCTGCTGGATCATCACCTTCCAGCGAGGCATTTTTTTCAGCGGGGCGACAACGGTTCTGAAGCTGAGGGTGTAGATCTCCCCCAGGGTCTTTACCGCAGCGAGCGTGTCCTCGCCGATCTGTATGAGCGAATCACGCATGATCCCCCGTGTCTATCGTATCGGAGCTTTTCTAGAAAGACCCTCCGAACGTCAGGTGGGTCTGGACCTCCTGCTCCTCGAACCCGTAGCCGACGTCGAGCGCGAACGTGAACGCCTGCAGCTCTCTGACGTAGCCGCGAACGCCCACGCCGGCACCGGTAACGAATTCCGGGCTGTCGTCCACGTACCCCCACGCGTCGCCGACGTCCACGAATCCGACCACCGCGAGGGTCCCGGAGAACCCGAACGCCCTGGGATACCACACGGGCGCCTCGTACTGCGCCGAGGCGCGCGCGTACCGGTCTCCCGGCCCCCGGTACCCGGGCGCGTAGCCGCGGATGCTGCCGTTGCCGCCGGCGGTGAAGTCCTCGTGCCATGGCAGGTCGTTTCCGCCGCCGCCCGCGACGACGGCCCTGATCCAGTGCTTGTTGGGCATGCGGTAGTTGTACGACGCGCTCAGCGTCACCTTGGACAGCTCCTCGTCGCCGCCCATCGCCTCGGTGCCCTGCTCCAGAAGCAGGGTCACCCCGATGCCTCTCAGGGAGTCGATATAATACTCGACGTCGCTGTAGCTAACGGTGACCCCCACCTTCGTGGTCTGGGCATCGAGTACTCCGGCGGAGAAGTCATCCTCCCGGATGGTGAGCCGCAGCACCACCTCGGTCTCGTACGTCGGGCGGTACCCACCGTACACGTAGCCCTCCATCACGTCATCTGTGATATTGAAATCCTCCCAGTCGTAGTTGATGGACGTCAGCCCCGCGCCGGCGACGAAGCGGGTGAACATCAGCTGCGGGTCGTCGTAGCTCACCGCGTACCGGTCCCGCACCTTCGTCGTCGACCCCCTCAAGGAGACGGACTTGCCCAGCCCCAGGAGGCAGTTCTCGTCGACGCGGAGACCGTATTCGTTGTTGTCGGTATCGTCGCCGTCGAGGGACACGATCGGCATGATGCCCCAGGTGATCCTCTCCTTCACCTCGATCGTCAGGTTGACGGCGTTGGCGCCCTCGTTCTTCTGCTCGGTGATCTTCACGAACTGGAAGTATCGGAGGTTCATGATCCTCTGCCGCGCCTTCTTCACCGCCTCGGCGGAGTACGGGTCGCCCGGTTTCAGCCACATCTCCGTCAGGATCACCCTGGAATCGATCTTCTGGTTGCCGACGATCTTGATCTCGCCGATCACCGGCTGGCCCGCAGAAAACGCCGCTGCCGCGAAGCCCAGCACCACCGCCGCAAGCGCCATCCCCGCCACTGCTCTTTTCATCCGGTCCCCCTGTTCAATGCGGTACGGAAGCCTTCCCTAGGAACGGTATTATATCGTTGCGCGGCCTGGACTTCAAATAGAGAAACGGGAGGGCCCTCGCGGACCCTCCCGTCCCCATCGGTCTAGCCAGCTTTGGCTAGGGCTCTAACTCTCCATACTCCCACTCATACCAGTAGTCGCCGAGCTCGTCGTACCCGTCGGTGTACTTGTCTATCACGACAATGCCCACGCCCGGAGCGAGATACCACATCTCGTCCGAGTAATCGCCATTGTCGAAGAAGTAGGTAACCCAGACGACCAGGCAGTCGGCGTACGTGTCGGCCGGCACGGTGACGTCTTCGATCCCGTAGATCTCAGACCAGCAGTCCACCCCCACGGTCTCGCCGGTGGGTGAACCGCCCGCGTCGTAGTACGTACCGGTGGACATGTTGGTCTCGATGAACTGTCCGGGAGTCACCATCGGCCACGACGCGACGAGAGGCGGGTTGTACAGGACGTAGGAATAGTCCGTTCCGTCGGTCTCCTCCAATCCGTAGATGACGAGATCGCCCATCCCGTTGTAGCCGATGAACTGTCTCGACACCTCGGGGGACGGCGGATCCGTGTCGCAACGGATTGCGGTAGACATCGTCACCCCGTCTTTCAGGGTCGCGGCGGCTTCGCACGTCCTCGTCCGGTCGTAATAGGTCGTTTCGGTGCCGTCATACTTCTCGAACGAGAAGGTCTTCACCTCGCCGACCCTTCCGGCGATGTCCGGGAAGACGGTCGCGATATCGACCACCTGGCGCTTGTAGAGCCGCCACTCGACATCCACGGACGGCGGGTCGACAACGTCAATGCCCGTCACGAGAAGGACGAGGATGTTGCCGTCGGACGTCAGGACGGAATAGAAGTATCCCTCCTGCAGGCTGACCGGCGTCTGCGGCATGATGCCGCTGTGGTCCACCCACATCGGGTTCACATCCGACCACGTCCACCACCATTCCTCCTCCTGAGCGGTCAGGCCGGGAGTGAGCTCCGGCGTGCCCGTATTCGTGTACACCAGGTCACCTGCCGTCCAGTCTGCGACCATCGTCGGCGCTGCCGGATCCTCGAAGTCGTAGTGGTTGTTGTCGAGCAAGGTGTCCGTGCCGGCCTTGTCCGCGGGGATATCGCCTCCCGGACCGCCCATGTCGCCCGACGGGATGAAGTCCGGCACGTCGTCGCCGTCCATGTCACCCGCGTAGTCGAGGCCGACCTCACCCGGATAGAAATCACCTTCCGCCCACCACTCCGCCTGACATACGCTCGAAACGCGTACCAGGAAGTACTGCGGGTCGGCCGGGTCTTCCGTGGTCTTTATGCCGATAAGCTGTCCGTTAAAGACCGTGATGCTCGTCGCTCCGGCGCCGAAGAAGGACGTGAAGTCGACTCCGTCGTCGATCATGTTGTCGCCGTCGGTGTCGAGCTCCAGCGCCTGGTCGAGCTGCACGAACTCGGCCGCGCCGTTCGCCGCGTAGAGCTTCTGCTCGTCAAACGCGTCGACGTCGGTCTGGGTTGCGGCCTCCGAATCAGCCATGGTCGGGAACAGGACGTTGACCTGGTAGTTGTAACAGATCGTCGCCCGGGCCCTGGCATCCGCTGCCCAGGAATCGACGTCGAATACCGGCGGCGCCCACTCACCCGTTTCCAGGTTGTAGAAGTCACCGCTCAGCAGCCAGGCCATCCCGCCGCCTCCCGGAGGAGGACCGGGGGTGAACCCGCTCCCGCTCGGAGCGACCAGATTACCGTAGCTGTCGATCTTGCCGAAGCGGGCATCCAGCCAGCCGTCCCAGCTCATCCACACGAGCTCGACGACGAACTTCTTACCGTCCGGATCCACCACCTTGATCAGCCGATTGGTGTACTGGGTGACCCCGGTGGTGCCGTCGAAGTTCGCTTCCGTCAGCGGCCCCACTCCGGTCGTCGACACGTCGGTGCCGCCGGTGATACCGGCAATATCGACACCGGTGAGCGACCACAGGCCCAGGTACGTATCGGGCAGGAGTGTCGCGTCGACGTCCGTGTGGAACGTGAGCGTCCAGCTCGTCGTCGTCTCGAGACGCATGTCGTAGCTGGGCGTCATGTTCTCGTCAACGTACATCATGCCCTCTTCGAACCCGGCGAGCCTCAGACCCGACTTCACGAACGTGGTGCCGTCATACCACCCCTCGTCGGGCATCAGGCTGCACCACGGGTAGTCCTGGAACCCGCCCGGAGGAGGCATCCAGAACACTTCGCCCCATCGCGTCATGTCCATCTCGCCTATGCCGTCCGGGGCGCCGATCGGCTTTTCATCCGGCAGGAAGTCGCTGACCCACACCCAGAAATCCACCGTGTCGCTCCGGATGGCCGGATCGAACGTGAAGTGGAACTGGTAGTCCTGCATCGTGGCAAGACCAGCCGGGAGGACGGCTTCCGTGGTCACCAGCCCGGTCGCGACATCGAAGTCCGCGTCGAACAGGTAGGTGCCCCCGTCATCGTAGACTTCGATAGCCGTGATATTGTCCGCCTGGAACATGGTGCCGTCGTAGCGGACCGCCTGGAACGTCACGTGGGCGTTCGTCAGGCCGCCCTGTCCGGTCTCGCCGGCCATGTCCATCCCGCCGTGAAACTCGTCCATCCACCACAGCGGCAGGCTGCCGACCTGCCAGAGCGTGTCGGGATCCAGCGCGGCGCCGAAGGCCGAACCCACCTCGAGCGCGGTCAGCGGGGTCGCATCATCGGCGGCGAGATACGCCTCGCCGTCGGGGTCCACGCCGTCGAACAGCGCCTCGAAGAACGCCTTCAGGACCGGGTCGACGCCGTTGGCCACCACCGCGTTCTCGACATCGTTCGTGGGCTGCATCCACTTGAAGTTGTCCCACCGGGGCTCGACCCACGTTTCGCCGTCGGATCCGGTGACCGTTCTCATGTAGCCGAGCGTCTTGTCCTTGAGATACTCCCCGTCGACCACCTTCATGACCATCAGCATGGCCGTCTTGAAGTTGCAGAGGGTATCCTTGGTAATCGTCGCGCCGAACCATGTCGACGGGATCGATGACAGCAGCTGCTTCTTGATCTGCTCGACAACCTTCCCGAACACGTCCGACTTGGAAAGCAGTGTCGTGCCGTCGAAGCCGACCAGCTCCTCGGCGCCGTCGCCGTCAAGGTCGTAGTCGCCCATGACTATGTTCGCGACGTCGTCCGCGGACGTGATATGACTGAACAGGAATTCCCACGGATCGAACCACGGGGCGAGCGGATCATCGACGATGCCGTCGCCGTCCGTGTCGTACGCCTCAACGTACGCGTTCCACTCCTGGAATGTGATATCCATGAATACGTCTTCCGCGACATCGAATATCGTCTGCATGGACGACGCGATCTCGAGCGCCTCGTCGTACGCGGTCTCGGCGATCGCGCCCGTCAGAAGTCCCAGCACGGTGCTCACCTGCACGGTGGGCCCGGCCCCGTCCTTCGTCACGTCCATCAGACGTTCCCCCATGTACTGAACATAGCCGTCTACGCTCAGCGTGTCCTCCGTCCACCACTGGAACAGCCCCGAGATGGCGATTGCGATCTCCTCGATCGAGATCCGCTCGTTCTTCCGGTTGATCACCAGCTCATTGATGAGCGCCCTCGACATGATCGCCTTGGAGTCCTTCTCGATCTTCTGCCACACCACCTTTATGCAGTGCGCGACCTGCTCGTCCGCCGCCGTCGTGAACGTGAACGGCCACACCGTATCATCGCCGTCCACCAGGGCGAGGTCCATGATGCTCATGGGATCCCCCACCAGGTCTGTATCGAGGGCGAACAGCTCGTTGAGATTGACGATGATCGTGTCGGTCGTGAAGCCGACGTCGGCCGCCGGCAGGGTGACGCCGGAATTCGCCGTGGCCACGAGTGTCGCGATCACGTCGATCTCGTTGCCGTCCCAGTCGGTCACGTACCGGGGCACCCGCAAATAGA
>Ga0315555_1000626_pt1 | contig 25257 bp, 21 predicted proteins | sample SalMarSW160380MG_FD_202113 | JGI IMG/M metagenome (GOLD analysis project Ga0315555, IMG submission 202113) | Salt marsh sediment microbial communities from the Plum Island Ecosystem LTER, Massachusetts, United States - Salt Marsh Sediment SW1603-80 ... | reverse complement strand
TCGATGAAAAGACGGTTATGGACTTGCAGCTTCGCCAGAAGTACAACGTGAACCTTGTTCTGATTAAGCGAGGCGAGCACAGCAAAGCCAAAAAGAGTGAAAAAGGTGCGATCATCAACGTTCCTTTGCCCAACACGATTATTTATCAGGATGACATCCTGATGGTCGCGGGCTCCGACGCAGATCTCGCAAAACTACCGCAGGAATAAAACAGATGGAAAAACTATCCACAGAGTTGATAAATGAGGTAACAACTCGTTTGAAAGATGCTTTGCATCCATCAAAAATATATCTATTCGGCTCACATGCTTATGGCGATACTGACCAAGACAGCGATATTGACCTGCTGATAGTGGTTCCCGATACGGACAAATCAACTCGCGAAATTGCTCGACAAGGCAGAGCCAGCCTCCGAGGTCTTATGTTCCCGGTGGATCTCATAGTTTGCACCCAGTCTCAAATACAAAAATGGTCAGACGTGAAATGCACGCTCATCTATACGGTAATTCGCAAAGGAAGGCTGATATATGAGTCCCAAGGTCGAACTGGTGAGAGAATAGCTCACGCTGGCTGACGATGACCTACGTATGGCTGAGCTTGCTATGAAGGAAGCTGAGCCGGTGTGCTGGGCAGCGGCTTTCCATTCTCAACAGGCAGCAGAGAAAACACTCAAAGCGTTTTTGGCTTACCACGAATTTCACGTTGAAAAAACTCACGACGTCGAGTTTCTTCTTGGGCTTTGCAAGAGATTCCTGCCGGAGATGGAACGGTTTATTGAGAAGGGCAGCGTGTTAACAGACTACGCAGTGGATTCTCGATATCCTGCGCCTCGCGCTGAGGTTACGCAGCAACAGGCTAAGGAGGCAATTGAAATAGCTCGCAGCATATATGAATTCATATTGAAATCGTTGCCAGACCTGGAAAAACTACCACAGAATTAAACAGAGCAGGAAGATAATACCCTATTTGGGGAAAATGTCTTAACCTCCTTGAAGGAACCAATGGCCCTCATATTTTGAATAACACATTACGAGGATAGGAAAATAAAGCCATTCATTGTTGAGTTATGGTCCAAAATATTTGCTGGATTGAAATGGATATCTATATTCCAGTGGGTTCGTAAATTTTTCCCTAAGATAACAACAAGTCGCTTTTTTGTCGAGATTTGGGTTCTTGTTAATCTTATATTCTCAATGGCTTGTTTGGCGCTCTCTTCCTCCACCGAAATTCAGTGGTGGGAGCTTCTCCTGTTATTATATGCGGGGATTCGAGTTTTTGAAGTTGTAGTTTACCAAGTAAATGTTCTTTTATTTAACCCGTATCGTGCAGAAAAAAAGGGAATTAAAGACGAGTTAGGTAGCTACCGACGGATAGTTATTTGCTTGATTCACAACTATCTTGAAATTCTCTTCTGGTTTGCTCTTTATTATAGAAACTTCTTTTTTTCATTCGAGACTAAGACCATCGCTTTGAATACTTTCAGCGGTTCGTTGTATTTCAGCCTTGTTACAATGTCAACTTTGGGATATGGAGACATAACGCCTAAAAACCTCTTTGGGGTAGTTCTCTGCTTTGGACAGACTTTGGTAGGGATTTTCATGGCCCTACTAATCCTAGGTAGATTCATTTCTTTATTGCCAAGACCTGGAACTCTTGACAAGCATGAAAAGTGAATTGTTGCAAAATCCTCTGATAATGTTTATTGGTTTCTGTACTTCTTGTGATTAACGAAGGAGTTAGTATAATTTAGTTCTGTTGTGGCAAAATACATACTTTCGTCGAACAGTTCAATGCTTATTTGTCCGGTATTTTCTCAGCAAGTCGAGCAGGTTCTGCATATCATCAGGCAACGGCGTTTTAAAGTTAACGATTTCTTCCGTGGTGGGGTGTTTGAACTGGATGGTCGAGGCGTGAAGGGCACAGCGGGCTATGACAGGGTCCTGCGGGGCCGGCTCGACTTCGGTCAACCCCGCTCCGCCAGAGCGCTTCGCGGCGGCGAGCTGCCAAAGATAGACTAACTTGCCGCCGTACATTTCATCAGCGACAATAGGATGCTTCATATAAGAGAGGTGTACACGAATCTGGTGGGTTCGGCCGGTTTGCGGGGTTAGCTTTAATAACGAAAACCCTCGAAAAGATTCGATAACCTCGTAAAATGTCACTGCCTCTCTACCTATTTCAGGTCGGATTGCGTATTTTTCTCTTATCCTCGGGTGGACGCCCAATGGTGCACTTATGCGGTCGCGGGTCAAATCGGGCGTGCCGTGCACAATAGCCAGATAAGTCTTTTTTACCTGGCGGTGTTCGAACTGCTTTGCAATTTTCCACTGGGCGGCATCGTTTTTAGTAGCAACCAAGACGCCGGTCGTATCTCTGTCGAGCCGATGTACTATTCCTGGTCTAAATTCGCCAAGTCCACTGGAGAGCTGGTCGGAATAGTATGCAAGCGCATTTACAAGTGTTCCGTGGGTGTTGCCTCGTGCTGGGTGCACAATCATATTGGCAGGCTTATTCAGAATAATAAGGTCTAAATCTTCATAGATAATGTCCAGAGGTATATCTTCGGGCAAAATGTCTTTGCTGGGTGGTTCGGGAACGATAAACTCTACTATGTCGCCTGGGCTTAGCTTGAAGCTTGGTTTTACGGTTTTGCCGTTGACCTTCACGCCGCCCTCTTTTATGGCGTCCTGAATGAAGGTTCGGCTGAGGTTTCTAAAGCGACCATGAAGATATTGATCTATCCTGCGCTGCTTTATGCCGATACCCACATGAAGTGTCAAAGGCTGGAATTCGGCGTCTGGCAATTCAGTCATCATCTTGTATAAACTATTCGTCTGGAAGGTTGGTCTCAACCGCGTCTTCAACGCTGTCAGGCAGGTTAAGCTCGATCTCGGGCTGGGTGTTCTCGATGGTCGCATTCGGCGCCTGCAGGGAAAGGTTGACGTCGACAGGTAGATTTGTTTCGGCATCAGCAGGTAGATTGATCTCAGTGGGTTGCATTTGGATCGGGGATTCTACGGTGGGACCGGGCTGCGGTGCCGGGCGGAAGACGATCTTCGTCTTGTAATCATCCATCGTTTCAAGACGGTGCTGGACAGCAGCTTGAGTTACAGTTCCTTCAAAATTTGGGTCTGCGACAATGTCACGATATATCTGCTCTGCGCCATTGAAGTTTCCTGTTTCTTCCTCGCATAATCCAAGACCAAATTTGGCCTCGGCCACTAACGATGGATTAGAAGAGCCACATTTCACTGCCTCAGTGTAGCTCATCTTAGCTCTATTTATTTGGTCCGTGATTTCCTGTTCGCTCACTGTTCCCATACGATAATGCAATTCTGTTCGGAGTGTTTCAGCTCGTTTTATCAGCGCCAAAGCTGCCATCTGATCATTGGGCGTCTCCTGGGCGAAGTTCAAGAGCTCCTCGGCAGGCTGAAGAAGTATGAACGAGAGGTCTCTTCCCTCAGAATGTGATTGAATAACCCGCGTTTTGTCAACAGCTATCTGGTTGATTAGGCTCGTTAGGTGGAGCTGTCGTCCAGCTAATGCAGCGCCTTTGAAGTAAAATTTCCAGATGTAAAATCCCAGAACGGCGGCAAGAACTGCCACAACAACGATAATCGTCGTAATATTCTGCTTAGCCCACTGCGGAAAATTTGATATCCACTCGGCCAGTTCGTTTGTTTTTAGTTCGTGTCGATGGTCGGCTTTCATCTGTTACTCCATGGTACTTTTGCAAAAAGTCCTATCTATCCTAAATTTATGGTTATCTGCGTTCACGCAAACCTACAGTGTAACAGAATGTGTTTTGTCTTGCAACAGGACGTTAGAATAGTTAGAATCTTGGTTTACGCTCTGCCGAAAGGACATGAATACTCAGAATGATGAGAAAACTGGAAAATGGTTGTGTTAGGGCTATAGTGCTCCATGTTGTTTGGATTTTGCTACTTTTATCTCTCGTTGCCCCACCTTGCCTGAATGCTGTGGGTGAACAAGCGTCTCAAGGCCAGACCCCCACCAGAGCTGCGAACAGCAATGATCCAGTTGAAGGATTGTGGGACCCGAGCAAATATATAGATATCGATGAAATTAAACCTGGGATGGAAGCATACTGCCTGACGGACTACGGGGGACATGGAGTTGAAAAGTTCGCCCTAAAGATTCTGGAGGTCGTGCGCGACATAGAGCCGGGCAGGGATGCGATTCTGGTTCAGGGTACCGACGAACGGTTTATCCATACAGGCCCAGTTGCTGGGTGCAGCGGTTCTCCGGTCTATATCGAGGGTCGTTTGGCTGGTGCATTAGCTTTCGCTTGGACTTTTAGCAAGGACCCACTTTACGGGGTGACACCAATCAGAGAGATGCTGATGGTAGGTCGGGCTGGTCACAGAGAAAGCTCTACAGGCAAGGCCCACCCGTCAGGTCTGCCGTTTGATTTCAGCAAGCCAATCGATTTTACAAAGGTTGACAAACAAATTGCAGCCTGCCAGCCCACCTTTAATACAGCACTTGCTGGAACTGCCTTGCCTTGTCCTCTGCTTGTATCCGGCCTATCCGCCCAGGCCTGTGAACATCTGCGCCAATTGGTTGAACCATTAGGGCTGATGGTTGTTCCCGGTATTAGTGGCGGTGCTGATTCTGAGGATACAAAAACGGAGCTATATCCTGGTTCGCCCCTTACGGTGCCGCTGATAACCGGTGATGTAAAAATGACCGTACTTGGCACAGTAACTGATGTTACAGGTGACAAAGTCTACGGCTTCGGACACTATTTCCTTGGCTATGGGGACATAGATTTTCCAATGGCTACTGGCAGGGTATACACTGTTGTATCCAATGTGGCTCGTTCTTTTAAGCTGGGTAGCGCAGGTGAAATAGTCGGAGCTGTAAGGAGCGATGAGCGGGCAGCAATACGTGGACAGCTCGGCGCTACGGCGAGAATGCTTCCCCTGACGATACAGATCGAACGCTTCAACGATACTCAAACAAGAGTCTACAACTGTCGAGTAGCTTATAATCAGTTGCTCACGCCCGGATTGATTCAGTCAGCCATAAGCGGCGCTGCGTTTTATTTGGGTGATTTTCCGCCGGATCACACCATTGAATACAGCGTAAATATGAATTTGGAACACGGCGAATCGATTCGCTTCGAGAATATCTCTACTGGACTGGCGCTGGCCGAGATGATGGCTGAGACGGGGGGGTCAACTCTACTGCTGATGAATAATCCATTTGGCCAAGTTAATATAGAATCAGTCGAATGCAACATTCGGATAGTGCCGAAAAATATCACTTCGCATATATGGTCAGTGAACCTGTATGACTCGAAAGTCAAGGCCGGTGAGCAAGTCAGGTTAGAGGCAGTTGTAGAGTCATTTCTTGCTGAAAGGAAGAAGTACCAATTTAGCTTTGAACTGCCGCAAGGATTGGCCCCAGGCAAATATGGCTTGATTCTGTGCGGGTCATACGAGTACGAGAGGTTCCTGAGAAAGGCTGTACCGTACAGGTTTCTTGCCCAGGACATACCAAGTCTGATTACGGCTCTTAATAATGCCTTAGCGGTTGATCGAGACAGGTTGTATTGCCTATTATCGCTGCCTGCCGGGGGTGTAGCAATTGACAGAGCCGAGCTTCCAGACCTGCCTGCAACTAAGATACTGATTTTGCAGGATGGCAAAAGGGCGCTGCAGGCTCAAGCGTTTCCACACTGGCTCGAAAAGAGCGCAGAAACCGGCACAATTGTCCTCGACAAGAAGCTCATACAGGTGACAGTTGAACCATAGCAGCAAGGTCGAGGCTGAAAGTATGTTATCGCATTGTAGCGTATCAGGGACTAACGGTCGTATATGCCAGGGGCACTGCGATTTCGTAAAACAGCAGATATCTGGGAATATTGTATGTTCGACCATTTTAGGTTTTAAATTTTCATATACGATTGGGATTTTTTGGAGCTGCCATGAAATATAGAGTTCGTTTGAAGAAGGATACTGTGATAGTTGTTGTTTTTGCAATGGTTATAATTTTCGCCCGCGATAGCGTAGCTGTCAGCAGCAAGGTTGTACGCCATTCCAGTGGTCCGGATATGCTGAAAGGCCAGACTGAAGATGTTGTGATTAGCTCACGAGGGACGATTCAGCTTGGGCGAGCAGCAGAGGTTCTTGCACAAGAATTCGAGGATGTCTGGTCGGTGAACTGTATCGTGGTCAGCGCAGGAACGACTTATATAGGGACCAGCCCGAACGGCAACATTTATAAATACAGCCTCGGCAAACTGACTAAGATATACGCGGGCAAAAATGAGGTCTCGCCAAACAACAACAGCACAGAAACATCCAATTTCAGAGCACAAGTTGGTGATGAACCAACCGGTGAGCCAAACGATGCAAACGAACCAGATGATGAAGACGCGTTCAAAGCAGAGCAATATCTTGTAAACGAACACATTTTCGCGATGGCGACCGACGTGGCTGGTAGGCTTTTGGTGGGCATAAGTGGTGACGAATGTAAGCTGTGTCGGTTTGAAGCAGGCCGGATGGAAACAATTTTTGAGCCCAATGATGCTAAGTATATCTTTGCAATAGAGACCGATGGTAAAGGGACGATTTATCTGGGAACCGGACCACAAGGTAAAGTCTATAGGCTGGACCCACTTGGCAGAGAGACTGAGCTTGTTTATGAGAGCACCCGTGATAAAAATATACTATCGCTGGCCATAGCAGATGACGGCTCGGTTTACGCCGGTACTGACAACCGCGGGTTGGTATACAAAATTGATCCGCGGGTTAAAACAGCCAAAGTTCTATACGATAGCGACCATCCGGAGATTACAGCGCTGTTACATGCAGGAGGTTTGCCAAGCAGCGATGGCGATCTGTACGCAGCGGCAACTTCTGCTAAAGTTGTCCAGATCGAGGCAAAGTTTGCCGCACAAATTCCTCTTGCTGGTCGGCCCGAGGTCTCATCAGAAAAACCGAATAGCACTGACGAAGGAGGGCGCAAGCTACAGATTGCAAACACAAAACAACAAACTGACGATGATTCTTCTAAACGAAAGGCACCGGTTAGAAAGGGAACCAAGCCGGATAAGGCTAGTCATATCTACAAGATAGACAAAGCTGGTTATGTTACAGATGTTTTCCACGAGACCGCGGTCTTCTTCTGCCTGGCAGAACAGCAGGACAAACTCCTTGTTGGAACGGGAAATGATGCGCAACTATTCATCGTTGATCCAGCTCTGGAGCAGGAAGCAATCATTTATAAGGACGAGCAGGCATCGCAGATAACAGCCGCGACTGTTGCCGGTGAGGATGTATATCTTGGCACGGCAAATCCAGCAAAATTGGTAAAACTAAGCAAGATTTTTGCCTCTGAAGGGACCTATATTTCTGACCTTATTGATGCTGGCCAGCCTGCAAAGTGGGGCAAGCTGCAAATTGAGGCTGAAGTTCCACAAGGATGCAAGGTTCTCGTGGCCTGCCGCAGCGGAAATGTAAAAGATGCAAATGATCCTAGTTTTTCCGACTGGACAGAGCCGGAGGAAGTGACCGAACCTGTGCAGTTGAGCTGTCCGCTTGGCCGATTCTGTCAGTATAAACTCATGCTGCAAAGTGAAGATGGCCAGAAAAGCCCGCTTATCAGAGAGATTGCCGTGGCCAGCACAGTGCCGAATTTGGCACCCAAGGTCGAATCTGTGGATGCCGACCGAATTCATGCGCCTGGTAAGACGGGGCTATTTAAGATCAGCTACAAGGCAAAAGATGACAACGACGACAGCTTGATTTACACGATAGATTTTAGAAAGATCGGAAGAACAAATTGGATTGAACTGGCCGATGATCTTGAAACCGACAATTTCGAATGGGATGGAAAGGCCGTGGAGGACAGCCGATATGAGGTTAGGATCACTGCAAGCGATGAACGAAGCAATACGTCCACTACTAAGTTGACCGGCAGCAGAATAAGTGATCCTGTTGTGGTCGACAACACGGGACCAGCTATCAGCAAGTACACCCTTGAGAAGAACGGCAAAAGTGTAACACTCAAGCTGCACGTTAGCGACCAGTTAAGTGCGATAGGTAAACTTGATTATACTATTGACAGCAACGAAGAATGGAAAGGTGCTTTGCCGGACGACTTCGTTTACGATACTACGGATGAGACTTTCACGGTCGTGACTGAGAACTTAAAGGCTGGAGAGCACATAATTTCGGTCCGAGTCGCTGACGATGTCGGTAATACAACGTACAAGACTTTTGATATATCTATTGAATAACCGTTGTGCGATACATCGATTTTGAAAAGATCGTTGAAACGGTCGAATCAATTTGCATAGCAGCCAATTATGAACTGCCTACTGATGTCTTGGCTGCTCTGCAAAGCGCTGCACAGAAGGAATCTAATCCAAGGGCTGCAAAAATACTCGACCAACTTATAGAAAATGCCCACATAGCAGCAGCCGAAAAAATACCTCTGTGTCAAGACACTGGGCTGACCGTGGTGTTTGTTGACCAAGGTGCGGATGTTGTTATAAAACCGCCTAATGACATGGGCCATGCGACACTGTTCGATGCCATTAATGTTGGTGTCAAAGCCGGCTACGAAAGAGGATTCCTGCGAAAGAGCATTGTGGCGGATCCTTTGAATAAGCGTGAGAACACCAACTCAAACATCCCTGCCATTATCCACTACCAGGTTGTGCCAGAGGATAAACTGAAGTTAACCGTCATGGCTAAAGGTGGTGGATGCGAAAACAAAAGTCAGTTTAAAATGTTCAGACCTACGGCAGAAAGAAGCGATGTAATTAACTGGATTGTTGATGTTGTTCAGTCTGCTGGGGCCGATGCCTGTCCACCATTTGTGATTGGCGTTGGAATAGGAGGCAATTTCGAGCTAAGCTGTTTGTTGAGTAAAAAGGCACTGTTGAGAGATCTGACCTCAAAACACAGCGACGTATATTACGCAAGACTCGAAGAAGAAACGCTGTCTAAGATAAATTCACTCGGCCTGGGGCCACAGGGCCTTGGCGGCGATACCACTGCTTTGGCTGTTCTTGTCGAGACTGCGCCGTGTCACATAGCGTCGCTGCCAGTAGCAGTCAATATCGAATGCCATAGTCACAGGCACAAGACAGCGGTCATCTAAAAGGTCTATAGAGATTATAGGCGGTTTCTGACATGAGTGGCAGTATTTCTGCGACCGCCAGATGATGCTATTGTTTAATGGGCGAGGTTATATTTAGCTGTTATCAATCAGGATCTGGAAGTGATCTCATCCACCCCGGCCACACAGGCAAAGTGCTGTTTAAATCATATTCTCGATTCCACTTATGCCTCCAGAGAGACTTTAATCTGACTCGCTGAATAGACCAATCCAAAAAGATGATATTAATTCCATAATCATGACGGTTAAGGCAGAATCGCTTCATATTGTTACTGAAAGAATGCTCCCATTGTCCTTCAAACTCCGGAGGTTCATCTGTGTAGTGCGGCGAGCCTCCGACCCACAGACAATCTGCAAATGCGGGTATGTAGCTGCCTCCAGGAACGTTCTTGGTCCTCCAGTTCATCGAGGTTGGGTGGCCCCACTGGGTATCCGTAGCCGGATTCGGATTGAAAAGGAACTCATTTATCCCATAGCTGCCTACGAAATCACCCCACTGCCAAGCAGTAAAGGTGCTGCCCCAGTGCTCTGTGCCTGGATCTTCGTTTCTTTTAGCCATTGGGCAAAATCGCATTGCATCCTCTTTGTAGTAGGGCTTGGCAGGTTCCATCCACTCAAAATGGCCACTTTCCTCGCCAGACATGAAATACCCGTTGTTATCATCCGCATAGAAGTCTAAAACGAGACCCCACTGTTTTAGATTTGACTGGCAGACAACCGCCTTAGCTTGTTTTTTGACTCTGGCCATTGCGGGCATTAGTATTGACATCAATAGAGCAATGATCGCGATTACGACGAGAAGTTCGATCAGTGTAAAAGCCGAGCGTTTGCATACATTCATTTGTGCGATCCCTTCGGAAAAGCTACCGAAGAAGTCAAGCTGCAATTAGGGCCAGCTGCTTGTCAGAAGCTGGCCCTGTATCTATCATTATCAGTATTCTTTGAGATGTTGCATCCAATCCGGCCAGACCGGCAGAGGATAATCTGTCTTGTATTGTTTATGCCACCTGAGCCTCCACAGCTCTTTCAGGCCGACCTTCCTGGCGGAAAAATCACAGAATGCGCTGTTTACAAATCCATTGTGGCGGTTGATACAGCAGCGTCTCATGTGGTTGGTGGGCTCCCACGGCATATCCTCAATCTCCGGTGGCTGATCCTCGTATATCGGCCAGAGGTCAAATCGCAGCGCATCAATAAACAAAGGGATTTCGTTTGCGTTCCTCACATGAGGTGTTCGCCAGTTGTCTTCGGTGCGCCGGCCGCCTTCGAAAATAGTGCCGGGCAGAGTACTGAGGACATAGCCATTTAGGCCGTAGCTGCCGGCAATACCTTTGCGACCATAACCGGGTTGTTCCTTGTCTATGCCCCAAGCTGAGAATGTGTTGAGTCTACCAGTAGCATTGCCATACTTGTCGAACAGTGGTTTTGTGGCTGTCGGACAGAACCATATTTTGAAGTTTTCCCAGTCTTTGTACTTGTCGTCGATCTGGGTTATCCAGTAGAAGCCTTCTGGCGGTTCTCCGCTGGGGAACTGGCCATCGTTTTCCTCCACGTACATGGCAAAGATAAGGTTCCACTGCTTAAGGTTGGCAATACACTTGACCGATTGAGCTTGCTTCTTAACCCTTTGCAGCGCCGGCATTAATATCGCCATCAGCAAGGCAATAATGGCTATAACTACAAGCAATTCAATTAGAGTAAATGCTCTTTTTTTGTTCATAACAGTACTCCTCAATTCAGGACACTCTTACAAACCCATATCTTATATACAGATGCGCCAAATCGGATTGTTGTTTTGCATATTATACCTTTTGACGCCCAACGATTTATTCTTGAGCATCTAAATCATATATTATAGGCCTCTCTGGGCAGCGAAACTAAGTAAATGCTCATTTTTTCACACCTTTGAAACTTTCGGCAATTTTCCTTTCAAACAACGCTGGATTATTTGTTTTTCGGTTTCAGTTCTATAATAGGCTCTGCAAATAAACTCCACACCCAACCGTTATTAATGCCGTCGTCAACAGTAATAAGAGTCAGGAATCGATCCTCATCCTGCAGGTCGATATTGAGTGCGGCTGGTTGTGAATCCCGGGTCAATTCATCAAAATGCGCCCGGACGACGCCATCTACCAGGATCCAGAAGTCGGCTTTGGCCTCAGAAAGCCGAGTAGTCTGTGAGACGCCACATAGCGAATTGAATCTGACCAATTGGACTGCGGGCATAGCTGAGCGAATTCCATCCAGGTCAAACGTTATACCGGCATTTGCGTGCATATTAATGGCTGGATGAACTGTGGTACCGTAGACTATGCATCCCAACTGGCCTAGGAATGTTTCCCCGCTGCCTGTTTTCATCTTTGCGCCATTGTGAATTCCGAGCCAATATAGGCCTGTTGTGTCAGGGCATTGGTCGAAAACCAGACCTGTGGAACTGATCACGACTGGCTCTTCGCTTCGATCTGGTACGAAGACACCGTCTATACATGGAAACGCTTGCAGCTTTATATATTGGCCTGTTGTTTGCCCATACCTGCCGAGAGATGGAACGGGTATCAAAAAACCTGTGCTGGGGTCTATTCCCTGATCTATTTTACCGGTGCCAAAACCGTTACCACCACCAACAATGTCAGCTATGTCCAGTATTCTACCGGGGATACCGGTTCGCCTGTTTCTATCGGGTAGCTCGCGAACAAAAAGACCCGGATGGTCTGATACGTTTACGAGATGTATTTCTCCTACGGTAGTCGCCTTTGCAGCTTGTCCTCTAGTCAGATTCTTGGTCCTGCCGGCAGAATGGTGACTGGCTGAGCACATCATTTGAACTCGGCCTTGAAAGACATGAACTTCCGATTCACTGGCAGTACCAACCATTACGCCGAATTCTGTGCCGAAATCCACTATATGAGAAATGGGAGTTACAACTGTAAAACCGAATGCTTGTTTAGGAACTCTGGCTGTTATCGTTCCGTTCTCGAGATGAATGTTGTTTTGCGATACCAGCTCGAACTCGCAAGGCGCCTGAAGTATGACCTCACTACCACTGACGAAGTTGATTTGCGCAAAGCCCTCTGTTAAGTGAATCCGGCCTCGCCCCAGGTTCGTTTGCTGCAATTGGGGAGTCCATTGGGCATGGACAGAATCTACTACAGTTGCTATTACCGCTCGTTGGGTTCGTATATGAGCGATTGCTATCACAATCCCGAACGTCAATACTGAGCAGATAACGAGGGCTATTGCGACTCTTTTAGCAACCTGTGTAAAGCGATACAGTTTTTCTGCAACGGTTTTGAAATCGATTGAGCGCTGTCTGTAGCGGCGCTCAAGGCTCCGGCGTTCCTGCTCACGTTGCTGGGCAAGGAATTGCTCTAATTGTTGCTCAGCGTATTCTCTGATTATCCGCAACCTGTCCTCAGGAGAACAGGAATCAAGCTGTAAAAGTAAAGGCTCGGCAAGCTTGGCTTTCTCGGCGTCGACATCCTCGCCAGGATGGATAGGGCAGTGCTGTGAGCCTTCAGGCGTTTCTACATTGATCGAAGCGAGCAATTGTGGTGACGTTGCCTGCTCTACTGAGCCAGCCATGTACCGCCGCAGATTGGCGCAGACTGCCATGAATTCCACGTAATATTGTCTACTGACTGGGTCTTCTGCGAGCAAATTTCGCAACTTGGCGAGTTGCACAGCGTTGATGTTTCCATCCATCAACAGCGTTAGTAATCTGTCCAGCTCGAATGAATGTTTTCTATCGCTCGTCATAGCCACCCCTCCGGCGCCAATAGGCGGCGTACGCACCTTGTCAGCGCATCATGTATACGAGCCATCGTCTTGTACATGCCGTGGATCGGCCGACCCAGTTGCTGGGCAATGTCTTTGATAGTGTTACCATACTCGTATCGCAATCTAAGCAGCCGCTGGTCATGTTCACTTAGCTTGGCCAGACAGCGGCGTAGTGCATGCACTCGCTCACTGATTTGCCCAGAGACCTCTTCAGCCCGGGCTGCGACATCATCGAGCATCGCGGAACTGAATAGCACATGCTCGCGGCCCTTTTTAGCGTAATAGTTCAGTACCTTGTTATAGGCAATTTGAATAGCCCAAGAACTGAAGTTCTTTATGGGCCTTGCCTGTGCATACTTTGACCACATCACTTCGCACGTATCCTGCAGGATATCGTCCGCCACATCCCAATCCGAGACTAACGTAAGGATGTATGCGTAAATCCTATGCTGGTTGGTAGTCAACAAAAGCACGAATTCCCTGCTAACATTCATATCCGAGGATCTGTCTGTATTCCGTTCGTTTGTTGACACATCTTTATCCAAGGCTAATTCCTCCTCTTTTGACTTCACAAAATTAAAAATAAACGACCAATATCACTATATTAGTTTTAGCCCAGACGAGAAATTAGATGTCCAAAATGCACAGATCGTAGAAAAATTTGTTTATTTTAACCTTGAAAATAACCTCCGATGCGTTGAATGTATCGCCACGTTTGAAGCAAGCAAGTTCAGCAAATGGTCTCCCGACGCAAGAGCTTCACATCATTGGGCATCTCACAATGGAACCCATACGAACAATAGAAACACAACAATAGTTGTAATATCTTGCCAGTTAAGGTCTTGCAGCAGGAGCGTCTACGTTCCACCGACTAGTTTATTTTACACTCTGAGTTTCATCTGGTCAATGGTAGCTATACACGCGATTACCCGTTTTGGAAGGCAGTAATGAAAAAACCTCCTTGTGCTTGTAAAATGCGCTTTTTTGAAACCATTAAACCATACAAGACAAGGAGGTGTAAAAATGCTACGGAAAGATTTTATCATCCACAAAACCAGAAGTCTACTCAACGAGTTTATGACACCAATTATAGCAACAGCAGATAGACCCAGACAGAAGTTTTTAAGGCAAGCAGTTGGAGCAATACTGTTTTCAGGCTCACTAGTCGTTACCGAACTTGCACACTGGGTACGAGATGACTGCTCAGATATTTTCTATAGACTCAAACGTCTGCTCAACCACCTGGTAAGTCTCCGCGGTGATTTGACCGCTGCGGTCCAGGCTTATAGGCAAACAGTTGCAAAATACATAGAACCAGATACACCAATAGTAATTGACCTTACCGATCTAGCAAAACCAAGAGCTAAAAAGATGAAATATCTGGCACTTATCAAAGATGGCAGTGAACATAAACTTGTGCCTGGATATTGGTGTGTGGAGGTTTATGCTCATCTGAAAACCAAGCGTATTTTGCCGTTGGCTTTGGATGTCTTTAGTATAGAGGACCCTTCTGTTGGCAGCCAGAATTTGCAGATAGACAGAACTGTCAAGGCCGTAAATAAGGCCATCGATGGCAATGGTATCTGGATAGCAGATCGTGGTTTCGACGGCTTAAACGCCTACGAGACGTTATTTTCGCTGAATTGCCATTTTGTGGTTCGTCAACGTGGTGACCGCTGTGTAGTTACAGCTAACGGGGTACGAATAATCGAACGCGACCTTGTAGAACGGATACGGCACAGACAGGCACAAGTGAACTTACCAACCAATATTGTCTTTAATAAGGTTTATTTGCCTGATAATCCAAAGCCATTGTACCTTGTAGCATCGTGGCTGCCGGGAAGTGAAGAACCTTTGATTGTTTTGACCACAATGGTAGTTGAAAATTTACACCAGGCAAAACAAATAATCTGGTATTACAAACGACGTTGGGCCTGTGAAGAAGCCAGCCAATTTTTAAAGAGCCGTGTCGGGCTTGAGTGTTTTCGTATCCGTCGTTACGAAGCTATCCAGAGATTGGTAATATTAGCAATGCTGGCGATGGGCTTTTTGACATGGATATTGCTGCGAAGTCGTCAGCTGGTTGGCAGGTTCTTTTCTTTTACCAGCCGATTCCGAAAAGATACAAAGTTTGTTTATTATCGTTTGTTGGACGGCTTACAAGAATTTGCTCGACTATATCAGCTAAGGCTCGGAAAAATACCACTGGAACCATTAAAAAACGGGTAATCGCGTGCATATTAATTCGCGATGGCTAATTTTTGAACTACTTTTGGACATAACCGGTGCTTTTGGAGAGAGTTAGAAAGTGCCTGAAAAGCCCAATCATCCAGGCTTCTGCCTGTGAATCATAAGGTTAATCATAGCTAGGCAGAATAACAAATGGCAAAGGTTTTCCTTATAGAAGCGATATGTAAATAGTATCCAGACTGCTGGTGGTGTTACACCTTCCAGTGAAGTGGCCTCCGCCTATATGTTCTATATGTTCATTTTAGTGGCGTGTCCGACCCAACGTAATCGTTTCTTGCCTCTGCAATAAGATTGAGCATCATGTCGGCTTGGCTCTGCACTTCTGGATCAGAATTGGTGACCCTCGAATTCCACTTGGCATATTCTTTGTTGAGTTGTCGTCGTGCGTATTCTACCTGCATATCTGCAGTCAGTCCAAGTATCGCTTCAATGTCCCTGACTTCGTGCATGTTGGCAGGCAGGATATTCTCCATCATCCCTCGGAATTTGTCCATGTCGACTTCAAGCCAGCGTGCAAGATTCTTCAGGATAGCCAGTTCCTCGGCACTGACCGAGCCTTTAGTTTGCGCAACGTGCAGGCACAGATTTAGAATTTCGTACCTGTTGCTTAGAGGAGAAATTTGAACGATATCTCTGCAAATCTCATAGCAGTTGAGTCGGCCTCCATTTCGGAAGAAGCCTGCTGTCTTCTTTAGAGCCTTCTTAAGTTTGCGCCGAGCTCTGCCGGAAGAACGATGCAAATCAATATTTTTCATCGCCCAGGTCTTGATTAGGTCAACCTCGCAATTTGACAGCTTGTTGTCGGCTGCGCCAACGGCAAAGGCCAGGCCAACTGTGAGCGTCTTTGCATGTTGCATATTTTCATGAAGGTCAATATAGCCCGGAGACGTGTTTTCATAGCTGAAGTTGCAGTTTGCACATGCAAGTTCTTCTTTGCTCTGGCTCGACAGCAGGGCGGTTCTGAATCGTACATTGCGTTTTCCTCTGCGAGGAAATAAAAGCAGATTGGTCTGAATTCGTGCTACAGTTGTCCAGCCCGTCAAGGTGATGGTTTTCTGATAGACCTTTCCCAGATCAGCCTCGTAATAAAAGGTTGCGGAATCTTGGCCCTGTGCCTGATTGGCACGCGCCAGTATTGGTTGCCCCTGTGCATACTCGTTTGTTACGTCCATCAATTCTGCCCGTAGAGTCACGCTTTGTGTGTCAGCAGGTGTTTGAATAGAACCGCAAATCTCCACGATGAGAACGTCTGAAATTAAGCCTTCTTTTCCCGTTTTTTCCAGACGCACTCGGCAACTAATGTTTTCCGACTTGTTCGGTTTGTTAGTCTTATTTCCGTTTGCTGAACTACCCATACGGTTTGCAAACATCTTTGGCTGCCAGAAAGTGCCACTATGACTGCAACAACCTTTCGGCTGCGATAGTTTCGAACGACAGGTTGCACTCAGTATATGGTACCAGTGCTTAATGGCTGCAAACCAGGGCCTTACACTTAGTGCTGAGGGTTCGTCGCCACAATCAGACCTTAAACTCACTGTGTCTGGTGTAGACCTTGTAGAATTGGAGCTAAGTTGCCGCCCCAAAGTCTGTAACATACGATGTGTTAGAGATGTCGGGGGTTTCGGAGTGTTCCTATTTTTTTTTGAAGGTGGGACTAAGGCAATTTGTAATGCGAGCCGTGGAACAGTATATGGGCACAAAATTCTCAAGTACGAAATGATAACAAAAAAGCAAAATAGCGTTGCTAATGCCATCATAGAAGCTGAACTTGGGTTTGTAAGCGTGCACATATATATGCCATTGCTATCCGACTTTAAAAAGCTCTAACTCTTCATATTTATCTGTCACGTTTGTTGAATTTTTGCCATTTTGGTCCGGCGAAAGGTCCAACTCGAGGACTCTACCAGACTGTAAGTCTTCGAACTCGCAGTGCATTCTCTGATTCAAATCGTAGCTATAAGTAACCTTTATTGGGCATTCTGACTGTCTGTCCGGCGGGAGCTCAAGTTTACGCGTTGCAATTTTATTTACATATTTTGGATCCGTATCTTCTCCCTGTGTTATTGTCACTTCCACCTCTGTCTGGCCTTTTGAGATCGTATAAAACATTTGTGAAACTTCACAGGGTAGCGGAGTGTTCTTCTTAAGAATAATCCGGTTCTGAATCACTCGTCGGCCGGTTTCCTTGTCAAAGGGAGCACATATTGTACCGTAACTGTGATTGCACACATCTGTTAGATTGATATCCCTTAAACCACTCGTTATTCCTGTCGATACCGCCTTGGGGTTTTCCCTAAGTAGGGTAAGTCCAGCATGCAATGCCGCACCAAGCGCGACGCATTCGTCTACGTTGACTGCTATCTCAGGTGTAAAGCCGAACTTTTTCTCAAGCCGTTGTTGAATTGCCGGAACACGGGTGCTGCCTCCAACTAACAATACTTTGTCAATAGCACCTGGCTCAAGACCGGCCTCTTCCAGTGCCACTTCAACCAGGATGTCAGTCCGAGACAATAATGATGCTATCGCTTGTTCGAACATCTCACGGGTAATTTCAATTCTCATGTTCCCAGCCGAGCCGTAGAGTATTTTTTTTGCGACCAAACGCCGCGATAGTGTTTTCTTAATATCTTCTGCTTCGTCTTCATATTTTACTCTGTCCTCATCGCAGGTAATTAGCTCAGTACCAAACTGGTCTTTGTATTTTTGCTCCAGAATTTCTAACAGCTTCCCGTCGAAATCCACTCCCCCCAACGCGTGGTCACCCTGCGAACAGATGATGTCCATTTTTTGTCCATTAACGTCCATGATGGTCACATCGAACGTACCTCCACCGAGGTCGTATACCAGCACTTTTCCTGAAACCTTACGCGTCGTGGCGTAGTACAGCGCTGCTGCCACAGGCTCATTAACAATTCCAATCACGTTCAGACCAATAGCTGCGCCGGCGTCCATGGTTGCTTTTCGCCGAACTTCGTCGAAATGAGCCGGTACAGAAATAACGGCATCTCGAATTTCACCATGTTCGGTCGAACAGTCCTGTTTGAGTTTCTTTAGGATCAAAGCTGATAGTTCCACGGCCGTCCAGTCTTTACCATCTATTGTCTTACGGTAGTTTGCATCGCCCATGTGGCGCTTTATCCAGCGGACAGACCTTTCTGGATTAAGACATCGTGAATTGATTGCTTCAATTCCAACACGTATCATCTCTGGATTTTCTTCATCGAAGAAGATAGCCGAGGGCGTTAGTCTTTCACCATCCGCGTTTGGCACTATCTCGGGCTTACCGATTGCGTTGAGAATTGCTAATGCCGAATAAGTTGTACCGAGATCTATGCCTGCTATGTTAGTCATTGCTTACCCCTCAGTTCCTACTCTACATCGCTTTTTTCGCTTATTACCGTATCGAATCTTTTTAGTAGCATTTAGCCAAATAGTTTTACTTGGGCTGTCCGCACCACTTTTATGGTCTCTTCATTGATAAGGTACTGGTAACCCGCACGAATAACATCTGCTATCTTACCAACTTTGCTTGGGTCGTCGGTTGCCTGTCTGTCTCTAATAGCTTCTGCATATTTCTCCTGCCCCTGGTAATCGCTGTTTATTTGGGGCTGATACTGCTCAACGCCGCTTGATTCTAAAGCGAAAATCAGCTCATCGCGTACTTCCTCAAGTTGCTCTCTCCCAATGTCCTGTTCTTTCAGACAAATAATACGGGCATCTAGGTTGTCGATACAACGGATGATCTTAAGACAAAAGGTCCTGATAATGTTCCAGTCGTAGCCGTCTTGTAATTTTTCTACTTTATCCTGTTGTTGTGAAGCGTATTCACGAATAGCAGTGATCTGTTGACTCAGCTCTTGTAGTGCAGCATTGATAGGCTGTGACTGCTCCACCGTCACCTGCCGAATATCTTGGGCTGTTCGTTTGAATTCTGCTATCTGTTTTTCCAAATTTTCAGTTTGGGTTCTTAGCGAATCTTCGGTTTGGGCGTGGTCTTGGCCGGTGTTATGAAAGTTGGCGCTGTCTCTATTCTCATGTTTGTTTAACTGCCGTTTGCTTTCCTGCATCTGCCCTCTTGTATAGACAGCCGGCAAATCAGATTCAACAGACTCTTCATCTGAAAGCAAAACCGAGATACTCTGAGTATCTTTTACTGGATCCACTGTACCGCTTCGGCGCTTCATAGAAACAGCGTTAGCTCGTCGGCCTGGTTCTTTCTGACCAGCGACAAAACTCTCATTGAAATTGTGCCAGCCAGAGCCCGCGAGAATTCTTGAGAGCCTGGACTGCTCACCGAGCGGTCGAATCTGAGCTTGATTATTCTCAGATCCTTCTTCGGGCTCTTCCGGGCAGGTATCCGTTCTTTCTCTTTCCTCGATTCCTCTTATCTTTCTATAGATGCCTGCAAAAAATTTGCAGGCGTAGGACACAGCTTTGATAATCAGCCTTGCAGTGGCCAGCAGCACGCACCATGCGAAAATAATTCCTCCTATGCCCACACAGACTGTAGAGCCTGTTAATGTCAGTTCTTTTAGTTCTTTCCACTTACCATATTTCTTGACTTGTTGTTGCCAGTTGTTTCCATAGAGTAGATCTGTGAATGCATCGTTAACGATTTCGGTAACAGCCAGTTTATCCATGTCGGCTATGAGCCTTTCTTGTTGTTCTTGCCGGAGATGATCATTCGTTTTACCTAACTCATATTCATCCGGTATTGGTGGCGGGCTGGTTTGCTTTTCAGGTGGCAAATCTTGACTGTCGTCAGACAAGTTCGCCCATTCTCTGTACTCATTCAGGTAATTATTAGCATTGGCTCTGCACTTGAGTTTGTAGAAAGTAACCTCCTGTTGTTGTTTTCTCATCCCCGACAGCATCCACCAAAGACAGGTGCCCCCGGCGAGTAGCAACACCAATCCAAGAATTGAAAACCTTTTAAGCATAACTTATACTTCGATGGCTGACCATGCGTAAACTTTTTACCTGCGCAGTAATTCCTTGTGAAAACTGCCAACTAAAATATACGTAATAATCGAGCCTGACCAAATTACCTTGTGGCTTGAAGTGATATTGTTGGTGTTTGAAGGTGGAGATAGCCGTCCGGTAATATGTGGATATTGATGTTCATAAAGACCGTAGACGAGCACTCAATCAAAGAACAGAACCACAATTAGCTGAGTTAACTGTAACAGAGCCCTGCGAAGCACTGATGCCGGGTCACGTAGTGAATATATCGTTAGTTAACTCTTCCCCCACGTGGCTGACATAGTATTGCCTGAGGGCCTTTTGGCCATGCGACTGAAACATATTCGCCGAGGAGAAAATCCCCACTTTCATAAGGAACAGAATCGCGATACAGGCCGCCACATTTGTCACCGGCCGGTTGTACTTGCTGCAACGCTCCGACAGCTTTGGCTCCGGTACCGCCGTGCGCAGTTTCTCGGCCTTTGGCATCTTACGAAGACTGTGTTTGAGCACACCGATCGCCTGTGTGTTTGCACGCATCAGTAGATCGAGCTGGTGTGGTTGAGACTTCGCCATTGAAAGTGCAAGCTTCACCTTGCCAATGCCTGCGAGTCTGCGTTGACATCTCGGACAGTGCATTACGTGTCTCTGTACCCACTCGGCGTCAGCATTAAAACTCTTGCTCAGAACCTTAGTTAGCCAGCTTCTGATTTGTCTGCAAGTATTATGGTTCATTTTATGTGAGTGCTTGTTGAATAAAATTTTTATAATTTTTATCATGGCGATATTTCCTACTATTTGTTCATCCAAATTGCCAGTAATTGGACTGCTTTGCAACGATATACTCTTGCTGTTGCTGGTGATATGCCCAATAATCGACCCACTTCTGCGTACGAGAGCTCTGCAAGATCTCGTAGCGTTATAACATCCCTCAAATGCTCTGGTAATTGCGCCACATAGCGCCGTAGAGTTTCTGCAAGAAATTTGCAGTCAATCTCATTCACATGGGGTTGTGTGGCTTCAGCGTTGTTGGTTGCCTTTGATAAAGTCCTTTTTTCAGCGGCCCTGTGTCTCAGCATTGAAATAGCTGTGTTGCTTGCTGTACGAAACAAGTAAGCTTTCACGTGTTTAGGTTTTTGTCTGCCTTGGTAATGAGCGAGCTGTAAGAATGTGCTCTGGTATGCATCACAGACATCTTGCTCGTTACCTAGTATCCGCCATAGCATCCGTACCAATTCCGGCCCGTGTCTTTGCATGGCAGACAGTATCCACTTCTGGCTCGCCTCCATAGCAGAAAGGCCAGCCAATTCTCCCCACAATTCATAACCAACTGATTCAGCAAACATAGGCGCCTACTTATGTTTAATTCTATCACTTAGGACGCACTATCTAATATCATGTTAACAAAAAATTGCCTGAAAAATGAGTAAAAAAACGAGACTGTAGCAACAATACAGAGTTTTTTTGATGTATCTTGTGTCCAAGTGCCGATATCCCAACATAGAGACTTGAATCTATGTTGGAGGTTATCGAGATGCTTGGACCGGGCGAATATATAGCAGATGAGACACAAGGGATTACACGTGTTGAGGATTTGCCGAGACCAAAACTTGTACGGCGCAGCCGCAACTACAAACGGCGGCCATGTCCGCTGTGCCAACACAGTGCATACAGGCTTCGAACTGTTAGGCGTACCTTGCACGATCTGGGAGACTCACTTACTGGCAGGCCACGCGATATTATTCTCACGTACTCTCAACACCGTTGCCCCCAATGCAACCATTATTTCAATGCGGACATGGACGATTTGGCGTTGCCCAAAAGCCATTATACGCATAGGGTGGTTTCAATGGCAGTCCGGCTTATTGTTGAGGATGGCTTACCGTACCGACCGGCATCATGGCACTTATGGCGAGACCATCGAGTGTTTGTGCCATGGGCTACAATTCAAAACTGGGTCGAAGCAACGGGGGAAAAAAGCTGAAGTTGCGATTAAGACCGGGTATATTGATGAGTCTCTCTTGGACTTTTCCGGTTATATTGCTGCCGATGAGTTATATGATGGGCCTTTCTGTGTACTGTTCATTGTAGATAACCACAAGTTTAAGCGTCTCTGTTATGAGGTTCTTGATCATAATCCCACGAATGAGGATATAACACGGTTTTTCAGGCGTTTCAAGCAAATGCTGGACGCTCGTGGTTTGATGTTAAAGGGCATAACCACGGATGGTTCACCGTTATATCCTGACCCCATTGCCAATGTTTTTGGCCAGATAAAACACCAATCGTGCCAATTTCACATTATCAGCGAGATTACAAAAGACATCCTCAAAGCGGTGACTCAGGTTCGCAGGCAACTAAAGCAGAAAAAGACAAAGCGCCCACGAGGTCGCCCTTCCGGTAAGAAGGCAAAACAAATTGCACGAAAGAACAAGCAGGTTCAGAAAAAGATTGCCGAGCTGTTTGAAGACCGTCATTTGTTCGTCAGGCACACTCTGACCCGTAAAGAAAAGAAGATATTTCAACATATTACGCGAGGACTTGACCAATTGCGTACCCTGCGGGCAATCATGGATGAAGCATATCGCTTGTTCGATCGCCGTTGCCGGATGGATACTGCTCTGGAAAAACTTGCCAAGCTGCGTCGCCGAATCAGACGCTTTGTAACGCTCAGAGATACGCTTAAGAAACTTTGGTCGCCAAACCTTGAAAAAGCATTAACTTTCCTCGATGATTCGTTATTGCCTGCGACTTCAAATGCGGTAGAGCGTGCGAACCGCCGACATCGTAAGATGCAGAAAAGCATATACCGGGTGCGAACCAGGGACCATATAAGTCAACGGATAGCTGTTGATATGCAGCGTGATGTATACAGCGTTGGCCTGAAGAAGACTATAAGCACGTTACATTGGAGCAGAAACGGTGAAAAGCGAAAAACAGGATAGTAGAAAACTCTGTAAAGATGCTACAGTCTCTAAATATGTTTGTGAAGAAATGAGAAAAGATAAAGATAAAATAAATATTATGGCCTGGGACAGTTTTATTCCTGACAGAGTAAGTATTAAAAGGGCAATCCCTGGTCAGTATTTTCCTGATGAATTTGAGCCATATTTTAGAGAACTTTGGGAAAATATTAAAACAAATTTTGGGGAATGATATGCCAAGTAAAAACAAAATAATAACTAAAATCAAAAAAATCGAAAAATTATTAAATGAAATAAAGAATGAACTATCCTCATTAGAAACAACCTCAAAACCTGTATCCTCAAAAGAGAAAAAGGCAGAACAAATACCTTCTCGTGAATACTTAATTAACGAATACGATAAATTATATCAAACTTTCTTGACTAGTAATTCAGAAGTTGTTCCTTCTTTTGTAACAACAAAAAGTATTTTATATCTTAAAGAATTTTGTAAAGTAAATAATGTGTCAATTGATTCATCAAAATCATCGAAAGCCAAAATAGCAGAAGAGATAATTCGTTGGTTTGTTCAGAGAAGAGCTATTTCAAAACGCAACAAATAAGCATAACAAAGGGGAATTAAAGGGATACGCCTGCCCCATAGGGGCTTGTCCCATAGGGAGTAAGTACATTTTTCGATGAGTTGTGCTTGATAATGAATACGTATCTCGTGAAGCGTGAAGCGTATCTCGGAGCTTTGGGACGCAGACATCGGGTGGGAAAAGCATACGGAAGTCAAAAGGCAAAAGAGAAAAGGGAAAAAGAATACAGAAGACAATTTCCTATCTGCTGTAGTGTCTCGTTTCACAGGACAACCAGTGACGACGTAGCTTGAGGACAGAGAATAATGGATTTTCACTATGACTTGAGATTTTCCCGTTTGACAGGTTTTTCCCCCTCAAATCGGTTTACTGCTATTGTGGTGATTGCTGTAATCTTAGTTTGCTGCTGCTATCGTGCTTGCTCTGCACTGGCTCAGCAAAGCCAGAGCATCATTGGTAAAGAGCAGCAAGGTGCTGTCGGATCTGCGCTTGTCGGCGAGTGGGTTTGCAATATTGGCCACCGGAAGATTGTCTTCAAACTCACGCCGGAGGGAGATTTCAATCTCGGCGAGCAGAAAGGTCAATACCTGCTGGAAGCAAACACGGTCAGGCTCAAAACAGATACATCGGAAGTCAACTATCAGTTTGAGCTGACCGCTAACGAGCTGACACTCTCAGGTGGTGATCTGGCCCAACCTTTGAAATTCGCCAGAACGAGCAGCATCAGTGACTATGAGGACTGGCTGTCTTATCTGTCCCCAAAATCCCTGACCTCCAGGCTTAAGCGGATAGCGATAATACTGCTGATTGCTGTGGGCTGTCGAGTATTGCTCCTACTACTGCGCGGGATTATTCATTTGGTCATCTACTGTGACTGGGGACCGTTGAAGTTTCTTTATAGACTTCACAAGAATCGTACGATGACGATGTATTCATTGTTCATCAACTTATCGAAGTATGCGGTATATCTGGTGGTCACCGGTTTTGTCTTGAGCGAACTGGGGGTCAATTACGCCGCTTATCTGGCCTCTCTGTCTGTAGTTGGTCTGGCTATCGGTTTCGGGTCCCAGGGTCTGGTCCAAGACATGGTCACAGGCTTTTTCATTGTTTTTGAGGAACAGTTCAACGTTAATGACATGGTGGAAATACCGCCTCATGTTGGGCTCGTGCAGGAGTTGGGGCTCAGGATGACCAGAGTGCGCAACTACCTCGGGCAGCAGGTCGTCATTCCCAACCGCAATATTGCCACTGTGGGCAACTACACCAAAGGCGCCCAGCACGTCAATATTGACGTGGCGGCAGCCGGCCGGGAAGCTGCAAAGAAGGCACAGCCTATCATGACGCGAATCGTTCAAGAGATCGCCCGCCAGTTCGAAGAAGTGATAATCTCGTTTTCGGAGACTTCTGAAATCGTCTCACTTTCGACGAATGAGCATTTCGTGAGGCTGTCTGTGGCCATTTGGCCTCAGCAGCAGTGGGTCATCGAGCAGGAAATGGTGCCCCGAATACAGTCGGTCCTCAGGAATGAAGGTCTTGAAGTACCAAACGACAAAGTTACCGTGTTTTATCATCCAAGGGAACAGCAATCCGTCAGAGCTCGAAAACGC